>ERZ802824.1228-NODE-1228-length-13758-cov-17.2444_pt1 | contig 13758 bp, 14 predicted proteins | sample MGYA00345650_ERZ802824 | MGnify/ENA primary metagenome ERZ802824 (study PRJEB30503, sample SAMEA104212361) | marine metagenome | biome: Westerlies Biome; feature: [SRF] surface water layer (ENVO:00010504) within the epipelagic zone...; material: water... | reverse complement strand
ATTGATATGGTTGGTGCTAATAAGATGGTATGTAAGAAGGTAGACATCGTTCCACTAGAAGTTATCTGTAGGAATCGTGCTGCTGGATCTATTGTTCGTGAGACAACTCTACAAGAAGGTTACTCACTACCCCATCCTATTGTTGAGTTCTTTCTGAAGGATGATAGCAAGCATGATCCATTACTCACAAAGGATCGTGTGCGTTTGATGGGATATGATCCAGAACCTTTTATTGAGATGACATTGCGGATCAATGATTACCTTCGTCAGATGTTCTACATCTTAGGTATTGATCTGGTTGACTTTAAAGTTGAGTATGGTTATGATGCTCATGGTGATTTGTATCTTGCCGATGAGATCAGTCCTGATAGTATGAGACTCTGGAAGATTGGTAGTGATGAAAGATTTGATAAAGATCTATTCCGAAAAGATGAAGGTGATATTGTTCCTGCCTATCGTGAGATCCTTGACCGACTACAACCACTTGCAATCCAATGAAACACGAAATCCCTGATGTTATTAGAAAGAATGGTTTTGCTTGCTTCACCAGTTTGAATGAAGCAGAACGTGCTGTTGTTATGTTTGGTGAGGAAGAGTATCGTAAATCATTAGACCTTGAGAATGATGATGCCGAGTGTTGGAAGATACCAAGTGGAGAGTCAACTACCTTTGTTGGTTGGAATCCTCAGTGTATCCCTACGATGGATTACATCGTATGGAAATTAAAACGTCGTGAACAAATTGCCAGAGGTGAAATCATTGGATAAACTATCTAAAGAAGAGATGAGGGCTAAGATCAAAGAGTTTTCTACACTTCTTAAAAGTCAAAGAGAACACTGGGACAAGGAAGATGAGATTGGATTTACATATTCTTGTGATCTAATCTCGCAATCATTGATTACTTTATACATTCGTTTAGGAAGAGACTAATGGCATTATCAAATTCAGTAGAAGAATCACTCAACGAAGCATCAGCACATCTACGCAATGCATTAGCATATGCTGCAAGACAAGAAAGACCCCTTGTTTGTACACAGATTGCCAAGTTGCTTGGTGATATTGAAAATATTGGATCTATTGATAATATTCTTGATACACTTGACAATAAAATTTCGGAGATGGAAGACTGATGGATTACAAAACTTCTGGAGTTGACATTATTAAAGGTCGATCTTTTGTAGAGTATCTAAAGGTACTAGCACCTAAGATTGGTGGTTTCAGTGGAATGATGGAAGTCCCATCAGGATATGAGAAACCTGTTCTAGTATCTGGTGCTGATGGTGTCGGAACTAAAATTAATATTTGTGAGATTGCTGATGATTACACCACTATTGGTCAGGATCTCGTTGCTATGTGTGTTAATGACGTTATATGTTCTGGTGCTAAACCATTATATTTTCTAGACTATATCTCTACCAAATCACTTGATGCTCATGTGAGTGATATTGTGTATGGAGTCAACACTGGTTGTGTGATGGCTGGTATGGAACTCATAGGTGGAGAAACTGCAGAGCATTTTAGAGCAACTGACTATGACCTTGCTGGTTTCTGTACTGGTATTGTAGAGAAGAATCAGATTGTTGATGGTAGTAACATCAGAGCAGGTGATGTAGTTATTGGTATTGAGAGCAGTGGATTCCATAGTAATGGATATACTCTTATCAATGATATGTTGTCTAGAGATTTTATTTCATATAAGTACATGCCTGAGTTGCTGAGACCGACCACCATCTATTCCCGCCTAATCCAGTACCTGTTGGACGAAGTTCCGATTCTTGGTATGGCGCACATTACGGGTGGAGGACTGCCTGAGAACCTTCCTAGGTGCCTTCCAAAGGGTCTGACTGTTGACGTGGACTATGGAGCATGGGATGTCCCAGATATGTTTGAGATTATTCAGAATGCAGGTAACATTTCTGATGATGAGATGCGGAACGTATTTAATATGGGTATTGGATTCTGTTTAGTTGTACCGGCAGAAGTAGCAGAAAATACAAAATGTCTTATTGCTGATACTCCATTTGGTATGAGGTCTTGGATTATTGGAAATGTCCGAGAACAATAACATATTTTTGATATGTTTGATACAAAAGTGTATCATAGTGATACACTAATTTCTAAATAATTTTGTAATCAATTAGGAGGCATCAATGAACTTCACGACCACTGCTCTAGCAGCTGGAACTCTAATGACTATTTTTATTGGAGTTCCCATTACTGCATTTGTTTCTTAGCATATGGAAATCTTAGCAACTCTCGCCATTTTTGGTGCAGTAATGAGTGGAGCATTTGCATTCACCCCTAAAAAATAAATACTAAATAAAACTGAATATCGTCGCCGCAGAGGGGCAACTGGCCAAATCCAGTTGACGCCCCTCTTTTTTCTTGGTAGAATATGTATAGGAAATTTTGAGTTATGGCAATTAAATTACTACTCCTAAAATCTGGAGAAGACATGATCGCTGATATCAGCGAAATGGCATATGGAGAAGATGATTCTCGCAGAGTTGTGGGGTACTATCTAAATCGCCCCTGCATTATTAAAATGCGTAATCCAAACACTCTTGAAGATATGAGTGAGGGTAGATCAAAGAAGTCTGGATATGAAGTATCTTTGTTTCCTTGGATGCCTCTCTCTGCAGAAGACACTATTCCTATTCCATCCGATTGGGTTGTGACTATGGTCGAACCCACTATTAAACTAAAAGAAATGTATGTTGAGGACATTGTAAATTATGGAAAAGACAATCAAAGCGATTCTACTGGAGAACAATCAGATTCTGATCAGCCAGATTGATGAAGTTGCTGCATCTGTTCCTGGAGAACCAGATTGCAAACTGACCAAACCTTTTGTTGTGGTGGAAGGCGGCATGTTAGAATCATGGATGATGGATGTCACAAGAGTTGATGAATTTATGATTAGTTCTGATAAAATTTTAACTCTTGTAGATCCAACTCCAACACTAATTGAAAAATATGAGGACTTGACCAAGTAATGCGTTTCTATACTAATGTTCAATTGATTGGTAATCAATTCCTCGTTCGTGGAGTTGAGAATGGTAAAAGATATGAGCACAGGGATGAGTTTTTCCCTACTCTATTTGTGAAAAGTAAGAAAGATACTAAGTATAGAACATTAAGTGGAGAGACTGTAGAAGAAATTCGTCCTGGTAGTGTTCGCGATTGCCGCGAGTTCTACAAGAAATATGATGAGGTAGAAGGATTTGGTATCTATGGAAACGATAGATACATCTACCAATATATCTCTGAGAAATATCCTCAGGATGAAATCAAGTTTGATATCAGTAAGATAAAACTAATTACAATTGATATTGAGACTGCATCTGAAAGGGGATTCCCTGATGTGGAATCTTGTGTTGAGGAAATTCTTGCTATTACAATTCAGGACTATAACACTAAAAAGATTACTACATGGGGAGTAAAACCTTTCTTCAATAAACAGGACAATGTAACCTATTATCACTGCCCTACAGAACAAGAATTGCTGAGCCACTTTATTAATTACTGGATGGTTGATGTACCAGATGTGATTACTGGTTGGAACATTCAGTTCTATGATATTCCATATATTTGTAAGAGACTCAATCGTGTATTGGGTGAGAAGTTAATGAAGAGATTCTCACCATGGGGACTTGTGACTGAGAATGAAGTTACTATTAAGGGTAGAACTCAAACCACATTTGATGTTGGTGGAGTGACGCAACTTGATTATCTTGATCTGTATAAGAAGTTTACTTATAAGGCACAAGAATCATATCGCCTGGATTATATTGCTGAGGTAGAACTTGGACAGAAGAAACTTGACCACTCTGAGTTTGATACCTTCAAAGACTTCTATACTAAAGGGTGGCAAAAGTATATTGAGTATAATATTGTTGACGTAGAACTTGTTGACCGACTGGAAGACAAGATGAAACTGATTGAACTTGCTTTGACTATGGCATATGATGCTAAGGTTAATTATGCAGATGTGTTCTATCAGGTTCGTATGTGGGATACGATAATTTATAACTATTTGAAGAAGAGGAATATTGTTATTCCTCCCAAGAACAAGTCTCAAAAAAACGAAAAGTACGCAGGTGCTTATGTTAAGGAACCGATTCCGGGAAAGTATGATTGGGTTGTGTCTTTTGACCTTAACAGTCTATACCCTCATCTCATTATGCAGTACAACATCTCCCCAGAAACCTTACTGGAAGAACGACATCCCACGGCTACGGTTGACCGAATCCTTGATGAAGAAATAAACTTTGAGTTGTATAAAGATAATGCGGTGTGTGCTAATGGTGCAATGTTCCGCAAAGATGTTCGTGGGTTCTTACCAGAACTCATGGAGAAGATGTATGGAGATCGTGTAATCTTTAAGAAGAGAATGCTTCAAGCAAAGCAAGAATATGAGAAGACACCCACTAAGGCACTGGAGAAAGAGATTGCCCGGTGCAACAATATCCAGATGGCTAAGAAGATCTCACTCAACTCTGCTTATGGTGCTATCGGTAATCAGTATTTTAGGTACTATAAACTGGCCAATGCGGAGGCGATTACGCTTTCTGGTCAAGTCTCTATCCGTTGGATTGAGAGTAAGATGAACCAGTATCTAAATAAACTGTTGTCTACAACCGACGAGGACTACGTAATTGCGTCTGACACAGATTCAATTTATCTTAACCTTGGACCTCTTGTTGATAAATTTTTTGCTGCTAAGTCTGGCGACAAGGTTGCGATTGTGGGATTACTTGATAAGATCTGCGAAGACAAGTTCGAACCGTACATCGATAAGTGCTATTCGGATCTGGCGTCGTATGTTTCGGCATACGACCAAAAGATGCAAATGAAGCGTGAGAACATTGCTGACCGTGGTATCTGGACTGCGAAGAAGCGATACATTCTTAATGTATGGGACAGTGAAGGTGTTCGATATGATGAAGCCAAACTTAAGATGATGGGCATTGAAGCAGTCAAATCATCAACTCCTGCACCTTGTAGGAAGATGATTAAGGATGCTCTTAAGTTGATGATGAATGGGACTGAGGATGAGGTGATTGACTTTATTGATAAGTGTCGTGAAGACTTTAAAAAACTTCCTCCAGAACAGATCTCATTCCCTCGATCAGTTTCTGATGTTGTAAAGTATAGATCTTCATCTGACATTTACTCTAAAGGAACTCCTATTCATTGTCGGGGAGCATTGTTGTTTAATCATTACATTAAACAACATAAACTTGATAATAAGTATTCTCTTATCCAAAATGGAGAAAAGATTAAATTTTGTTATCTAAAGAAACCAAACATTATTCATGAGAATATCATTTCATTTATTCAAGACTTCCCAACAGAACTTGGTCTTGACAAGTATATCGACTATGACTTACAATTTGAAAAGTCCTTTCTTGAACCTCTAAAAGCAATCCTTGATGCGATTGGTTGGAATGTTGAAAAAACTGTAAACCTGGAATTATTTTTCTCCTAATGGAACTGCCTATTAACGACAAAGAACTTGCAACTATTGTAAGTGCATTGAGACTTGGTGGAGATGCTGCTCTCTATCAAAAGATTGATACGATTAAAAAGATTAGGGAAAAGCACCCCAAAACATACAAAAAAGTAGCACGCGAAGAATTTGGATTTGTTATTTAATGGATTTTTTAAAAGAAATAGTAAAAGAGATTGGAGATGACTTTACCCAACTCGCATCAGACATCGACGACACAGAAACTTACGTGGACACAGGTTCGTACATTTTTAACGGACTCGTATCAGGTAGTATATTTGGTGGTTGTTCTGGGAATAAGATTACTGCCATTGCTGGGGAGTCTTCTACTGGCAAGACTTTCTTTAGTCTCGCTGTGGTTAAGAATTTTCTGGATAGTAATCCTGGTAGTTACTGTTTGTACTTTGACACTGAAGCAGCAGTTAACAAGTCTCTTCTTAAAAGCCGTGGCATTGACTTAGATCGATTGGTTGTTATCAATGTTGTTACTATAGAACAGTTTAGACAGAAGGCACTACAGGCAGTAGACATATACTTAAAAAAACCTGAAGGAGAACGAGCACCTTGCATGTTTGTGTTAGACTCTCTTGGTATGCTTTCCACAGAGAAGGAGATTCGTGATGCTCTAGATGATAAACAAGTTCGGGATATGACCAAATCTCAACTTGTTAAGGGAGCATTCCGTATGCTTACACTCAAACTTGGTCAAGCAAAAATTCCATTAATCGTCACTAATCATACCTATGATGTCATTGGTTCTTATGTCCCTACAAAGGAAATGGGAGGAGGCAGCGGTCTCAAGTATGCAGCAAGTACAATCATCTATCTCAGCAAGAAGAAAGAGAAGGATGGAACAGAAGTCATTGGAAACCTTATCAAGGCTAAGACGCACAAGTCACGTTTAAGCAAGGAGAATAAGGATGTTACTATACGTCTCTATTACGATGAGCGTGGTCTTGATCGATATTATGGTCTTCTTGAGTTGGGTGAACTGGGAGGTCTCTGGAAAAATGTTGCAGGTCGTTATGAGATAGATGGTAAGAAAGTCTATGCTAAAGCAATTTACAAAGACCCAGAAACATACTTCACACCAGAGGTGATGGAGAAACTTGATGCAATTGCAAAGGAGGAGTTTAGTTACGGTTCATGAATCTGCTTAACTTTATTTTAAAAATTGACAATGTATTACCAGATGAAACTTGCGATGATCTAATCAAACTCTTTGAAGAAAGTGAGCATAAAGATAGATTAGAAAGGGATGGATATCCTAACTGGAATAATCTTTTTATTTGCAATCATCATCTCAAAGCAGAAAAAAAACTTCAACATACTTATATGGCAGTCGCTCGCAAGTATCAGAATTGGTTAGGTGAATATGGAATTAACTTCAATACAAGTGACTTTATATTTGAGGGTTCTAATATCAAAAAATATGTTGGCGGAACTAATGATGTATACAAGAGACATGCTGATGTAGCATCACTTGAAACTTGTCAAAGATTTGTTGCGATGCTATTCTATCTCAATGATGACTTTGAGGGTGGTAAAACTATTTTTTATCCAAAATGTGAAATTACTCCCAAGAAAGGATCTGTAGTAGTATTTCCCCCATACTGGTTATTTCCACACGAAGGTACTCCTGTCCTAAAAGGTAACAAGTATATTATGTCAAATTATTGTCTTTGGAATTATGGATAAGATTGAGATTTTAATTCTAAGGAATCTTTTATATAATGAAGAGTATCTTCGTAAGGTAATTCCTTTTATTAAGGGAGATTACTTTGATGATTCTCATCAAAAAATTGTGTTTGAAGAAATTAACAATTTTGTTTCGGAATATAATCAACCATCTACAAAAGAAGTTCTTTGTATTGAGGTAGAGAAACGATCAGATATTAATGACACTTCGTTTAGTGAAATTACAAAACTGATTAGTTATCTGGAAGATGTTCCTACAGACTATGATTGGTTGCTTGACACTACTGAGAAGTGGTGTCGTGACCGTGCCATCTATCTTGCATTGATGGAATCAATTGCACTTGCAGATGGAAAGGATAAGCAGAAAGATCGTGATGCTATTCCTAGTATTCTATCTGATGCACTAGCAGTTTCTTTTGATGCTCATGTTGGGCACGATTACCTTGAAGATTATGAGGCAAGATATGAATCTTATCACCGGAAAGAAGACAAGATACCATTTGATCTTGAGTATTTCAACAAGATTACGAAAGGTGGTCTCCCGAATAAAACACTTAACATTGCTCTCGCTGGCACTGGTGTCGGCAAAAGTTTGTTTATGTGTCATGTTGCAGCTGCCGCACTCTTGGGAGGGAAAAACGTATTATACATCACGGCTGAAATGGCTGAGGAGAAAATTGCAGAGCGAATTGATGCTAACTTACTCAATGTCAATATTCAGGAGATAACTGATCTACCTAAACAGATGTTTGAGAGTAAGGTGATAAAACTTGCTGACAAAACTCAAGGTACTCTTATAATTAAAGAGTATCCAACTGCAAGCGCACATAGTGGTCATTTTAAATCACTCCTTAATGAACTTGCACTTAAGAAGTCATTTAGACCTGATATTATTTTCGTTGATTACCTTAATATATGTGCTTCCGAAAGATATCGCGCTGGTAGCAATGTCAATTCATATTCATATATTAAAGCAATTGCTGAAGAACTTAGAGGATTGGCTTGTGAAGCAAACGTCCCTATCGTTTCTGCCACGCAGACCACTCGTTCTGGTTATGGTAGCAGTGACGTTGAGCTTACTGATACTAGTGAGTCCTTTGGGTTGCCTGCTACTGCTGATCTTATGTTTGCCCTTATTTCGACTGAAGAACTCGAATCCTTGGGACAGATACTTGTGAAGCAATTGAAGAATAGATATAATGATGCAAACATTTCTAAACGTTTTGTGATTGGTATTGATCGTGCAAAGATGCGTTTGTATGATTGTGAGCAGACTGCACAAGATGATATTCTTGACAGTGGAAAGGAAGAGGAGTATAATAATGATGAACATAAACCAAAAAAATCATTTGAGGGGTTTAAGTTTTGAACGGATACTACTCTGTATTTGATCCAACTGGTAAAAAGATTGCTGATTGTGGTTCTATGAAAGATGCTGTTACTCTTGTTGGAAGAAGAGGCGAAGGTCATTATTACCAATTCAAACCAATCTATGAAACAGTTGAGGTCAAACTTTTAGAAAGACCCAAACTTCCAACCAAAGATATCGTCGTCAATATGGATGGCGGTGTCGGTGGTAGTTGGAAAGAAGTTTCCGATGAAGAATTTGATGAGATGTTCGTCGGATTCAATGATAAGAAAAAACAAACCAAACAACTCCCCGAAGATTGCCAAGAACCATTTATCCCCGATTTTCATGACTAAAGTTGATACCGAAAAGTACCTTGAATTTGTAGAAGGAGTCACTAGTGCTCCAAGTCTTGACTGGCCTGTTCTTGCTGCACGACTTAGTGAACTAGAAGTAAATGATGCAAACGTCTCACAACTTCTGACTGCTGCTCTTGGACTATCTGCAGAAGCAGGTGAGTTTACTGAAGTAGTAAAGAAGATCTTCTTGCAGGGCAAACCTTATAATGAAGAGAATGTCTTTCACATGAAACGTGAACTGGGAGATATCTGTTGGTATCTGGCACAGGCATGTATGGCACTTGATACTACCTTTGATGAAGTGATTGAGATGAATGTAGAGAAACTCAAAGCACGATATCCTGGTGGTGAGTTTGATGTTCATAGTTCAGAGAACCGTGTCGAAGGAGACGTTTAACTCTATAATAAATACTTAGAAAGTATTTTTAGATGGCAAATCTAGCTACAACTGCTACAGAGTCTCTTCAGTGTATAGCGTGTGCTATTAGACAAAATGAAAGAGGATCTATTTCTGCAGATGATCTTTTAGATTTTTTGGAGAATGAAAAGGAAAGGATGAATAATCCTTACAATAAGAAAGTATTTGATCACGTAAAGATACCTTCCAATGTTATTCCTTTTTTATTAAAATGGTTTGATGAAGGAGGAGTGTATGAATTCCCTTCTTCAGGATATTTTGAAAAAGTAGATGATGATGAAAGTAATCTCATCTTATCTGCAAAGAAAGGTAGTAATTTAGATCAATGGGTTAATTCATGTGTATGGATTGCTAATAAACTTGCGAGTTCAAAATATTATAGTACTTCAAAAAAATATAGATTTTATCATGCCGATGAAAATGTTGGGAATTCTAATACAAATTTTAAGGCAAAAGCAACTGATATACTAAAAGAGTCTAAAACGAATGCTGTTGACCCTACCTTTAAGAACGCGATAAATTTATTAGCAAGAGGAACTGGTGACAAATGGAATCCTGCTGACATTTTTGCTATAGAGATTAGTAAAGAGAATTCTATTGCTACTAAATTGAGATCTCCCGATATGCCGGATGCAAGTGAGGATCTTTTTAAGATGGCAAAGGATGCTAAAGGTAATGGTAAGAAAGATCTTAAATTTTATGCGGAGATGGGACAATTAAATGCATATAATCGATATGTAGATAAACTTTTTGAAGATAAAGAATCTCTTCCTATTTCGCTTAAAAAAGCTGCTAGTCCTAATCCTCCTTTAAAATTATTAAAACATAAAGATCTTAAAGGAATAGAGGATGCACTTGAGTTGGAGGTTGAAATTACGAAGGTTGATTATAAACCTACAGCAGATAAAGCAATTGTAGAGTTTAGTATTGGTGGAAAATCTGGGGCTATGTTGGATTTTAGAGGATTTGAAACTACCTCTAGCATAGAAAATGTACAGGCACAGATTCAAGCAGCAGGAAGTACTGCAAATCATGGAAAGATTACTTTGCCATTATATTCATTTATTGTAAAAGAGTCAGGAGGAATGGCAGCAATTCGTGCTCAACAAAGAGTAAAGAAAAAATTATTTGGTAATGCTATTCCTAATGCTAGTGATACTGTCTTTACTCCTGCTTCAATCTTTGTTGACTATGCTAATAAGAAAGGTATTAGGAAGAGTGGAGAAAGATTTAATAGAAGAACTTTAATTGAAGATACTCCTGCATGGGCTCAGTATATTCAGTGGTTAAGTAAAGGTAGTCTTCCTTCAGGATTAAATGTAGCAAATACTGAGGTTGTGAGAAATGTTAGACAGAAGTTAGGGGATCCTACTGGATCTGCTGAATCTCAAATGCCTACAAAGAAAATAGGTGGTCAAAAGAAAGTAGTATTTGCAAGTGCTAAATCTGAATTAATGAAAGAATGGAAAAGAGATAATAAAGGAAAACTTATAAGGATGACACCAAGTACTAAGTATAAAGGTAAACCTCAGGATTTTGTTTGGGCAGCCAAGTATATTAAGAATAAGGTCCAATCTGCTGAGGCTGTGTTTGTGGTAGATTTAGTAAGAAAAGCACCAAAGAAAGCAATTAAAGAAGCTATTTTAAAATCTGCTTATTCATATGCTGCATCTAAAGGATTGAGGATATTTAGTAATAAGGAAGTTAAAGAGTTTATGAGTGCTAGTACGTACATCAAAGTTGGTGGTTGAATAAACACTAAATAATGTATAAGGATTATCAATATCAATGAAAAGTTTCTTTCAGTTCCTGAATGAGGCACAATCGCAGGCAAGTATGCAGGCGAATAAATTAAACCTCAAAAGTGATGGACACGGCGGTTGGTTAGATTCCCGTGGTAAGTTTGTTGCGACTACTGAAGATGGTAAGTTAAAGTTTTTAGATAAGAAGAAGGCAAAGGGTCCAGAAGAAACAAAGGGACAACCTAGAGCACAAGCAAAACCAGAAGAGAAAGAAAAGAAAGCAAAGGCACCTGAAGATACTAAGAAGAAATCATCCGGTGAAGATGAAGAAGGTGGTGGTGCATCTGGAGAGACTACAGAAACATTAACAATTGCATTTGGTCGTTTCAATCCACCAACTGTTGGACACGGAAAACTTCTATCAGCAGCAAAGAAAGCAGCTGCAGGTGAAGACCTAAAGATCTATCCATCACGATCACAGGATGCTAAGAAGAATCCATTAGATCCTGACATGAAGATTTCATTCATGAAGAAGATGTTCCCTGATTTTTCAGAGGTCATTATTAATGATGATGAGATGAAGTCAATCTTTAATGTATTGGTTGCAGCAGATGAGGCAGGATATAAGAACGTTAATATCATTGTAGGATCAGATCGTCAGGCTGAGTTTGAGAACCTAGCAACCAAGTATAATGGCGAACTCTATAACTTTGATAACATCCGTGTTATCTCTGCAGGTGTAAGAGATGCAGATGCAGAGGGTGTTGAGGGTATGTCTGCATCCAAGATGAGAAAAGCAGTCATGGATGATGACTATGATTCATTCCGTAGAGGAACACCAAAAGAACTTGATGATGGTGATACTACTTCACTGTTTGATGCAGTTCGTGCTGGTATGAAAGTTAAGGCGAAGAAAAAAGAAGTTACTGAACTCTGGCAGATTGCACCGAAGTGTGATCCAAGAGGATTACGTGAGCAGTATGTTGGTGGATTCATCTATAGGATGGGTGATTTAGTAGAGCATCTGAATACTGGATTGATTGGTAAAATTATTCGTAGAGGAACTAATCACCTTATTTGTGTAACTGAAGAGGACTATATGTTCAAGTCCTGGATCCGTGATGTAATGGAATATACTGAGAAAAAAATGGAACGTCGTATGAGAGTTCCTCAAAAACCAAACACTTTAGTTGGAACTGGTGGATACCTCAAAAATGCTATGGTAGCAACTGGAACAACTGGTATTAAGAATTTCATAAATAAGTATAAGAAAAAGACCAAATAGAAACATGTCTAATGGTATTGGTAAGAATCCTTTGCTTGATATCTCAAAGGTATACTTAGAGCAGATCGTTGAGAAGAAGGACGATTCATATCTTGAACCTGATATGAAGAAGCGTCAGAAGAACAATGAGAAGGCACGCAAAGAACTTGCTAAGGGTCCTCAAATGAAGAACCCTCACTTTGAAGAGAAGCAGCAAGGATGGGATGTTGTAAATTCTCTTTCTGATGCTTTCAAAGCAATGCATCAGGTAGACGAGAATCGTCGTGCTGCCCGTGCTGCTGGTGGGTATAAGGATGACTCTAAAAAGCAAAATGATCCTTCCAAGGCAGGTTTCACTGGCATCGGTAACATGAGTATCGACCAGATTCGTAAGATGTCTGCTCGTATGGATAAGGAAAAAACTCAGAAAGAAGGACTTGAAGCATTAGGTCTTTTCTCTGCAGAAGAGATTGAAGAAATTCTTGAAAAAATGGAATATGAAAGGGATATGGATCATCCCAAAACTACTAGAGAAACCAAGGCTGGAGATCCTAATCAAATCACAACTCGCGAACCTGTAAAGAGACCTTCTACCATTAAAGATAAGAAGTCTCCTAAGAAAATGTATCCTGGAAAGTATCAGGATTCTGGTGGTGTTGTTCTTGGAAGAAAAGTTCGCGTAAAAGAAGGACTTGATCCTGTCGGTAAGGAAGATAGTGATGTTAACAATGATGGTAAGAAAGATAAGACTGATAAGTATCTGATGAATCGCCGCAAGGCAATTGGTAGTGCCATCAAAAACAAGATGAGCACTATGAAGAAGGAGGAAACAGAAGCTGCTGAGTATATTGAAACTGTTGCTAAAGTAAAAGAAGCAGAAAGACAGAACGATATTAAGCGTTGGGTGCAGAAAGAATCACTTTCCTCAAACTGGAGAAATGATCTTTCTGAGGTCATGACCGATGATATTGATTCTAAACCAATCAAAGAAAAGAACGTAAAGAATAAAATTAAAATCAATCCAAAACTTGGTGAAGCAGTTGAAGAGATTGGTGGTGAAATTCTTGAGATGGCAGAAGTTAAGGAAGGTGATGGTGATCCTTGCTGGGATTCCCATAAGCAAGTTGGGATGAAGAAGAAAGGTGGTAAGATGGTTCCCAACTGCGTTCCTAAGAATGAAGAGGTTGAGGTGGTTGATGAAGCAGAAAAACCTTATCCTTATGGTAAAGTAGGTGATAAGCTTCGCAAAGTTGCAGGTGAACGTGATGCTGAAACGGATTTAAAGAAGAAAAATAAACTTGCGTCCCGATTCTCTAAAATTAAGAGAGAGTATGATCTTCCCGAAGCAAAGGCAAAGATGAAGAAAGAAGAGGCATCAATGTCTCCTCAGGAAATTCAGTTGCAAAAAAAGAAAGCA
>ERZ802824.1217-NODE-1217-length-13846-cov-14.1513_pt1 | contig 13846 bp, 13 predicted proteins | sample MGYA00345650_ERZ802824 | MGnify/ENA primary metagenome ERZ802824 (study PRJEB30503, sample SAMEA104212361) | marine metagenome | biome: Westerlies Biome; feature: [SRF] surface water layer (ENVO:00010504) within the epipelagic zone...; material: water... | reverse complement strand
TATTGCATTAATTGTGCGGCTTACACTGCGGTAGATAAGGCAGAAGAGGAGGTTGACAAAGCTTTTTTGATTAATGCAAAGGCGGCTAAGAACCTTGCCCAAGCATGTCAAACTTCTGAAGCGGTATTGATTCATATTTCCACAGATTTTGTTTTTGATGGCAGTAAAAGGACGCCCTACACTGAGGAAGACACGGCAACCCCCCTGAGCGTGTATGGTAAATCTAAACTACAAGGAGAGGAGTATATCCAAGAAATTTGGAACAAACACTTTATCTTAAGAACATCGTGGTTATATTCTGAATATGGAAACAATTTTGTGAAAACCATGTTGCGATTGGCAGAAACAAGAGATGAAATAAGTGTTGTTAACGATCAAATAGGTTCGCCGACCTATGCTGGGGATTTGGCGTCATTTTTGCTGGAAATAATAAATAAACCCTCAAAGGATTACGGCATATACCATTACTCCAACGAGGGGAGTATAAGTTGGTATGATTTTGCAGCGGAAATTTTTAAGCAGCACAAAAAGGCTGTTCGTGTTGTACCAATTCCAACAAGTGCCTATCCCACAGCAGCTAAAAGACCTGAATATAGTGTGATGGATTTGTCGAAGGTAAAGACAATATTCGGAAGCACAATTCCGTTATGGCAACAAAGAGTCATATGATTGATAATAGTGACTTAGTATTGTGTTTGACGCCAGTTTACAACGACGAGTTTAGAATTTATTACTCCGCAAAAGAAAAAACAGAGTTTAGCGAGAACCAAGTAATAAGAGGCAAAATAGTAGGGCTTTCAGAAGAGCAAACAATTATATATAAATTCTCATTAGGTATATACCCATCAAATTTGAGATTCGATTTCGGGTTTAATAGTAATCAACAAACTACAGATATAAATGCCATAATATTTATTGACAGACAACAAAAGAAGGTAATTGACGGAAAGAATCTTTTAGAGTATTTTTCTATTTTGTACGGGACAGGGAAATTCGATAAAAACGCAAAACAATTACAAAGATTAAATGAGCAAGGCCGGAGCCCTATAATCATTGCTAAGAAGAAACTGATTAAACAGATTTTCCACAATCAGAAATATCAAACACAAAACGTAAATCAAAGCTAAAACTAAATCTTCATTCAAAAATGATTAAGATTCCCAAGGACTTACGTTACTTTTTCTTTGGCTCCATATATTCAGGCCTGAGTAGCTTAATAGGCCTATTTGCACCGTTAATAGTTTTACCGCACATAATTAATACTATTGGCTTAACCTATTATGGTATTTCAGCGGTTGCATTTACGGTTTCCATTTTTTTGTCCTTAGTTGTAGATTTTGGATTTAACATTTCATGTGTCAATAAATTATCAAAAACCAAAGAAAATAAATCGGCAATTATTTCAAATGTTATTTATGCAAAAGCACTAATTTTCTTACTGCTCATTGTTTTAGCAATAATTAGTTATTTGATACTATTTGATTCAAAGATTGAACAGAAGGTTTATCTAACTTCATTAATAATTCCACTTACCTCTGTATTTAATATGAGTTGGGCGCTCCAGGGTTTGCAACGTATAAAAGCATGGAGCATTATTCAAAGCATAGGCTTTCTGATTTATGTTGTTGCAACATTTTTATTGATAAACTCCCCAGATGACGTATTATTCGTGAATTTGGCATATGGAATAGGTTTTTTATTCTCGGGATTTTTTTCCATAATCTATCTTACGACTAGGCAGAAGGTTTTTTTAAGTAGGTTTAAAATCAGAGCTGTACTAGAAGAGATAAGAGACAGCTACCACTTTTTTTTATCGAATGTTTTGAGCTATGCCACACTATTTTTTTTAGGCCCATTAACAGGAGCTATAATATCTTATGAAGCTGCGGGGATCTATAGTATTTTAGAAAAAATCTATCAACTTATGAGGAAACCACTTTCTATCTATCAAACACTTATGTTGCCCAAAATATCTGAAATTTTGGATTTTGATAGATTCCGCGCCCTTTCATTGATACGCCAAACATATCCGTTTGTTGTTTTATTAATATTAATTCAAAGTGCAGTCATTTTCTTTTACAAAGAAGAAGTAATCACCTTATTTACACTAGAAAACGTAGAGTTGCTCAACCGATTGCTTTCGATTTCTTTTGCAGGGATAATAATGACTTTGATTAACAGCCCATTAGCCCTTCTTTTAATGGCCTTGGACAAAAAAAGAACATTAATGATTTTATCGGCCTGTGGACTTGTTTTAGGAGCTGTATTGGGCGCTCCCGCAATAAAAATTTATGGAGTTACGGGGACAGTATATACGCTTTTATTAATAGAGTTTTTTATAGCAACCACACTTGTTTTTATAAAAAAAAGGAGATATACTTAGTTTAATTAAATAATTACCTCAATTTAAATTATAATTAGATAAAAATCATTAAGTCTTTTATACATTAACAAAATGAAAAACAAAAAGTACGAAATCAAAGAGCAGAGATATTTTTCACACGTGAGACATGAAGTGATTGACGCCATTAAGGATAAGAAAGAGCTTAATGTAGCAGAAATTGGAGGAGGCACAGGAAACACGCTTATTTACCTAAAAAAAACTGGAATAGCCTCATCAATTCACCTGTATGATATTGTGGATTTTGTTAAAGAAAAAGACGAGTTTGACTCAATTCATATTGGCGATGTTGAGTCGTGTGAGTTTCCCACAAATAAATATGATGTTATTATCTTGGCAGATGTTTTGGAGCATTTGTTTGACCCCAAAAAAACAATTAAAAGGCTTATTCCATCACTTAAAAAAGAAGGCCTTATCATTTGTAGTATTCCTAATATAAGACATTTTAAGGCATTTTATAAAATATTCATAAGGGGAACTTTTAAATACGAAGACTCAGGCCTTTTTGATTTTACCCACATTCGCTTTTTTTGTAAAAAGGACATGATAAAACTGTTAGATTTCCCAAATATATTAAAGCGTATTTCTATTCGGTCTTCAAATAAATTTGTGAAAAGCAAAGCATCTATTCTAGATAAAGTTACGTTTAAGATTTTCTCTGATTTTTTGACGGTTCAATATATAATTGTACTAAAAAACATTAAAACTGAAGCACAATAATACAGCAAAACCAGGCAATGCATCTCTCTATAATTATAGCAAATTATAACGGCGAAGTCTTTCTAAAAGACTGTATAGAGTCAATAAATACACATTGCGCCACCTTTTCCCATGAAGTTATACTAGTTGATAATAACTCGCAAGACAACAGTTTAGCACTTGTAGAAAAACTTAGCGCTCCAATTAAAGTTATCAAGAACGACGAAAATGTTGGATTCTCAAAGGCCAATAATATTGGCGTGAAAGCTAGTTCTGGGCATAACGTACTATTGTTAAACAACGACACTATATTATGCGGCAATATAACTGCAGCTCTCGACGTTCTTAAAGATGAAAAAGTCGGAGTCGTTGGCATAAAAATGTTAGGACGAAATAAAGAGTATAGAAAATCCGCAGGAAACTTTCCTTCCGTATGGAATTTGATTAAACTATCGCGTATGATGAAAACAAACGGAAGTTTTTCGAACGGAAATTTTGAAGAGGAACTTTATTCAGTTGACTGGGTGGAAGGATCTTTTTTATTAACGAAAAGGAAATATTGGGATATGGTAGGCGGTCTTTCAGAAGAATATTTTATGTACTGTGAAGACGTGGATTTTTGTAAAAAAATCAACGATAAAAATTTAAACACGCTTTTTTATAGCGCTATTTCATATATTCATTTTGGAGGATACACAAGCGCTCGTTCAAAAACAATAAATGAAAGCTTCAAAAAGTATGCAAGAAAGCATATGACACAACCAAAAAGAAGCCTTTATCTAATGTTGTTAAAACTTAAACAAGTACAAAGAAATGTTAAGAGCTATTTTTAATTACTTTTTAGCGAAATTCGAAAAAAACTACGTTATCTCAAAAGAGGTCACCAACAAACAAATCTTGGCAACGCTATTATCCCGAATGACAATGCTTATTAGAGGTATATTAAGGACTAGAAAGACGGTTTTTTTAGGCAGAGGGGTTAGATTAAGAAATGTAAAAAACATAAAATTCGGTAAGGCTTGTACAATTGAAGAGCGCGTTCATGTTGATGGATATGCAAAACAAACGGTCTCTTTTGGTAATCGAGTTAAGATTGGGGCAAACACTAAAATTTCTATAACTAGTCACTTAGAAAACTTTGGCACAGGCTTAAATATTGGTCACGATAGCGCTATTGGAGAATATTCTTATTTAGGCTGTTCAGGAGGAGTAATCATCGGGAATGATGTTATAATGGGCCAATATGTAAGTTTTCACTCTCAAAACCATAATTATCAAGATAAAACCCGTAAAATTCGAGAACAGGGAGTTAAGTCTGAAGGAATAGAGATAGGAAATAATATTTGGGTCGGAGCAAAAGCAACTTTTTTAGATGGATGCAAAGTATCAGACAATTCAATTGTCGCGTCAGGTGCTGTAGTAACCGAGAAGTTTTCATCTGGTGTCGTTATAGGTGGTGTTCCAGCTAGAGTTATTAAGGAATTATGAAGAAAACAGTTCTGTTTTTTCATCAATCTGCGGAGCTTTATGGTTCTGATAAAATGTTGCTACATTTTGTATTGCACTTAAAGAATGAGCAAAGTGAATTTAATCCAATAGTTGTTCTTCCTAAAGAGGGGCCGCTATTAAAAATTCTAAAGCAAAACAAGGTAAAAACAATCGTATCTCCAGTGTTGAAACTTTCTAGAAATATGTTTTCAGCTAAAATTATTTTTAGCTTTCCGTATCGACTTTTCAAATCCCTTCATACGTTAAAAAGAGATTTAAAAAGTGAGTCTATAGATATAGTTTACTCTAGTACACTTGCAGTTACAATGGGGTTGGTTTACTCAGTACTATATCGAGTAAAACACCTTTGGCATGTTCACGAACTGATAAGAAAACCAAGAATAATTAAACATACGTATACTTATTTGTTGTCCCGATTTTCTAACCATGCTGTTTTTAATTCACACGCCTCTAGAAATAATTTCATTATAAAAAAAAACAAGCTTTCTAAAAAAGCAACCGTTATTTGGAATGGAATGGAACGCCAAGTAACAAAAACAAAACCAGAGACGCTTAAAAAGTTACGAAAGTCATTAAACATTAAAGAAACCTCAATTGTAATAGGGCTTGTAGGAAGAATTAGCCGTTGGAAGGGCCATCATTTATTGCTAGAGGTATTTGAAGACCTCGACAACAAAGGGTACGATATTGCCCTTTTATTTTTAGGATCACCGCCGCCAAACCAAGAGTATTTTTTAGAAAGCCTAATGGATGAAATAAAAAAGCGGAATCTTTCTAATAAATGTAGCATTGTTGGTTTTGATTCAAATATTTGGCAATATTTTGATTTAATGGACATAGTTACGGTACCCTCTACGGAGCCAGAACCTTTTGGATTAGTAACACTAGAGGCAATGTTATCAAAGAAGCCTGTAATAGCTTCTAACCACGGGGGATTAAGTGAAATTATTTTAGACAATAATACGGGCTTTCTTTTTAGCCCAAACAATAGCGAAGATTTATATTTAAAAACGGAGCGCTTGATTAAAGACAAAAATAAACGAAACAATTTTGGGAAAAACGGATTTGATAGGGTAAACACGGTTTTTACTCCTGAAACATATAATTTAAACCTCTTAAATTGTATTAAAAAGTTATGAAGCTCAAAACCGATATTATTAGTCAACACAAACTTTGTTTTATATCGCTCTTGTCGGTAAGCTTTCTATTTGCATCGTTTGAAATAACCGCGATTTTATCTACGCTTGTTGTTTTGTTTATTTTGGCGCAAAAGAAAATTAAGTTTTCAAAGAACTTCCTTTCTCTAATTTCCGCATTAATTTTATTAAGCACTATCGCAATTATCACAGGCCTTACGAAAAATAAATTGGGATATGATTTTTTAAAAGACTTTTTTTATTTAAACAAACCAATATTATTAATCCTTGCAGGTTACGCTATAGTTCGAAAGATAAACAACCAAGAATTTGTTTATAGAACTGTCGTTTCGGTTGCTATCTTTTTTGCGGCTACTCACTTGTTTTTAGTAGCTCAGTACGTTATAGCTGAGCCAGACTTCACGGTGGCGGGTATTAGACAGTATGCGGGTAGAGACAGTGTTTTGGAGCTCTTCGCATTAAGCTTTTTAGTGGCCAATTTCAGGTTAAAAAAAATTAAGTTTATACATCAAAACCTCATAATTTTGGTTTTAGCATTGTCATTCCTTTTCTACTTATCTAGGACGATGACACTTGTTTTTATGTTTATGTTAATCGCTTTTTTAGGTTATTTAAAGCTGACAACTAGAGGTTTAAGATACATTCTTTTTGCAACACTAATTATCAGCGCACTCTATGCCTATTTATTCTCTATAGATATCGACAGAGATTCTGATAGACCAATTGACAACTTTTTATATAAAATAAAATTGGCTCCAGCAGAAATCTTTATTAAACCCGAGAGCACAGATGTTAAAGACCACTCAAACCTCTGGGATCATTGGCGTGCTTATGAATCCAGTAAGGCAATCGACGCACTCAATGATGGAAAAACAAGCGATTGGTTTTTCGGACTGGGTATGGGGTCGCTAATAGATCTTGATTTTTATGCGCCCCTTTCTGATGACGACAAGGGCATGAGATTTATTTCATTATTACACAATGGCTACGTGTATGTGCTTTACAAAACGGGATTCATTGGCTTACTAAGCTACATTTTATTTTTTGTGTTTATACTTGTGCCATTTAGTAGTACAAAAGAAATGCTACCCTCTTACAATATTCTTGTAGGAATTGTGACTTTTTACATTATTTCATCATTTGTAATAAGCGGACTTTATAATTTAGCTGACCCAATTTCATTATTAGTTGGAGCCTTTTTTAAACAAAGTGAAAATGAATTTTATGAAAATAGCTATTATAGGGACTAGAGGAATACCCAATAATTACAGCGGGTTTGAGCAGTTTGCTGAAAACTTTGCTGTTTTTTTAGCAAAAGAGGGATACGATATAACCGTTTATAACTCCCACAACCATAAGTACCAAAAACCATACTTTAAAGGGGTAAAAATTATTCATTGCTTTGACCCAGAATACTTAGTTGGCACATTTGGACAGTTTATTTATGACCTAAACTGCATACTGAACTCTAGACGACAAAATTTCGATGTGATTCTACAGCTTGGTTACACTTCAAACTCTATTTGGCGTTTTTTGCTTCCAAAAGCAGCAAAAGTTGTTACGAACATGGATGGATTGGAGTGGAAGCGAACAAAATATACTCCCCTTGTGCAAAAATTTTTAAAGTACGCTGAAAAATTAGCCGCTAAAAGTAGCGATGTTTTAATAGCAGACTCATTGGGAATTCAAACCTATCTTAAAAAGAAGTATAAACTTGAGTCCACATACATCCCGTATGGCGCAAGCACCCCTGAACAGTTTAAAAAAAGTGTTTTGGAAGAATATAATGTATTGCCTTTTTCGTATGATATGCTTGTGGCAAGAATGGAACCCGAGAATAATATAGAGGTCATTTTAGACGGGCACTGCGCCTCTAATCAAAGCCGTAATTTTTTGGTTATTGGAAATCACCAGGGCACAAAATTTGGAAAATATATCTATCAGAAGTTTAAAGACACTTCATCAATTCATTTTCTGGGTGGAATCTTTGACCTTATCAAACTCGACGCGCTTCGTAAATATTCTAGCTTATATTTTCACGGACACTCTGTTGGAGGGACAAACCCGTCCTTATTAGAGGCAATGGCCTCAGAAGCATTAATTGTTGCACATTACAACCCATTCAACAAAGGTGTTTTGGGTGAAGACGCGCACTATTTTACAGACGCATCAGATGTAACAGGTTTTATAGAAAAATTGGAAAAAAAGGCTTTTTCGAAAATGATAGACAATAACACGAAAAAAATCCGTTATAAATTTAGCTGGAAATCAGTTAATATCAACTATTTAAAAACCCTTGTCAGAGTCTATCAATCATCTTAAAAACATACTAAAACAAGAAAGCGTATATGTCTACCTCATAGTAGTTGTATTAACTTTTCAGCTACTAAACTTCGCATTTGGGAGCATTAGCCTTGCTGTATTTTCCATAGTATCTCTACTAAATGCTGCGTTTAACAGGCCTAAGAAAATAAGAGCGTTAGCACCACCCGTAATTTATTTTGTTGTGATAGTAATATCATTGATACTTACAGAGGATAATGAAAATATTTCCTCTAAGTTAATACTTGCCCTTCCTTTTTTAATCATTCCTTTGTCGTTTTCTTTTGTGAACGTTTTAACACGAAGAGGAGTAGAGAGAGTATTTAACGTTTTTTCTAATGTTTTAGTACTCTACACGATACTCCTTGCAATAAACGCATTAACAAGGTACAAGGCTAGCAAGGACATTGATGTGTTTTTTTATCATGAATTTTCATCACTATTTGACATCAATGCAATCTATCTTTCTATGGTTTTACTGTTATCATACATCTATCTATTAACTAAAACCAAAAGTATCTGGGACTTAGTTAAACTTGTGTTGATTGTTGTGGTCATTGTTTTACTGTCCTCAAAGATGATCATTCTCTTGTTAGGAATTATAAGCGTATTTGTTGTGCTGCAAAGAATAAGGTCACTTAAAATCAAGATATTATTTTTGAGTGTATTTTCTCTGTTTTGTGTGGTTTTGCTTAGTGTTACTAAAATTAAAGAAAGAGTAAACGACGAAATGCAAAGCAATTTTGCGGAGGTGCTTACTACAGAAAAATTTAATCATGTGTATTTTTGGACAGGCTCTTCTATTAGACTTTTTCAAGGACGTGTTTTTTGGGAGCTTTTGCAACAGGACAAGAAATGGGTTTTAGGATATGGATTTAATTCCTCTCAAGAACACATTAAAACCAAACACAAAAAGTATAACATATACCCTGGTTTTCAGGAGTATAACTTTCACAACCAATATGTGCAAACAATCGCAGAGCTTGGTTTAATGGGGCTATTCTCTCTTTCGTTAGTTTTTTACTTCATAATGAAGAATGCGTTAGAAACGAAGTCAACTTGGGCGTTTTTAATGGTGTTGGTTTTTGCTTCGGTATTTTTGACTGAGTCATATTTGGTTAGACAACGGGGGATTATCTATTTTTTGTTCTATTATTGCCTAATAATTAAACACGCTCACCAAAAATGAAAATATCCGTAGTAGGCACTGGCTATGTAGGCTTAGTTACCGGAACCTGTTTGGCAGAGGCGGGTAATGATGTACTATGCATCGACATTGATAAAGACAAAGTGACCAAAATGGAAAACGGCGAAGTGCCTATTTATGAGCCGCATTTAGAAACCTACTTTGAGCGAAATATCAAATCGGGCAGGCTGCACTTTTCCACCAAAATTGAGGAAGGTGTTGCACACGGCGACATTATTTTTTTAGCACTCCCTACTCCAGAAGACGAAGATGGTTCTGCCGACTTGTCCTATGTGTTGGGTGTTGCTAACCAAATTGGCGATTTGATAAAAGACTACAAAATCGTGGTCAGCAAAAGCACGGTACCCGTGGGGACTGGCGAGCGTGTAAAAGCGGCACTACAAGCCAAAACCGATGTACCCTTTGACGTGGTCTCAAACCCTGAGTTTTTACGAGAGGGCTTTGCCGTGGAAGACTTTATGAAACCCGACAGAATTGTAGTTGGGGTGGAGTCAAAACGTGCTAAAAATGCCATGGAAAAGTTATACAAAACCTTTGTGCGCTCCGGCAACCCGATTGTATTTATGGACATCAAATCGGCAGAGTTGACCAAATATGCTGCTAACGCTTTTTTGGCAACCAAAATCACCTACATGAACGAAATCGCGAACTATTGCGAAAAGGTGGGTGCCAATGTGGACGATGTGCGTATGGGAATGGGATTAGACGAACGCATCGGAAAACGCTTTTTGTTCCCTGGAATTGGTTATGGCGGATCTTGTTTCCCCAAAGATGTAAAAGCATTGCATAAATCAGGGAAAGACGCGCAGCATCACTTTGCTATTTTAGACAGCGTGATTGAAGTAAACGAGAAACAGAAAACCATCTTGTTCCCGAAAATGGAGCAACACTTTGAAGGGAATTTAAAGAGCAAGAAAATTACCCTTTGGGGTCTAGCGTTTAAGCCCAATACAGATGATATTCGTGAAGCACCTGCCTTATATATAATCGAAAAGCTGTTAGCAGCCGGAGCAGCCGTAACCGCTTTTGATCCAGAAGCGATGGAAAATGTCAAGGCAAAATTGGGCGACAGCATTGCCTTTGCATCAAGTATGATGGATGCGGTCAAGGACGCAGATGCGTTACTGATTTGCACAGAGTGGCACGCCTTTAGAAATCCTGACTTTGATAAGTTAAAAACAACCCTAAAAACCCCAGTTATTTTTGACGGGCGCAACATTTACAATCCCAAAGAAATGGATTCGTTAGGTTTTAGTTATTATTCCATTGGAAGATGAAAAGAGCACTAGTTACCGGGGCAGCAGGATTTTTAGGATCGCATTTATGCGACAAGCTATTAGCAAACGGCATTGCCGTAATAGGCATGGATAATCTGATTACAGGATCGATGTCTAACCTTGCGCATTTGGAAGAAAACCCAAACTTTCGTTTTGTGCATCACGATGTGTGTGAATTTATAGCTATTGTGGAGGACTTAGATTATATCCTTCATTTTGCTTCACCTGCCAGCCCGATAGATTATTTAAAAATTCCGATTCAAACCCTGAAAGTTGGCGCGTTGGGCACACACAATGCTTTGGGCTTGGCGCGTGCCAAAAACGCTCGGATTTTGGTAGCTTCTACTTCTGAAATTTACGGCGATCCACTTGTACACCCTCAAACGGAAGTTTATTTTGGGAACGTTAATACCATTGGCCCACGCGGGGTATATGACGAAGCCAAACGCTATTTAGAATCCATTACCATGGCGTATCACCGCTATCATGGTGTGGATACTCGGATTGTGCGTATTTTTAACACCTATGGCCCCAAAATGCGACTAAACGATGGTCGTGTGATTCCTGCTTTTATGGGGCAAGCCCTAAGGGGTGAGGATCTGACGGTATTTGGCGACGGCTCTCAAACACGCTCCTTTTGTTTTGTAGAGGATGAGATTGAGGGGATTTACCGCTTACTCATGAGCGAATATCACTTGCCAGTAAACATTGGCAACCCTGACGAAATATCAATTTTAGATTTTGCCAAAGAGATTATTGATCTGACCGGTACAGACCAAAAAATAGTATATAAAGAACTTCCCAAAAACGATCCCTTGCAACGCAAGCCTGACATAACAAAAGCCAAAGAAATTTTGAGTTGGGAGCCACAAATAGGGCGGAAGGAAGGCATGCAACGCACCTATGCCTATTTTAAATCCTTGACCCCAGATGAGCTGAATAAAATGGAGCACCGCGACTTTAGCTCCTTTAAAAGCTAAAAAACCACAATAAAAATTTTTTTTTATCGTTTTAGACTTGTCAACGTTTTAAATATTGAACACTTCTAAAAAGCGCAATCCGTTATTTTTATATACCCCTTTCTTGCTTTTTGAGATTGGGGCTGCCTTGTTTGTTATATATGTTGTTAAGGGCTCATACGAAACAGCGATACATTCTTCTATTATTGCCTTGTCCTGGTTTTTCAGCACGTTAGCCGCTAAGCTTTATCACTATGAGCGAAATTTAACTTACACCAAGCAACTCCAACGGTTTATTTTTTCTATTGCTCTATGTTCTATATTTATTTACTTAATGGAATTAATTGCTATAGGAACAATTTCGTTTTCTCCTTTTCTATTGGCTGTATTTTTCGTTGTTGTATTTTTTGCAAAAGCCGCAACTATTAGCGTGTTGTTTTGGCTAAGACAAAACGTGAAATTGTACCAAAAAAACATTCTTGTACATGATTCCAAAACAGGGAAACAATTTGTCCAAGAAATCTCAGACTTAAAAAGAACGGGATACAATATAACAGTTGTAGAGAAACGGCTATTTGAAAAAAAAGAGGAAGTTAAATTAAAAAGGATACTAAAAGAAAACAAGATTAATTCCATTTATATTCCTTTTGAAGTGGCGCTTAAAACATCTGCGGCACACATACTTAATTTGGGATGGCAAAAAGAGAATAAACTGTTCTTAATATCAAATTATGATACGCTGAATATTGGGAACAGCCTTTATTTTTTTGGATTGATACAAATTGTTAAGCACAGAACAAGCCCGCTTGACAAAATGTTTGCAACGTTTATAAAAAGAGTTTTTGACATACTATTTTCTCTTCTTCTCACCTTGTTTTTTTTGTCATGGTTTGTTCCTTTGGTAGCAATAGTCATTGTATTTGACTCAAAAGGCCCCATATTTTTTATTCAAAAAAGGCCAGGTCGCCATGGAAAAATATTTTCATGTATTAAATTTCGATCCATGATGGTAAATAAGACCACTGAAAAAGCAGCATTAAGAAATGACGTAAGAATCACGCGTATAGGAAAATTTATTCGAAGAACGAGTATTGATGAATTGCCACAGTTTTTCAATGTGCTAAAGGGCGACATGTCTGTAGTTGGCCCAAGACCAAATCTTAACTCACAAAATGAACATTACATTGAGATTTTTAAGGATTACTCAAAAAGAATGTACCTAAAACCAGGAATTACAGGTCTTGCACAAGTTAGCGGAGCAAGAGGCGGGATTGATAACGATATTGAAATGAAGCATCGCATTAAATACGACATTTTTTATATCCGAAATTGGACTTTTGCCTTAGATATAAAAATTATTATTCGGACTGTGCTAAATATCTTTAGAGGCGAAGAAAAAGCCTATTAGCTTTTTGTTTGATACCGCTTGGTTACCAAATAAACACCAAGCAATACTACCCCTCCTGCGCCAAGCTTATAGGCCGTTAGCACATCTGCACCAACTAGGATCGCATACCCAATCCCAATCAATGGTTGCAAATAAGTAAACACCCCAACCGTGCTTGCTTTTAACTGCTTAAGCGCATACACATTGAGTAGGTAAGTCATAAAAGTTGTTCCAACCACTACAAACGCAAAACGCCAAATAGCTTCAAAAGGCAAGAGAGTCCAATAAACTTGGCTAAACTCAGGAAAGCTAATGGGTAGAGCCATTATAAAACCAAATAAAAACAACCACTTTAGTAAATGGATGGTCGTATACTTTGCAGAGAGTGACTTAACCAAAACCAAATACATCGCAAAGGACGATGCATTGACAACAAAAAGCGCATTTCCCAAAGGAATATTGGGGGCATCTTGACGAATTTCATTGCCAAAAACAATTAAAACCAAAGCCCCGACAAAGCCTAATATTACTCCAACGACTCTTGGAAGTAGAAGTCGCTCTTTTATGAGAATTGCCGAAAACACAAACACCAGTATGGGGGTAATGGTTATGAGCACTGCACTGTTAATGGGCGTTGAAAGCTCAATTCCCTTAAAAAAGCAAAGCATGTTTATGACCATACCAAAAAGCGCACAAAGCAGCATCTTTGGAAAATCAGCACGGTCAATTTTTTGTTGTGGAATAAACAGGCTTACCAACCAAAACAAAATTGCTGCTCCTAGAAGACGCACTTGTACAAAACCAAACCCTTGAATATACGCGGGCATCACCTCTTTGGCAATGGTGTGGCTTAGTCCGTAGATGGTTGTTGCCCCAAAAGCCGCCAGAAGCGCTAGCGTTCGCTTATCCATCAAGCGCAGTTTTCATT
>ERZ802824.1216-NODE-1216-length-13852-cov-102.107_pt1 | contig 13852 bp, 10 predicted proteins | sample MGYA00345650_ERZ802824 | MGnify/ENA primary metagenome ERZ802824 (study PRJEB30503, sample SAMEA104212361) | marine metagenome | biome: Westerlies Biome; feature: [SRF] surface water layer (ENVO:00010504) within the epipelagic zone...; material: water... | reverse complement strand
CCGAGACGCTGGCGCAACGGTTATCGGTGGCTGTTGTGGTACGACACCAGAGCATCTGGCCGCAATGGTCGATGCATTGAACTCAACACCCCCAAGACCGTTTGATCCTGAGGTAATGACAGAGCAGCTCGGTAAGCCTTGGCCTGATTTGTCGAGCCGGGGCGTTGATGGCGGTGGACGTCGTTCACGTCGGCGTCAAGGTTGAGTCTTTTTGAAGCCTCAGATTGCCTCGAAGCGGTTTTCTTTGCGATTTTTGCGGACGCGACTTGCTTCGAAAACCTGACCGCTCATAGCAATGTAAACGCCGGATTTAGCCGTTTGGACGGCGGCAACGGCCATCCCTATGTTGAACACTGCATCGGTTGTTCGGAAACGCGCGGGTGTTAACGCGCCCGTCAGGACAATGGTTTTACCGGCAATCCCCTCGAGCGCCTGCGCTGTCTCCGCCATGGTGTCCGTACCGTGCGTGATAATGAAGTGTGTGCTTGGGTTATTCTCAATGTGAGATCGAATCGTCGCGCGGTCCACTTCGGTCATTTCGATGCTGTCTTTTTTCATCAGAGCAACGACGTCGTAGTCAAAGTCCACCAAGGCATCGGTCAAAATTGCTGTCGCGATCGAGTCGCCCACTTCAAATTGGCTGAGCGCATCGAAGTAGATCTTATCGATCGTACCGCCCGTTGAGATAAATTGAATTTCCATAGTTGCACCGATTTCGCAGTGAGCTCTATCAGCTCATTTTCCTAGGCAGATAAATCCCAGTTCTAGCGTCTCACTAAAGCCATGCTCGCAGTGCGTTTTTTACACGCTAAATCCATGTTTTAAACACTACATGTGAGCTCAGCTTCAGAAGCCCTATTCAAGAACGGTATGTGACATGCAGGGTGCCCGCAGCAATCTCCCTTAAGCAAATCGCTCCGTTGTCCGGTCGCACGCCGCCGCGCCATGATGTTGCGTATTATAAACCCGCAACCAATGTGTCGGTTTCTGCCCATGTGCGCTCGGCAATCTCCGAGTCGATGGCCCATTGCCGAACCCCGGTGAATGCATTGCTATCATCGGGAACCACCTCCGAGACATTGCAGTCTTCGCAATAAACGCCACCTATGTTGTCGAGCGCTATTGCCGTGGCAGCCCAAAGTGATGTGGCACAGCCTTGGGTTGTCGTTTTAAACAACTTTTCTGCCACGGGAGAGGGTCGCCCGTCCGTATCGGTCCAGCCAAACTCGGCCATCTCTGCATTTCCTAGGTGTCGCTGGAGTGGCGTAAAGATCCCACCAGGGTGTACTGAAAACGCCCTAATGCCGTTGTCTTTCTCGCGCCTATCTAATTCGACGGCCATTAGCGATTGCGCGGACTTAGCCTGTCCGTAAGCCTGCCATTTATCGTAGTCTCGCTGTTCGTAGTTCATGTCATCAAAGCGGACCGGACTCATGCGGTGTGCGATCGATGACAAGGTGATGAGGCGTGCGCCGTCCGCTGAGCGAAGTGACGGTAGCAAAGCCTGCAACAGCACAAAATGACCCACATGGTTGACGCCCAGCTGCCACTCCAGCCCTTGCTGGGTGCGGCCCAGTGGGCAGGCCATAACACCTGCATTGAAGATGGCGAGATCGATCTTGGGGTGATTATTAGCAAAGGTTTCACCAAAGCGGTTTACGCTCGGTAAGTCGGCCAGATCCATAAAGCCGATCTGCTGTGCGGGGATAATACCGTCGAGCGTTTTTGCCGCTCGATCAACGTCACGTGATGGTACAAACACCTGAGCCCCTGCGTCGGTGAGAGCTCTGACTGTCTCAACACCAATACCGGAGTATCCGCCGGTTACGAGCGCGACCTTTCCCGAAAGATCAAGGTCAGCCATAACCTCACCCGCTTCAGGTTTGCTTCCGAAACCGGTCTCGATGGGGTGTTGCTGTTCTGAAATACTCATAGACCACCTTATTTTTTGCTTGTTATAAATATCTGTGAAAGACCGGAGGCCTCACTTACGAGGCATTTAAATAATAAGAGGCCCTGACACGGACCGCTCATACGAGGCTCGGGACCTCAGCCTTTTCCTCATTGCCTCGCAAATAGCGATAGCAGTGGATATTCTGTGCTCACAAACAGTATGTGAGAAAAATAAGGATAAAGGCATGTCATTAGAAACAATATTTAGCGTTTGTAGTGGTCTGGCGATCCTGGGTTGGTTGGGATTGGCCTTGGCACCCAAGTTAGACCTTACTCGTCGTTTATATCCCTCGGTCGTGGCGCCGCTCATGCTCGGTTTGGTGTATGCCTATTTGATGATCAGCTTTCAGGGCGAGGCGCCGCCTGAGGGGGGCTTTGGTACTTTGGAAGAGGTAAAGGCACTGTTTAGTATCGACGCTCTGTTACTCGCCGGATGGATCCACTATTTGGCGTTTGACCTGTTTGTTGGCGCGTGGATCCTAAGGGACAGTCAGGACCATCAGATTAATCATTTCCTGATTTTGCCATGTCTTTTCTTCACTTTAATGGCCGGTCCAGTCGGCCTGCTCTTATACCTTGCTCTGCGTTCCTTAAAAGGTCAGCGACTCACATCCAGTTAAAAGCGCCGTAGCCTGTATTCACCGCAAGGAAAGTGAAGAGCGCCATGTTGCGTTGGTTTTGACGAAGGTAGGCTCCAGCAATCGCAACCGAATATCCAGCGCACCAGAGTGCAAACGAGATGACTGGGTCGAGCCACTTGGTGGTCATACCGACGCCAGACACTACGGTGACGACGAGGGTAACGTTCTCCAAAAGGGCTGCGCGCGGATTGCTTGCCTCGGACATAATTTAGTGCTCCTGAGCTAGGTATTTCCCGTTAACTGGGTGACCGATATTCAGTCTCTTGTCAGGTTCTCCGCAATGGCATCAAGGAAGCCGTGCATGTCGACAATGCGCTCGTTTTCGGGCGCGGTTGTCTTGCCTTTCAAATCTCCCGTGATCGTGCCTTGTGCAACCGTCTCAATGAGTGCCGCCTTCAAACGCGAAGCATAGTCATTCAGCGCGGCGTTATCTTCCCTTACGGCCAGCTCTTCGAGAGCACTCGCAACCGCGAAAATCAATGCTGAAGAATTAAAATTGGCTTCTCTACCGTCGGTTTCTAAATAGCGCAGGTATAAATCGTGTGCGGTGCCATGAGGCGCCTCAAACAGTTTGGTGCCGTCCTTACTGATAATCACTGAGCTCGCCGTTGCAAGGCTTCCACCGAGCGCCGCAGAAATATCTGAGAAAATATCGCCGTCCAAGTTTTGCGCCGGATAGAGTCCCCAGCGTGGCGGATCACAAATCATTTTGCTCAGCTGACGCGAGGGGCGCATGATCATGAAGGACGGTGGAGGAGTGTCCAGTGCTGCTAGTTCCTTTCTGATTTCGAGAATGATCGAGCTGTAGACTTCATCGTAATTTACAAACTCGCGCTTCAGTCCGAAATAGACCTCTTTTTTATTCAAAGCGGCGTCTTTAAATACTTGGCTTACCCAGTCCTTGATGGCCTCTCTGTCGTTGGACATGAAAAGAATCGGGTCGCCCGATTCGACATGGCGCGCGTGTTTCTCTTCGCCATCGACAATGACTTTGATGACACCTGTCTCGGGTGCCGGCAAGTTGTAACTACCGTACTGATCGCCACCGCCCGCACTCATGCGCGATATAGACACGTGGGCTTTACGCTCAGGTAGGCCGTAGCGTTTTAGCTGCTGGACTAATTTGAAGATTTTCATACCGCTGACATTGTCGGGTATGCCCCACAAGGCCCGCTCAGGTGGGTTGGAGACGATGCGCGCCGCCTGAGCATCAATGAGTTCGTAGTGGTAGCTCAAGCCCGCCGCCGCCACTTTGTCTTTGTAGTCTCGATCGTAGATTGCTTCGATGGCCGTTCGCATGACACCGTCGTAGCCCGAGACAACTGTGTCTTTGAGTCCGAGGTAGATATCTCGGTTTTCATCAAGCGCGCGCTGGAAAAAGCGATGGGCCCAGGCCTCTACGTCCTCTAGACGGTTTGTGGCAAGCATCCACGGATCGCCTTTATTCAGCGCTCGGCGGTGGAGTTCAACCGGATCGCCGCTAGAGCCCACAAATACGACTTTGGCCACCCCAGTGGCATTCGAAAGCTCGCTGTAACTGAAGTCGAGCCCGCCCGTATCCATGGTATCGACTTCAATATCGCGATCTATCCAGTCCGGCCGGACACTTTTTAGATTGCGAAATTCAATATCCTCGCGCGTGATGTTACCGCTGATACCTTTTCGGATTGCACCGTTCGGCGACTTGGTTGCCAATGGATCAAGAGATGATTCGTTAATGTCAGGGTATTTCGCGAGTAGCTCGTCTAGCTGGACGCGGTTCACAGTCATTCCGGCGTTTTTGATGCCGATACCGTGCTGCTTCAGCGCAGCAATCGCGTCGTGAATTACCCGACCGTTGCTGGTAAAACGTTTCGGTGCCGAGAGATCAATTTCAACCAGATTGATATCGAGTGGTAGTGTGACAAAACGCGCCAAGATTTCGGTAAAGGCGACTTGAGCCATCTCATCGCCGTGTAAAACAACCAACGACTTGGCCACTTTTATCTTGTCACTCACCTACTCATCCCCCTGTACGCTGATGACAGCATCTGGCGGCTGTCATTCTATGGCGCGCAGAGTAACGAATAGCCCCTCGAAACCCTAGGTTACTTTTCCACAACCGATGGACTCAGCGGAAAATAAGCAGGTTTAATTCGAAAATATCAGTTCGATTGATGTGATCGCATCAGCGAGGTTCCTCGAGGAGTGGCCCGAAGAAAATACCGTTGACCAGTAACCGCTGCGAACCCCACCAAAAGGCACGAAATGTTGTGCTATCGAGACTCAAAATAACGGCTCCTTTACCTACCTGATTCACCACCAAGCCCGCTGAATTCGCTGCCAGCATTTGGTTCTCTGTGGACATATAGCCCGACAGCAGGGGGCTATCGGTATAGACGACCGGAGACGAGTAGGCATTGTCAGAGGGATTCATAAAGCGGTTTGTTGTTCTAAAGACAGCGAGTGCCTCCGACGCATAACCGAAGCCTAGCGGATGCGAAATATCAAGATTGCCTTGTAGTATCGATCCTCGTACTAAGGTGAACGCATACTCGTCCGACGCTGTCGCAAATGGCTTTCGTGCAGGTAGTAATTCGGCTTGGCTGAGAGCCTCGTCGCCACGTTCGATAGCTGTCTGCAGACTATCCTTTCGAACTTGCTCAGCAGTCTCTCGCCACGTTGCTGTGGCCAACCCTGCATCAGCGGCCCAGGCCACGGTTGACGCACCTTGAGCCCACAGTATGCCGCCGTCTTTGATGAAAGATTCTAGTTGTTTGGACACCCCTTCTAATCTCACTGGAGTGGTCATAATGACATGTGTGTAGTCATCTAAATTGACCCGGCTCAGGCGATTAGAGTCGACCATGGTCAGTGGCATATCCAAGCGTCTATCGAGTAGGTGCCAAATTTCACCGGTGCCGTAGGCGGATGTACCCGGCCCTGTAACCATGAGTACTTTTGGCAGTGAGAGCACATCAAAGGCGCGACTGCCCAGATCAATGCCTTCAGGCGTGTAACTACTGGCGGCGGGGTATATCGCTAAACCTTCGGCGTGTGCCTCGGCCAGCAAGGACAGCACAGGCTGTGGAATAGATTCTTGTAGTTTGGGCGCCACAAAGAGCGTGCCATAGCCGAAGTTGATGCTGCCCTCGTTAGTGGTCAGCGCTGTGAAGGGTGCTGTGGCAACGCGGACGTTGGCGCCTGCTTCGAGCAAGTCGTAAAGCAATGCTGGGCTGGCCGAATCTCGCCAATCGATGAGGTAGCCAATAGCAGACTGTCCAAGTTTGGATTCATCATCATCCACTGACGTGGACATGGCCTCTGTTTTAGCATTTGTTACTGCATCACGCGTGTGCGAGAGGTTAAACGCCCAGGGAAGCGTCCAAGTCGAAACGTCATAAAATATGTTCTCCTCAAATTCGAGCTGTTCACGCCAGAGGGTTTCCAAATAGGTCGCTTGTGGCTGGTCGAGCGGGATAGCAATAGTCTCACCCGCCTTGAAGGTTTTTCCTTCAGCTGTCACGTCAGCGGTGAGAGCTTCAACCTCGATTTGGTGACCTCTCAAAATTCGGACAAACTCTCGTAAGCGTGTTGGATCGCCCTCTGCGCTTGCCAGATAGTACCCGCGCTTGCGCTTACGTTCAGTATAGAAGTTGCGCTGGTAGGCCAGTAGGTCGTCTTTGAGGGCTGCGGTGGCTTTTATCGATGAAAGCGAGGCCCTGAACTGATTTGAAATGCTGAACGGAAAGGTGAGCTTACCGTTAACAGTGTCCTGCATTGCACCGCGTGAGGAGGGCTGCTCAAATAAAATACCGACGGTGCCGAATAGGTCGGGGTAAGTTGAGCCTTTACCCATGAAGAAGTCGTCGTAGCCCTCCTCGGTGAAAAAGCGGATTCCCTCAGCGTCGAAGGCTTGTGCGTGATACTCACCGATTTTGGCTGTCAGGACCTGATTGATGTCCGGAGTTAGGGGATTGGTCCGCTCGGGCTTGCCGGGCATGAAAAAGAAATTGCTGTTGCTCCCTTGCTCGTGAAAATCCAGCTGCACGTTGGGTTTCCACTCGTGGAACAGAGCGAGTCTTCCTCGGCTCTCTGGGTGCTGATGGGGTAGCCAGTCGCGGTTGAGATCGAACCAATAATAGTTAGTGCGGCCATTAGGGATGGCCTCGGTATGTTCGCGATCATTGGGATCGTTACTCGGATTAATGCCTCTGTGTGCATTAGTCCAATTCGCGAACCGATCGAGTCCATCAGGATTGAGCATTGGGTTGAAAATAATGATCACGTTCTCAAGTTGCGACAGCAGGTTCTCGTCTGTGGTCGCAGCTAAATAGTAAGCGACCAGTGGTGTCGCGTTAGCGCCACTTGCCTCATTTCCATGAACGCGATACACCATGTGCAGTACAGCAGGTTGTTCGGAAAGCTCGAGGTCAGCGTTTGGATCGATAATGGCCGCCCGCGCTGCTTTGAATTCATCCAGACGCGCCAGATTTGCTGGCGAGGAAATGGCATAGCTGACGAGTGCTCGCCCGCCATAGCTTTTCGCATGCTCACCTAGCGATACGATCCGTGGCGAGGCGTCTGCCAAGGTATTCAGATATCTCACTATCTCGTGGTGATACCAGTGCCGCTCGCCGACGTTAACACCGGTCACGGCCTCGGGTGCGGGAATGGACGGATCGAGTGCGGGGACTTCGGATAGCACGTCATTTAGCGACAAGCCCGCCGCATTGGCGCCCATGCCGAGGGCTGCTAAAAGCACAAAAAGTAGTTGTTTCATAACGAATCCTTTGTGGCCTATCCACGATCATAGCGGTTCTGTGGCAGCTTGAGTGAATTCAATGCTGTCGTCAGGATCCACTCCATTGTAGTCTCAAGGAAATGAGCGTCTCAGTCAGATAGCTCAGGAGTCGACCATGAGTGAAAAAAGTAAGGTCAGTGTGGGTCGAAAAGTCGCTTACGGCTTTGGCTCAATCGCTTATGGGGTGAAAAATAACGGCTTCGATTATTTCTTTCTCATTTTTTACAGTCAGGTCATGGGTGTCAGTGCCTACCTCGTCAGTCTTGCCTTATTGATTGCGCTGGTTGTTGACGCCCTAAGTGATCCGTTGATTGGGTACATGTCCGATAACACGCGGTCACGCTGGGGTAGGCGCCATCCATTTATGTATGCGGCCGCCTTGCCCGTTGCCGTCGCCTACTATTTTGTCTGGAACCCGCCCTCTGGACTCGAGGGTGATGCACTGTTTCCCTACATTGTTACGGTCGCCGTCTTGGTCCGAACGCTGATAACGCTTTATGAGATTCCGAGCTCCTCGCTGGTTGCGGAAATGTCCGATGACTATGATGAGCGCACAACCATGCTCAGTTACCGGTATTTCTTCGGATGGACAGGTGGGACCTTAATGGGCGCATTCGCCACGATAGTGGTGCTCGTGCCGACTGAGACGATCAGTAATGGGATGTTTAACGTAGAGGCGCATGGTCAGGTAGGTGCGATCGCAGCCGGGGTCATTTTTTTCGCTATCCTGATTTCTGCCCTGGGCACGCACGGTATGATTCCCGAGCTAAAGCCGCCACCCGCAGCGCGGAAGCTCGGGATCGGACTCATTTATCGGGAAGTGTTTGAAACCCTAGCGAGTCGTTCCTTCTTGGCGCTATTTTTAGCAGCACTTTTCGGAGCTATCGCATCCGGTGTCTCCGCTACATTGAGCTTTTATTTCTCAACTTTTTTTTGGGGCTTCTCAACCGAGCAGATCGGCCTTATCGCGCTGAGTGTTGTCGTCTCCGCAGTGCTTGCATTCATGATTGCGCCGGTAATCTCCAAACGACTCGGTAAAAAGCGCGGTGCTATTGTGGTTGGGTTTATGGCGTTCACCGTGGCACCTGCCCCCATTTTTATGCGCTTGCTGGGCCTCATGCCCGATAACGCCGATCCTATGCTGTTTCCGCTCGTACTGAGCATCACCGTTGTCGACGTCGCGCTGATTATTGCTTATCAGATATTGTCCTCATCCATGATTGCCGATTTGGTAGAAGAAGCGGAAATTAAGACACAACGTCGCAATGAAGGTGTGTTTTTTGCGTCAGTGACCTTTGTTCGTAAGGTGACACAGGGCATTGGTGCAGCGGTTGCGGGTGTGTTGCTGACGCTCAGCCAGTTTCCGGTTGGTGCGACACCGGACCAAGTGTCAGACAGTGTTCTCCACACGTTTGGCTGGCTCTATGTGCCGGTAATTTTTGGCCTATGGATGATCATGATTGCCTGCTTGTCACTCTACTCAGTCGATCGGAGAACGCATGAGGCCAATCTAGAAACGTTGGCGAGCAGGGTCTCTGATAACGCCGAAAACTAGATGGTTGCAGCCTCAATAATGCGCCGACGATGCTGGTGATGCCTTGGTAACGTGACGACTGAAGCCGGCGGAGATAGATCTATTCGGCCAGCGGTGGGTCCGTTAGATTGGGCTCTATGGTAGCCGTGTCGCAGAATTATAACGTTGCTCAGCTGCTAAGCAGACCCTAGGGGCAAAGGCTCATTGGGTGGCTTTTATGGTGGACGAGCTATTCGATCGCATGACGTAGATACAGGCTCCGACAATGACGGCTGCCCCGGTCCAAGTCGACGGTCCGGGGAACTCGCCAAATAGGAAAAAGCCAATCAGTGCGGCCCAGATAAGCTGGGTATAGGTAATAGGGGCAAGTCTCGCAGCAGGTGCTCGCGCATAAGCAATAGTGGTTAGTGACCAAAAGCTGACACCAAAAAAAGCCGATAGGACATAGCCCGCGAAGAGTTCGGTGGTCGGTTGTACATCCAACAGGAAAAACACCGGTAAGACGTAAAGTGCTGGCAGGGTGTTGGCAAAAAAGGCAACCACGATGGGGTCTTCACTTTGTGATCTGAAGCGCAATAGCACGACCGATAGGGCGTGACAGAGCGACGCCAGTATCGGGGCAAGGTATCCATACACCGGACCCTCAGCCGAACCTGAGAGGAGATTTGTTTCGTTATTCACGAGGAACATCGCCCCCGCGAAACCCACCAATGTACCGATGATGACATCCCGCTTAAGTGGCTCGCGCATAAGGAGCCACGCTAGTGGTCCTATCATCAGTGTGCCAGTGAGGCCAAGGGCGGCAGCGGTGGCCAGCGGTATTTGGGTAACTGACCAGAAAAATAGGCTGGCAGCTGATATCTGAAAAAAGCCGCGAAAAACATGAAAGGGCACCGCTTTCCAGCCCGGTAGTTTGGGTCGGAAAGCGAGCCATAGCACTGAAACGAGCAGCGCGCCAAGCGCGTAGCGCCATGCGGTGATGACAACCACACTCTCGTAAACTGACAATCCTTTGATCATTGCATTCATGCACGACGCAAAGAAAATAGCCGCTGCGCCAAGGCTGTAAGGCGAGTTAATGAGTGTCAAAAGTCGTGCCATAGTGTTGGCCGTAGACAGGCGGCTAGATTGCCGATTGTCCAGCGGCGCGGCGCCTTCTTTTAGAGGGTATCTCGATCGCTAGCGATAATGCCTGCAAGCCTGCGTGCAAGCGACTGTTTTTTTTCAAAATCAGTCTCTCTAAGCACTTGGATGCGCTGTGCTTGTGGTGATCCCGCTCCATGCATAGATTCGGTGAGGTAGCCAACTGCATTTCGCCCAAGCGTCATATTCTCGATGAGCCTCAGCATGCGTGTTCGGTCCTCGGTACTAACGTCCGTCTTGCCCTGGAGGTATTTCTCGAGCTGTGGCCCAATCGTGTCGTGCTCGAAATCAGCTTGCGAGGGCAGGGTCACCATGAGCCCGCCCGCGAGATCCTGCGCGAGTCGGGAGATCTCGTAAGGAAAGCGCGTCACGTTATGCTTGCAGATATTGGCAAGAATGGGGTCGTTTATGAATGCCCCGCTCTCGTGTTGTGTCGCTTCGTAGGATGAGGCGATACCCGATGAGTAAATCGTTTCATTTAGGTGGGTCATCTCCACCAGCTTATCTTTGACATGACTCGCGGTATCCGCGCCATTCATTTCGGCGATACTCGATGCGGCACCAATCATCACGTCTCCGAGACCGGTTTTACAGACGTAGCTCGCTCGATGATAGGCGGTAAAGCGAGACACCAGTGCCTGTGCAAATTCGTACTCGCCATCCATGAGCACGTGCGCCCAGGGAATGAAGACATCATCAAAGATCACAAGCGTTTCTTGGCCGCCGTATTTTGCATTGCCTTTGTCAATATCGCCCGGCTCAAGCGCCCTCGTATCGCAGGATTGCCGTCCGTAAACATAGGTGAGGCCCGGTGCCGTGGCTGGCACCATACCAATTACCGCGTAGTCTTTATCTGCCTCCAGCATGTTCATTGTCGGCATGACACAGATCCAATGCGAGTTGAGGCCACCCGTCATGTGGGCTTTTGCACCCTTAACGTATAGGCCTTCTTTTGTGCGACGGGTCACGTGCATGAATAAATCTGGATCCGACTGATTACTCGGTCGTTTACTGCGATCTCCCTTGGGGTCGGTCATTCCAGCCCCCACAATGAGGTTGTGAGACTGGGCTTTCTTCAAGAAGCTGACAAAGCGCTCGTGATAGGGGGTACCGTGTTGCTTGTCGATGTCATAGGTGATCGAAAACAGCACACTTAGGGTGTCCAATCCCGCACAACGTTGAAAACAGGTTCCCGTCAGTTGCCCCATGCGCCGCTGCATTTTATTTTTCTGTACCAAGTCCAGAGATGACTCCGGGACATGCAAAAAACGGTTAATTTGTTGCTCAGAAATAGATGACCACGCTGTCGCAAGGTCGGGATCATCTTCAGCGAGTTGGTAGGACTCGGCCATGGCGTTGATAGACGGCCGAATAATAGGATGATCAACCGGTTCATCCACGCGCTCGCCAAGGAGGTACACGTTCAGATTGCGCCCGCGTAGGCTACTTACGTAGTCGTCAGCTGTGGCAAGTGTGGAGAATTGTGCCCACTGTTGTTCCGCGGTCAGCTCATCTCCCGGACTCTGCGACATATCGTTCATGATGCTCACTCCCGTTGTTAAGGGTCAGTTAAAGCAGAAAGATCGGATAGGGGCAATACTGCAGCTGTGATCGTGTTGGAAAAAGCCGGCGCATCAGACAGCACTTCGACACCAAAACAATGTCGTAGAGATGGGTTATTCAGCTATAGTTTATGACATAGCGACTGCTAAAAGTGTGTCGCGCGTCTGCGCCGCGCATTGGTGCAGGTGACAAAAAAGGTGCAGGTGACAAAAAATAAGTTACAAGCAACACGGAGAGAGATATGACCGCCGCAATGTCCGAAACAGTGGCGTTTGACCCTGACGCACTTCGCGCGAAATACCGCGAGGAGCGTGATAAGCGGATCCGTGCAGATGGCAATGACCAATACGTCGACGTGTCCGGTGACTTTTCTCACTACACGGATGATCCTTACGTTGAGCCCGGGTTTACCCGCGACGCCATAGAGCGTCAGGTCGAAGTACTCATTATCGGCGGTGGCTTTGGCGGCATGTTGGCAGCGGCTCGACTTCGGGAGTCCGGTATTGATGACCTGATGATCGTTGAGAAGGGCGGCGGTTTTGGGGGCACTTGGTACTGGAATCGCTACCCAGGTGCGTCTTGTGACATCGAGTCCCTGGTCTATTTCCCACTGCTTGAAGAAACTGGTTTTGTCCCCAAGCAGCGTTATACCAACGCTACCGAGACACTCGAGTACTGTCAGGTCATCGCAGAGCAATATAAGTTGCACGACATTGCCCTAATGCAAACGCAAATTTTGAGTACTGATTGGTCTGAGGAAGAGGGCGCTTGGATCGCGCGGACTAATCGCGGCGATACCGTCAAGGCGCGCTTTGTTATCCATTCGAACGGACCTTTAAACCGGCCGAAGTTGCCCGGCATCAGGGGCATAGACCGATTCGCTGGACATACCTTCCACACCAGTCGCTGGGACTACGACTATACCGGTGGCGATGCGTTCGGTGGTCTCGATAAGCTCGCTGACAAGCGTGTGGCTGTTATTGGAACCGGCGCTACCGCCGTTCAGTGTGTTCCTCATCTTGCGGCCAGCGCCAAACAACTCTATGTATTTCAAAGAACTCCGTCCTCGATCGATGTTCGCAATAACACGGAGATTGATCCTGCGTGGTTAGCGCAGCAGCCCGCCGGCTGGCACCACCAACGCCGTACGAATTTCGAAGCCATTCTCTCCGGAATGCCAGTGAAGGAAGATCTAGTTCGAGATGGTTGGACCGAAGCGTTTCGGGACATTTTTGGTGGGCTTCGCCATTTTCGCCCGAGTGGTTGGCGGCTCTTCACGTGGACTCTTGGCTGGGCATTGTCAAACGCGCGAAAGGAGCGAGGCCTCAAGCAATACCTCACGGATAAAGCGATGCTCGCAATGGGCCTCCAAGAAAAAATGGAGATGGCTGACTTTGCCAAGATGGAAAAAGTTCGCGCCCGCGCCGAGAGCGTCGTGCAGGACACGGAAACGGCAGAGTCACTCAAGCCCTATTACCGCCAGTTTTGTAAACGGCCTTGCTTTCACGATGAATACTTACAGGCATTTAACCGGCCCAATGTCAGATTAATCGATACCGATGGCCAAGGTGTTGAGGCTTTTACTGAGACTGGACTGGTTGCTAATGGTGAGGCGTTTGATGTCGATTGCGTTGTGTTCGCAACAGGCTTCGAGGTGGGGACTGATTATTCTCGCAGAGCCGGCTACTCGATTACGGGGATCGATGGTCTTACGATCTCCGAAAAATGGGCCGATGGTATGGCAACGTTTCATGGCCTTCATACGCGTGGCTTTCCAAACGCTTTTTTCTTCGGGCCACAGCAGTCGGGCTTTACGGCAACCTACACCTTTGCACTCGATGAGAACGCGATGCAGACGGCCTACATTTTAGGTGAGATGAAGAAACGTGGTGCCACCCGCGTAGACGCGTCAGAGAAGGCAGAGAAGGCTTGGATTAATACGATAAAACGTGTGGCGAGGCAGACCGAAGAGTTTCAGAAGTCCTGCACCCCGGGTTATTACAACAACGAGGGGCACGTGGAGTTCGAGTCACAAAACACGTTCTACGGCGGTGGCCCCATCGAATTTTTCAATCTCATGAAAAAATGGCGCGACGCGGGAGATTTAAAAGGCCTCGAAATTACCTAGGAGGTCGCGTTATGGTCTCTGAGTCATGTAGGAGAAGCGGGTAGCTTATGACTTGGAAACCTGAAGTTGATGAAATCAAAAAGCGTCGTGAGTTAGCGCTCGCACAG
>ERZ802824.1199-NODE-1199-length-13937-cov-22.1846_pt1 | contig 13937 bp, 17 predicted proteins | sample MGYA00345650_ERZ802824 | MGnify/ENA primary metagenome ERZ802824 (study PRJEB30503, sample SAMEA104212361) | marine metagenome | biome: Westerlies Biome; feature: [SRF] surface water layer (ENVO:00010504) within the epipelagic zone...; material: water... | reverse complement strand
AGGCACTGGTTTTTGGTACCGGCATCCTAGGTTCGAATCCTAGCGCCCCAGCCATATATGAATAATTTTTTAGATAAAATTTTTTTTAGATCTCAAAATCTTGATTATGTAAGCAAAAATCTCAAAGATATAACTATCAACACACCTGCAAATAAAATTTTTGATGCAATTAATAGTTACTCAGAAAATAGTGAAGTGAGATATGTAGGAGGGTGCGTAAGAAAAATTATAAAAAAAGAAGCCATTGACGATATTGACCTTGCCACAAATTTAAAACCAAATGAAGTTTGTGAAGCGTTAAAAAAAAATAAAATTGATTACTATGAAACTGGAATTGAACATGGAACAATTACAGCATTAATTGATAAACAAAAATATGAAATTACATCTTTAAGAAAAGATGTCGTTACAGATGGAAGACATGCCAAGATAGAATTTTCATCAGATTGGAAAGAAGATGCAGAAAGAAGAGACTTCTCAATTAATTCAATTTATTCTGATAAAAATGGCAACTTATTTGATCCTAACAATGGAAAGAAAGATTTAGAGGAAGGCTTAATAAACTTCATAGGTGATACAGAAAATAGAATAAAAGAGGATTACTTAAGAATTCTAAGATATGTACGTTTTTTTATAAATTATTCAAATCACAAACATAGGCCAGAAATAATTAAAATAATAAAAAGAAATATCGATGGAATATCAAAATTATCTAGTGAAAGATTATTAGATGAATTTAAAAAAATAACTAATTCGAAGAATTTTTTAAAATTATTTGAAGACGATCTAAGCTTAGAGCTTCTATATCTTATATTTCCTCAATTTAAAAATTTAGAAAATTTTAAAAAACTAAACTCATATGCAAAAAATAATATATTTAATATCGATTTTATTTTTTTATTATCTCTCATGGTAATTGATGGAACTGATAATACTGAATATTTTTTATATAAGTTTAATATTTCTAAAAAAGATCAGAAAAGGCTAAAAATGATTAATTCCTTTTATAATGAAGGAATAAATATAAAAAAATTTACAGAAAAAAATCTTAATAAATATTTATATTATAATGGTAATGAAGCAGTAATCGATATTATAAATTTTAAGATTTTTACATCTAACAAAGTTGAAAAAAAATTAATAAATTTACTCGAATACTACAAAGATAAAGTAATTCCAATAATACCAATAACAGCAAAGACACTAATGAATGATTTTAATATTCCCGAAGGTAAAACTTTAGGAAATAAATTTAAATCGATCGAAGAGATTTGGGTTAATAATGGTTTTAAAATTTCAGATAAACAAGTTCAAAAAGTTATTAAGAGTTAGATATATTGAACATCTTTGATCTCAAAGTTTTTAATTCCTGCTGGTGTAGTTATTTCAACTAAATCATTTTTGTTTTTTCCAATTAATCCTCTGCCTATTGGAGATTGAAAAAAAATTAGTTTTTGTTTTAAATCAGCTTCGTCTTTTCCAACAATTTTATAACTGATCTTTTCTCCATTATCTAAATTTTCTAAAAATACCGTTGAGCCAAAAATAACTTTTCCATCATTATTTAATTTAGTTACGTCAATAACATTTGCTCTAGCAATAATATCATCAATTTCAGTTATTCTACCTTCATTATGTGATTGTTCTTCTTTTGCCGCGTGGTATTCAGCATTTTCTTTTAGATCACCATGTGATCTAGCTTCAGCAATAGCAGCAACTATTTCAGGCCTTTTTTTTTCTTTTAAAAAAATTAATTCTTCTTTTAATTTATTCAAACCGTTCAGTGTTATTGGCTCTTTATCCATTTTTTATTTCCATTTTACAATTGGTGGTAACGACATTAAAATTCCTTCAACATTACCGCCAGTTTGTAGACCAAATTTTGTTCCTCTATCATACAATAAATTAAACTCTGCGTATCGTCCTCTTTTTACATATTGCATCTCTTTATCTTTAAAAGTCCATTTTTTTTTTATCTTTTTTTTAATAATCGAGTTAAATAACATTTGAAATGTAACACCAACATCTCTTACAAATTTAAAATCATTTTCAAAATCATTCTTTTTATAATCAAAAAAGATACCACCAATTCCCCTTGCTTCTTTTCTATGTGGTAAATAAAAATATTCATCACACCATTTTTTGTATTTTTTATAATATTTTTTATTATGTCGATCGCACATTGTTTTTAAAGTTTTATGAAATTTACTTTTTTCCTGATTATCTTTGATTGCAGGAGTAACATCCATTCCTCCACCAAACCAATTTTGTGTTGTGCAAATATATCTAGTGTTAAAATGCATAGCTGGAATATGTGGATTTTGCATGTGCATTACTATTGAAATTCCTGAAGCCCAGAACCGAGGATCCTTACTAGCTCCTAGAATATTTTTTTGAAATTTTTTTGGAAATTTTCCATTAACTTTTGAAAAGTTAACACCAACTTTTTCAAAAATTTTACCATCTTTTAAAATTCTATATTCACCACCACCTTCATTTTTACTTTTACTTCTTTTCCATGTTGTTGATTGAAAATTGATTTTATTATTTTCTAACTTTATGATGTCATCACATATTGCATTTTGAAGTAATTTAAACCAATTACTAGCTAGATCTTTTTTAATTTCGTTATCCATTTTATATCAATTTAGTTTGTCTTAAACTTTCTGCTAAAATAATTGCTACCGAAGATGCAATATTAAGCGACCTGGTATCTTCACTCATTGGTATTTTGAGACGATCATTTATTAATTGATGCACACTTTCAGGAACTCCAGCACTTTCTCTGCCAAATAAAATTGTATCATTTTTTTCAAATTTAAATTCTGTATAGGATACTGACGCTTTGGTTGTCATCAATACAATTCTTTGATTCTTTTTCGCTTCAAAGAATTTATCAGAGCTTTGATATATATTAATTTTGTCCCAATCCATATAATCCATCACTACTCTTTTGAAGCGTTTATCACTCAAATGAAAACCACAAGGTTCTATTATTTCAAGTTTGGCCCCTAAACAAGCACAAGTTCTAATTATTGCAGCTGTATTTTGAGGAATATCAGGCTCATATAATGCGATTTTAGGTCTTAGAATTGTTGGATTCTGTGTCATTCTTTCAGTAGTAAAATTATTATTTTATATTATATGAATTCGTATATTAAGTATTTTAAATCAATAACAGGCAATATTAATTATTATAATCAATGTCAGACAAAAAACCAGAAAGACGAGACTTTTTATTTACAGCCTCATATGCTGTAGGTGCTGTAGGTGCTGCTGCAGTTGTTTGGCCACTTATAGACCAGATGAATCCAGATGCATCTGTTAAAGCATTAGCTAGCACAGAAGTAGATATTAGCTCAGTTAAGCGAGGAAATACAATTACAGTTCTATGGAGAGGTAAACCAGTTTTTATCAGAAGACGAACAGAAGAAGAAATTAAAGAAGCTAGATCTGTAAAGATGGAAGATTTAATACATCCTGAAAAAGATGAAGATAGAGCAAAAAATCCGGAGTGGCTTGTTATGCTTGGTGTTTGTACTCACTTAGGATGTGTCCCATTAAATGATAAAGGTGATTATGATGGATGGTTTTGCCCTTGTCATGGTTCTCATTATGATACTTCTGGAAGAATTAGAAAAGGTCCTGCACCATTAAACATGGAAGTTCCAAAATATGAATTTGTTAACGCTAATACAATTAAAATTGGATAATATCTATGAGTGATCATGATTACACACCTTCATCAAAAGTTGGAAAATGGTTTAACGATAGGTTACCGCTACTTACTCTTGCAAACCATTTAACAGATTATCCAACTCCAAAAAATTTAAATTATTGGTGGACGTTCGGTGGAATTTTAACTTTTTGTTTAATTACTCAAATTGTAACTGGTTTAACTCTTGCAATGCACTACATTGCCCATGCTGATATGGCATTTGAAAGTGTTGAGCATATCATGAGAGATGTTAATTATGGTTGGTTAATAAGATACATTCATGCAAATGGTGCATCAATGTTTTTTCTTGCAGTTTACATTCATATTTTTAGATCTTTGTTTTATGGATCTTATAAATCACCAAGAGAAATAATTTGGATAATAGGTATTATCATTTATTTATTAATGATGGCTGCTGCTTTCATGGGATACGTATTGCCATGGGGACAAATGAGTTTTTGGGGAGCAACCGTTATAACTAATTTATTTAGTGCAATTCCATTAGTAGGTGAAGGAATTGTGACATGGCTTTGGGGTGGTTATTCAGTAGATAACCCAACTTTAACTAGATTTTTCACACTTCATTATTTAATACCTTTTTTAATTCTAGGACTTGTAGTTCTTCATATTTGGGCATTACATGTTCCAGGTAATAATAATCCAGTTGGGATTGATATTAAGAAACCTTCGAAAGACACAGTCCCATTCCATCCATACATTGTTATCAAGGATGGTTTTGCATTATTAATGTTTATGATTGTGTTTGCATTTTTTGTTTTTTATTCACCAAATATTTTAGGGCATGCAGATAATTATATTGAAGCAAATCCGATGGTCACACCAGCCCACATAGTTCCAGAGTGGTATCTATTACCTTTCTATGCAATATTAAGATCTGTTCCTGATAAATTGCTTGGTGTTGTTGCTATGCTATCAGCTATTTTGATATTAGCTGTACTTCCATGGTTAGATACGTCGAAAATAAGATCTGCAGTATTCAGACCTTTATATAAGCAATTTTATTGGATACTTGTAGCTGATGTATTAATCTTGGGTTACATGGGTGCAATGCCTGCAGAAGGGCTATATTTATTAATTGCAAGAGTAGCAACCGCATACTATTTCCTTCATTTTCTGGTGATCTTGCCAGTTCTTGGATTTAAAGAAAAAACTATTCCTGTTCCTTTAAGTATAACAGAGTCAGTGCTGGGTGGATCACCTAATTTGGCAACTGCAAGAAACAATGAAAGTTTTGATAAATCAAAGTGAAAAATTTAACAAAATTATTTTATATTTTAGGCTTTTTTTTTCTTACAACAGCTTATTCATTCTCAGCTGAAAAAGTTGACTACTTAAAGACTGATTGGAGTTTTAAAGGTTTATTTGGAAAATTTGACAGAGGATCACTTCAAAGAGGATATCAAGTATACACTGAAGTTTGTGCTGCATGTCACTCAATGAAATATTTAAGCTATAGGAATTTAGGAGAAAAAGGTGGACCTGAATTTTCAGAGGCGGAGACAAAAGCAATAGCAGCGTCGTTTGAAGTATTGGATGGTCCAAATGCAGACGGTGAAATGTTTACAAGACCAGCAAAATTATCAGATAAATTTGTAATGCCTTACGAAAATGTTAAGGCTGCTCAAGCAGCAAATGGTGGCGCATATCCACCAGACATGTCAGTTTTAGTTAAGGCCAGAGGAGGTGGAGTAGACTACATTTATTCTTTGCTACAAGGATATGAAGATGCACCATCTGGAATGACTTTAGATGATGGTGTTCATTACAATAAATATATGTATGGTAATAAAATTAAAATGTCAGCCCCACTTTCAGATGGTATAATAGAATATGGTGATGGAACTGAAGCTACTGTAGAACAAATGTCGAAAGATGTGACTACGTTTTTAATGTGGGCTGCAGAACCTCATTTAGAGGCACGACACCAAATGGGTTTTAAAGCGATTATATATTTGATAATTTTAACTGTGTTAGTTTATTTCAGTATGAAGAAAATTTGGTCACGTGTTGAATCTGAAGTTTAAGACATCTCCATCTTTTACAATATAATCTTTACCTTCAAGTCTCATTTTTCCATTAGTCTTAGAGTTTACCCAACCCTCATTCTGTACAAAATCTTCATAGGATACTGTCTCTGCTCTAATAAATCCTTTTTCGAAATCAGTATGTATTTCTCCAGCAGCTTTTGGCGCAGTACAATTTTTTTGAATTGTCCACGCTCTAGTTTCTTCAGGTCCAGATGTAAAGTAGGTATCTAAATCTAATATTTTGTATCCTTTTTGTATTAACATGTTTAGTCCTGTCTCTTTTAGACCAATCATTTCCATATAATTTTTTCTCTCTTCGGACTCTAATTCGTTTATTTGATTTTCTATATCTGCTGATACAATTAATGTGTTTTCTTCACCAAATTTATCTATAAAATTTTTTGTATACTTATTTCCATTTTGAACACTTTGTTCATCAACATTACATACAAAAATTTTCGGTTTAATTGATAGTAGACCACTTTGATTTAGTAATTTATTTTCAAATTGAGTATTTAAGATCGAAATATCTTTATCATTATTAATACAATCTAATGCAAGTTCTAGTATTTTCAGTTGTTCTTCATCAACATTTTTTTTATTACTTTTTTCCAACCTTTTTTGAATAGACTCTAAATCTGCAAGCATCATTTCGGTTTCAATAATTTCAAGATCTCTAATTGGATCTACGGTAGGATTAACATTTTGAATATCATCAGAGTCAAAACATCTAATCATATGAATAATTGCATCTACTTCTCTGATATGTGAAAGAAACTTATTTCCTAATCCCTCACCCTTAGAAGCTCCTTTTACAAGTCCAGCAATATCAACAAATGAAATTGTAGTATTAATAACTTTTTTAGATTTTGAAACTTTAGATAAATTTTCCAATCTTTTATCAGGAACAGCAACAATACCTATATTAGGATCTATAGTACAAAAAGGAAAGTTTGCAGCTTGAGCCTTACTTGAATTTGTTAATGCATTAAAAAGTGTAGATTTACCAACATTGGGTAAACCAACAATTCCACATTTAAAACTCATTATTTATTATTTACTGTGCTTGAAAATAAGTCTAATTTTTTATCAACAAGCAATGAAATGGATTCTATAATATTGTTAGAAATTTTTTCTATACCCGGCATTTCATCTTCATCAAAGTTTTGAAGGACAAAATCACCAACTTCTATATTCTCTTTTGGTTTTCCAATTCCAATTCTCACCCTAGAATATTCTTTGCCAATAAATTTATCGATTGATGCAATTCCATTATGACCTGCACTTGATCCACCGTATTTTGCTTTAATCTTTCCAAACTCAACATCTAAATCATCATGAAATACAATTACGTCTTCAGCATCTATTTTAAAGTATTCAATGAGTTCTCTGATACAAATTCCAGAGTTATTCATAAATGTTAAAGGCTTAATAGCATAAACTTTTTGATCACCCACGTTTCCAGTCGTAAGCAAACCTTTAAATTTTGGCTTTTGTTTTGATAGCCCAAACTTTTTATTTATAGAATCTATGATTTTGAACCCTACATTATGTCTATTGTTTTCACTGTCTGGAGTGGGGTTACCTAAACCTACGAATAAAAGCATATGTTTTGTTAAAGGGTAGTAAAATTCAATTTTGATTAATTATTTTTTTTCTTCAGCAGCTTTATTATCGTCACCTTCTTTTTTATCACCTTCTGCTGCTTCTGCTGCGGGCTGTTCACCCTCTGCTCCATCAGTCCCTTCAGCTGCTTCTGCTTCTGCTGGTTTTTCAGGTTCTTTCATTACTGTTGGTGCAGCCAATGTAGCTATTACAAAGTCTCTTCCTCTAATAGTTGGCTCAACATCTGTTTCTAATTTAATTGAAGATATTTTGAAACTTTCACCAATATCAATACCATCTAAATCAATTACAAGACTTTCTGGTATCTTTTCGCTTGGACATCTTAGTTCTACTTTTCTTCTAACAATATTCAAAACCCCACCTCTTTTTAGTCCTGGAGATTTTTCATGGTTAATGAATTGAACAGGCACTTCAATTTTAATTTTTAAACCTGGAACAACTCTTAAAAAGTCAACATGAATTGGTTCATCAGAAATAATATGATATTTAATTTCTTTTGGTAAAACATTTTGTGATTTTCCGTCTACATTAAGAGTAACTATATTTGATAAAAAGTTTTCTTTTTCGATTAAAGATTTCAAAAGCTTTTTTGAAATTGATATTTTTTCATTTTGAGCTTCACCACCATAAATAATTGCTGGCACATTGCCGTTATTTCTTAGAGCACTTAATTCGCCCTTAGTTTTGGTGTTTCTAATGTTTGCGTTTAAAGAATTCATAAAGTGACCGGTTTTTAGCCCAAGTTCCTTAATAACTCAAGGTAATTATTTAAATAAATCCGATACAGATGTTGAGTTTGATATTCTTTTAATTGCCTCACCCATTAAGCCTGAAATAGACAGAACCTCAATGTTTTTGACACTTTTAATTTTATTATTGTTATCAATTGTATTCGTAATCACTAAATTTTTTATAACAGATCCTTTGATTTTTTTAACAGCTTCACCACTTAATACGCCGTGGGTAATATAAACATAAACTTCTTTTGCTCCTCTTTTTTTAAGAGCCTTAGCAGCATTAACTATTGTTCCACCTGAGTCAATAATATCATCAACAATTATGCAAGTTTTATCTTTAACATCTCCAATTACATTCATTACTTGTGACTGACCAGGCTTAGGTCTTCTTTTGTCAACAATTGCAAGACCTACATTTAAAAGTTTGCCTAAGGCCCTAGCTCTTTCAGTGCCCCCGACATCAGGTGCAACACAAATTATATTTTTATTTTTTATATTCTTTTTTATATGTCTGGCAAAAATAGGAGTTGCAAATAAGTTATCAACTGGGATATCAAAAAAACCCTGTATCTGTCCAGCATGCAAATCTACTGTTACGACTCTATCTGCACCTGCTGTAGTAATAAGATTTGAAACAAGTTTAGCTGAAATGGAGGTTCTCGGAACAACTTTTCTGTCTTGTCTAGCATAACCAAAATAAGGAATAACTGCAGTTATATTTTTTGCAGAAGATCTTTTTAACGCATCAATACAAAGTAATAATTCCATTAAATTATCATTAGCAGGAGAAGAAATAGATTGTATTATAAAAATACTATTTCCTCTTATATTTTCGTTAATCTCAACATAAATTTCACCATCAGAAAAATTTCTAATACTAGAGTTAACTAATTTAGACTTTAAATATTTTGCAATATTTTTACTGAGTGGTTTGTTGCTATTGCCTGATAATAATTTCATTAAAAAACCTAATTAAGCATAATTATTGATATATTTCTACCATAATCACCATGTTTTAATTTTATTGCTCTTCTTGCACTAAAAAATTTATTTTTTGCATCATAAGTATCAATTTTTAAAACATCTACATACTTAACTTCATTAGTTTTAAGAGATGAATAAATATATTTAGTTAAGTCAAAATATAATTTTTTCTTACTAATCTTAAAATATTTGAGATTGTTCCTATCTTTTTTAATGAACTTTTTTTTAAAATCTTCTTTTACCTCATAATTTTTTTGAGAAATTGATGGACCAATTACAGCAGTCATATTTTCAACAGAGCAACCTTTTTTTATCATGAATTTAATAACTTTTTTTACAATATCCTTAAATGCACCTTTCCAACCAGCGTGGATTGCAGCTATCATTTTTGAATTGTTATCATAAATTAAAACTGGAGCACAATCCGCTGTAAGAACTGCAATTGGCAAATATTTTTGATTAGTAATAATTGCATCTGCCTTTGGTCTTTTTTTTATTCTATATTTCTTATTAATATAAATAAATTTATTACTATGAAGTTGGTGAAGTAAAAAAATATTTTTTGCTTGATTGCTAATTTTTTTTCTTACTATTTCTAAATTTTTTTTTACATTTAATTTCTTATCTTTTGAGCCAAAACCGCAGTTTAAACTTTTATAAATATCTTTTGATTTACCACCAACACTATTAAAAAAACCATGTTTTAAATCTTTTTTTCTTGAAAGTATTTTTGATTTAATCAACTTGGAAACCTGTATTAAATTTATTTTCTGTTTTTTTAATTAGCATTACTTTAAATAAATTACCCATTTGTTTTTCATCAATTAAACGCCTTACTCTATAAAATAGGTCAGTTTTTTTAGAAAAAGGGATATTTTCGCTTATAATTTCTGCCCTCTGCAGAATTCCCATACTTGTTAAAAATTTCTTTTGATTACTAATTATAGAATTTAGATCATCAAATTGATCAATAAATTGTTTAAATAAATTAAAATTTATATTGTAAGTAATATCAGAATTTCCAATATCTTTTAAAATATCAGAATATTTATGATTTTTTACTGCTTGAAGAGTTTCATGCATTTTTGAGTCTAAGTAGCCGTAATCAATAATTAACATTCCACCGTTGTTTATATTAATTATTTCACAAATATTTTGTAAATAATTAAATGAACTTGGTGAGTATTCTATAATATCTTGATCTTTGGATATTTTAAATTTTAATTTTTTTTCAATTTCTTCGATATTAATTATTTGTTCTTTAAATACTGCCTTTTTTATTTCTTTAAAATTTACATATCTTTCAAACCAACCCTCTTTTTTTTTAAAAAACTGTTTTATTGGTAGTGCATCAAAGAATTCATTAGCCAAAAATATTGTTGGATTAGAATTTATTTTTTTTATATTGTCTACCCATTCTATATTTTCAGAACTTAAATTACTTTGTTGTTGTTTTGTTAATAATTTACTTTTTTCGTGAATATAAAATTTACAATTTTCAAAACACTCTGGAAAATTTTTAAGAGTTTCAACAATAACTTTCATCATTTCACCATTCCCAGCTCCTAGTTCAAATAAATTGAATTTTTTCGGAGAGCCAATACTTTTCCAAAATGTTACTATCCAGATGGCAATCATTTCTGAAAAAAGTCTTGTAATGTTTGGTGCAGTAATAAAATCTCCCTCTTTTCCAAAAGGGTTTTTTTTCATGTAATAGCCTGTGTCTTTATTGTAAAGAGCAAATTCAATAAATTTATCAAGTGGCAGGTTAGTATTTTTATTTATTTTCATTTTTAAGATAAAATACAATTGTTCCAATCATTATGAATACTAAACTTATAATCTGACCCATCGATAAGTTAAAAATTAAATAGCCTATTTGTTCATCTGGCACTCTAAAAAACTCAATACAGAATCTAAATACTGAATAAAAAATCAAAAATAATCCAGAAATTAAACCTGGTTTTGCTAAAAAGTTTTTACTTCTAAAGTGCAATAATAATATAAATAAAATTATACCTTCAAAAATTGCTTCATATAATTGTGATGGGTGTCTTGATAAATTATCAACTTGAACAAAAGTTACAGCCCATGGAACTTCAGTAACTTTACCATAAAGTTCAGAGTTAATGAAATTAGCCAATCTTCCAAAAAAAATTCCAATTGGAGCTACTAGGGATACTAGATCGGTATATACAAATAAATCTTGATTATTTTTTTTAGCAAAAAGAATACTTGCAATTATTATGCCTAATAAACCACCATGAAAAGACATACCTCCCTGCCAAATTTTAAAAATATCTAAAATATTGTTTATGTAATAATTAAAGTTATAAAACAAAACATAGCCAAGTCTTCCACCTATAATTATTCCGATGATTAGATAAGTTATATAATCATCAAATTTTTGATTAATATCTAAATTCTTAATAAAAATTTTTTTACATAATATCCAGCCAATGATAATTCCCAAGATATAAGCTAAAGAATACCATCTAATTTCAAACGAAAGTATTTGAAAAGCAACTGGGTCAAAATTATTGATGAACATTTTAAATAATAATTATAAGTATATCTTATATATGAAAAATTCTAAATTTATAATTGACAAGCTCGGAAAACTTTTTGAGCAAGGTATTATCTCGTCAAAAGATCTTACTTCTGAGCTTTTAAATATTTTAAAATCAAAAAGAGACGAAATAGTTTTTAAGATGAAGCTCACAAGTAAAGATGAATTTGATGTATTATCAAAACGAGTTGAAAACTTAGAAAATAAAATTAAAAAATTAGAAACAAAAAAGAAAAATACTAAACGGGTAAAAAAATCTTAACTCGTAATCCGCCCATTTTAGATTTTTCAAGTCCAATATTACCCCCATGCGATCTTATAATATCTGATGCAATAGATAAACCAAGACCTACACTAGATTTTGAGTCTGCTCTTCCCTTATCAATTTTGTAAAAGGGTTTAAATACATTATCATATTCTTTACTTGATACACCGGGACCATTATCATCAATAGTTATAAATAAGTTTGTATTTTTTTTGTTGAGCGTAATTTCAATTTTATCTCCATACTTTAAAGCATTATCAATTATATTATTTAGGCACCTATTAATTAAATTTTTTCTACCATTAACATAAACTCTTGATAATAAATCTTTTTTTATGTTTTCGTTATCATATTTGTTTATAACTTCCTCTATTAATTCTGATAAATTAAACATTTCATCTTTTTCTGTGTATGAAGAGCTTGTAAATTGAAGATATTCATTAAGCATTTTTTCCATTTCATTGATATCCTCAGTTAATTTCTTCGCTAAATCTTCATCTTTAATAAAAGCTATTTGTAATTTCATCCTTGTTAGGGGTGTCCTTAAATCATGACTTATTCCTGATAACATTTCAGTTCGTTGATTTAGATGTCTAAGAATTCTTTTTCTCATTTTGTCAAACTCATGACCTGCTTGTCTAATTTCTAATGCTCCAGATGGTTTGAATTCTTCAATTTCTTCTCCTTTACCAAATCTTTCTGCAGCACGTGCAAGGTTGGTTATAGGTCTCGTTTGATTTTTTAAAAATATTAATGAAATAATTACCATTATAACTGCTGGTACAGTAATCCATAGCGCAAACAGTCTAGCAGAGGAGCTTGTTACTCGATCTTTAGATACTAAAAATTTAAAATAACCATTTTCATATTTAATCCTTAAATCAATTAATTCTTTATAACTTGTGGTATCAAACCAATATTCTCCATGATTAAATTTTGATTTTAATTCTCTTCTAAGCGTCCTATCAATTGGACTAAACCATCTCTCATTATATTTACTATCAAATTCTTTATTTATAAATTCTATGTTTAAATCTATAAAAAGAGAAAAAAGATTTTTCAATTCGTTCCTGTCTATTTTTTCATTGTCATAAACTTCAACAAATGTACTAATTTCATTGACTAATGCTCTAGTCATACCTTTATTAGTTTTAATCCAAAGACTATCAAAAAATACAATAGTTATAATCAATTGTAGAACTATTACAGGAACTGCTACTATTAGAAGTGCTCTGTAAAATAATTTTTTAGGTAAAATTTTTTTAAAAAAATCACTCAATCCAGAGAACATAACCAGCACCTCTTATTGTTTGCAAAAATTTTGGATTTTTTGGATCAATTTCAATTTTTTTTCTTAATCTAGTTATGATTACATCAATTGATCTTTCTTTATCTAAATTTATTAAATTACCAATATTTTCTCTTGAAAATGTTTTGCCTGGATTATTGATCATTTTTTCTAAAATAATTTTTTCAGTATTATTAATTTTAAACTCATTATTATTCTTGATTATCAGAAGTTTATTTAAATCAATTTTAATATTTGAAAATTCTATAATTCTAACTTGTTCAGTTTTAATAGTTTTATTTAAGATATTCTTAATTCTTAAAATTAATTCTTTTGGTTCAAATGGTTTAGGCAAATAGTCATCAGCTCCAATTTCTAGTCCTTCAACCCTTTCACTTGCCTCACCTTTGGCTGTCAAAAGAATAATAGGCGTATCCAGTCTTGCTTTGTATTCTTTTAGAAAATCTAAGCCACTTTTTCCTGGCATCATGACATCTAGTATTATTAAATCAAATTTAATGATTTGAACTTTATTTGACGCGTCTTCAGCATTATCTGATGTTGTTACTAGAAAATCATTTTCGTTTAAGTATTTTTTAACTAAAGATCTAATTCCATCATCATCATCAACAACTAAAATATGTGCAATAAATTTATCCATTTATAATTTTACTTAATACTAAATCAAAATTAATAACCTCT
>ERZ802824.1196-NODE-1196-length-13958-cov-12.4166_pt1 | contig 13958 bp, 16 predicted proteins | sample MGYA00345650_ERZ802824 | MGnify/ENA primary metagenome ERZ802824 (study PRJEB30503, sample SAMEA104212361) | marine metagenome | biome: Westerlies Biome; feature: [SRF] surface water layer (ENVO:00010504) within the epipelagic zone...; material: water... | reverse complement strand
GAGCATTCTTTGGCCAAGTAGCTCATACTCTACCTGTTCCTATTTTTGGGGTTAGTGATGATCCTACGTTTAATTCTAGATACAATGTTTTGCCTACTAACTATTCCGGACCAACTGGCATCACAAGCGTTGTTGGGCATGAATTAAGAAATAGTGGAATAGAAACTTCTGGCCTTTGGGCTGCAGTTCCCCATTATCTAAGTTCAGGAGGTTATCCGAAAGGAATAAGTGCTTTATTACATAAATCTGCAGAAATATTAAAAATTGATATTGACGATACTGGTATACAATCTGAAGGTCAACAATTCGAAACAAAAATTAAGAAAGCTATGGAGAATTCAGAAGATTTAGCTGAATATGTTGCAAAACTAGAAGATGTAGAACTAACACTTGAAGACACTTTTTCAGAAGATTCAGATGATAACCTAGTTGAACAAATCGAAGATTTTCTAAATAATGAGTCTGGGGAAGTCTAGACGCTTTTCTTCTTGTGTCTGTTTGACTTACGACGTTTTCTATATTTATGTTTAGACATTTTCTTACGTCTTTTCTTTATCAAAGATCCCATAAATTAAATTTTTTCCTTTTTTCCTAACTGCGAAATTCTAACGCATTCTCGTCATTATTTGAAAATCTTTTAAGGTTTTTTATGGCTAATCTTTTCTAATGCTTTATTTAGTGACATTTTACCATCATTGTCATTTGGGGATCTACGCATAGCCCATAAACCCCATGTAATCATTGATAGTATCTCAAAATATTCAAACTTCTCTAGTTCTTCTGGGGATGAAATTCCAAGTTCGTCTAGAGATTTCAGCTTTAATTTTTTATCAATCTCAAAATTGTTTTGCCAGAATAAATCAGCATAATCAAAATAACCATCTCCCATCGATGAGTATTCCCAGTCAATAAGAAAGGTCTTGTCTTTATGGATAACAAAATTTCCTGAGTATAGGTCCTGGTGACAAGGCTTTTCATCTAAGCCTATCTCGTTTAATTTTTGAACTACCATAAGACCTGCTTCTTTAGCTTCTTTCTCTAATGGATTGGAGCTATCTGCAATATTTATAAAAACTTCTGTTGGTTTAAAGTTGTTCTGAAAAACAATCCCAGAATTATGAAGCTTTTCAAGTTCATGAAATGCATTATTTCTCAAAACAGAATCTTTAAAGTCTGCATCGTTATAGGTGTATATCTCAAAATATTCAGAAATCTTAATTCCACTTTCATGGTCAAATACAATAAAAGGTAGTGTCAAGCCTTGCTCTTGGACTAGTAAAGTGTTGTGTTTTTCAGATTCTCTATTAATTACGTCCGGATTTTCACCAGGTATTCTTAATACAAATTTTTTATTATCTACTTCTACAAGGAAACTGTTGTTAGTTATCCCCTTAAGATCTGATAATTTATATTTACTAGAATCACTTGTTTTAGACACATCATATTTAAGAAATATATCAACAACATTACTACTTTCGAACATAGTCATTATCATAATATAAGTTATGGATGATCCATTTGCACTTAATTTAACAATTAATTTATTACTTCTAGGATTTGGTGGTGCTATGTTTGCAGGTAGTCTTTTTGCTTATATTAATAGGAACAACCGAACGGAAGAATTTTACACCATACGGACATTGTTCTTAGGTGGTATCGGTTTTTTTATAACCATTTGGGCGATTGCATCTATAGTAAATAATTAATAAAATCAAAAAGTAGATTAGTATGTTCAAGGTAAAGGAGAACTATGCTTTCAGATGTTGATATAAAAATAGCTTTGAAAGAAGGACTCATTCAGATTGATCCCCTAGAGGAAAGTTACATACAACCATCTAGCATAGACCTAAAGGTTGGATCGGATTTTCGCGTTTTTGAGAATCATAAATATAGTCATATTGATCCCAAAGCCAAGCAGCAAGAACTTACTAGTTTAGTTACAGCTACAGAAGCTGAACCGTTTGTTTTACATCCAGGAGAATTTGTTTTGGGCACTACTTATGAAAAAGTAACTTTGTCTAACAAAGTTGTAGCTAGACTAGAGGGCAAATCTTCATTAGGTCGAATTGGACTATTAATTCATTCAACAGCTGGTTTTGTAGATCCTGGGTTCTCTGGTTACCTCACTTTAGAACTTTCTAATGTAGCAAATTTACCTATCATGATCTATCCAGAAATGAAAATTGGTCAGATATCATTTTATTATTTAAACTCTCCATCTGAAGCTACCTATGGCTCAGAGGTCTATGGAAGTAAGTATCAAGGCCAAGAAGGGCCTACTCCAAGTAGAAGTCATAACGACTTTAAGGAATAATGTTTCCTGGAATAGGTTCTCTAATTAATGGTCTTGGTGTACTAGTGGTTGGTCTTCTTTCAAGATTATTTTTCAAGAAAAGTATTAAAAATTTTGAAGAAAATTTACTTCCATTAGGTTTACTAGTTGTGGCTCTAGGTGTTAGAGAATCACTTAAGACTCCTGATTACGTTCGAGTTGTAAATTTTGAAATCTCGGGCTTTATATTTACTCTTTTTGCTGTAATTCTTGGAGCTGTGATAGGAAATTACCTACAAATAGAAAACAAAATAAAAAAATTTGGCGACTTCTTGTATGAAAAATTTGAGAAATCTGATTTAGACCAGGGAAAATTTATTGAAAGCTATCTCTCGACAACACTAATAGTGATTACTGGCCCCCTAGCAATAATTGGACCATTTTTTGACGTAGTTGAGTCAAATTTAGAGTTACTACTGATTAAAACTGCTTTAGATTGTTTTTTAGTTATTTTTATAACGTCAAGTGGAGGGAAGGGTGCCGTTTATTCTGGAGTTTCTATTTTGGTTTATCAGGGTTTCTTTACTCTGTGTGCAATTTTAATAAATAACAATATTGATCAAATAATTTCAGACTCCATAGCTGGAGTTGGAGGAGTACTTCTTATAGGTGTTGGAATTAATTTACTGGGAGTGAAGAAAATTCCAGTGGGAAACTACATGCTAAGTCTATTTATTCCTTTTCTCTTAGCATTGTAAAAGTTCTTGTAGCTCCTTCAACTCCTTCAAAAAGTTTTTCAAGTTTTAAAGACTCTTCTTCAAATGTCCCTGTAATAAAATGTGGTTCTTGAATGTTAAATGATCTATTCTTGAAATCGATTTCGATAGGAACATATGGAATATTCATATCTTTAGCAATGTAATAAAAACCACTTCTAAATTGAGAAACAGCATACGTGCCACCCTCGGGAGTTAGAACTAAAACAAAATTTTCTAATTTAGAAAATTCTTCTATAGCGCTTGTGATGTGACCTTTAGCTTCAGTTCTATAAACTGGGATTCCTCCTAGCCTTACTAGCATTCTTTTCTGAAGCCATCCAAGTGGCCATGGTATTCCGAGACGATCTAGATTTTTTGAAAATGTAATTGGGCTTGGTAATCGTGTAAAAACCCACTTTGCTCCAAAAAAGTTAACTTTCAAATCAAGTGCTAAGACTGTAAGTAGTCCATACCAGGCATCCCTCATTGCAGTGTGGGGTACACCCACTAAGACCATCTTTTTGTAATTTGGTATTTCTCCATTAACATCCCAGTTTGAAATTTTTAATATGAACCTTCCAGTAGGTCCCAAAACTCGTCTCTTTTTTTCAATAACGTTGTCAGGAAGTGTGTTCATTTCTGAATCAGATACTTTGCAATTTGTACAGCATTCAAGGCTGCGCCTTTTAATAAATTGTCCGAAACACACCAAAAATTAATAATCTTGGGACTAGATAAACCTATTCTTAACCTTGATACAAGAACATCATAGTTATTTTCAGCATCTAAAGGTGTTGCAAGGGTTTCCGACCAATATTGAACTCCTTCAAAATTATTCAATTCATCTATTGCCTCATCAGTATTTATATTTTTTTCAAAAACTGCTGAACAAAAAACTCCGTGACCAGTTCTTACACCTACTCGTGCATTTGATGGTTCAACAACTAATTCTGGAATACCTAATATTTTTTTTGATTCATGAACAAATTTCATCTCTTCATCAGAATATCCATTGTCAAGCAGGTTTCCAGCCAGAGGAATAACATTCCTTGCAATTGGCCTTGTATAGTATCCATCTTTAAGTTCAGCTAAGGATTTATCATCTAAAGATTCCTCTTTGCTTAAAGAACTTAAAGCTGCGGTGCCGGATCCTGATACAGCTTGATAGGCGACTGGAGTCATACTAACCAAATCAAATTTATCGTGTAAGGGTTTTAAAGCCATTACCAGCCCCATAGTAGTACAGTTTGGGTTAGCAATTAATTTTGTGTTTGATGTAATTTCACTTTGGTTTATTCCATAAACGACGAGTGGTACTTCTTCTTGTAGACGAAATACAGAAGAATTATCAATCACATAACTTCCTTGAGATATAAAATTTTCAGCATAAGTTTTGGATCTTTCCCCACCAGCTGAAAATAATGCGATATCGTATTTTTCAATATTTTCAGAACTTAATTCTTTGATTGTTAAATCCTGATTATTAACTGTAAGTATTTCTCCTGCAGATTTACTTGAAGCAAATAAATGAAACTCTACATCATGAGGAAGAAGTCTTTCACATTGTTTAATAATATTTCTGCCGACTAATCCAGTCGCACCTACTATTGCTATTTTCATTTATTCTATGATAAATTCATCATGCAAAACTTCAATTGCTTTTTGCATGTCATTTTTGGAAATAACGCATGATATTCTAATTGGAGAAGTTGAAATCATACCTATATTTATTTGATTAGAGCCTAATGTTTTGAACATTTTTGATGCAACACCAGATTCAGACTTCATTCCAGCACCAATAATTGAAACCCTTGCAATGTTTTCGTCTTTATCGGAACCTTCAGCATTTAGGTCTTTAGTAAGATTTGATAGTATGTTCATAACATCATCTTTCTGTTCTTCTGGAGCAGTAAAACTAATATCTGTTTTTGAATCTTTAGAAACATTTTGAACAATCATATCAACATTTACACCTTTATCGGAAAGGTGACCAAAAACACTTCCTGCAATTCCTGGTTGATCTGGAACACCAAATAGAGTAAATTTTATTTCCTTGTCATTGTGAGTTACCCCACTAACTATTGCTTGTTCCACTACATCTTCCTTAACTGTTGTTCCCAAACCTTCGCTAAAAGTTGGTCGCACGATTATAGGTACATTATACCTTCTGCCAAATTCAACTGACCTTGCCATCAATACTCTTGCACCAGTTGAAGCCATCTCAAGCATTTCATCATAAGTTATTTCTTTTAATAGCTTTGCCTTATCAGTAATCCTTGGGTCAGCAGAAAATATTCCCTCAACGTCGGTGTATATCTCACATTTTTCAGCATCCAAGGATGCTGCTAATGCTACTGCGGTTGCGTCAGAGCCTCCTCTTCCTAGTGTCGTAATCTCTCTGGTGTCAGGATTGAATCCCTGAAAGCCAGCAACGATAACAATACTTCCCTTGTCCAAGCCTTCCTTTACTCTTTCACCTGATATTTTTTCAATTTCGGCTCTTCCGTGTCGTGAAGTTGTAATAATACCAGCCTGTGAACCCGTTAGCGAGAAGGAGTCATAACCAAGGCTATTTAAATGCATTGCGAGAAGTGACATTGTTATTCTTTCACCTGCTGAAAGTAGCATATCCATCTCACGGGGTGATGGGGTTTCAGAAAGTTCGTTTGCAAGAGCTATTAGCTCGTCAGTGCTTGAGCCCATTGCAGAAACTACAACTACAACTTGTTTGCCATCTTCTTTTGCACTAATTATTTTATCTGCAACTACTTTAAGCGACTCTGGGTTCGCTACACTCGTTCCACCATACTTTTGCACTATTAAACTCATTGGAAACATTCTAATGAACTATTTAAAGATATAACAGACCTAGTACTCTTGTTTGTAATGAGTATTGACTTACACTTACATTCAGAAAACTCTGATGGAACAGATAGTCCAGAGACTATCATTGAAAAAGCTATTGAGATACAGCTTGAAGCTATTTCAATTACAGATCATGAATATCTTACAAAAGTGCCAGTAAGTCAGCACATAGAAATTATCAGTGGAGTCGAAGTTAGTGTTTCTTGGGAAAAGTTAGAAAAATCGAACCCCTTCGCAGGCATCCATCTCCTCTTGTATTTTGTAAAAGAAGAATCACCAGTTGATACTTTTTTAGAAAACATAAGAAAGTTAAAAAATATTAGAAATGTTGAAATTATTGAAAACTTACAGAATGAAGGTCTAGATGTTAATAAATCTGAATTAGGTGAGTTCAAAACAAAAGTTCCAGGAAGACCACATATCGCAAGTCTTCTTAAAGATAAGGGATATGTTGATTCTATAAATGATGCATTTATTAAATATTTAGGTAACGGAAAAATTGGAGATTCTAGATCTCATCAACCGGATATCGAAAAAATTATCTCTCTTTCACAAGAATCTAAGTGTTTAGTATTTTTAGCTCATCCACATACATTGATGAGTAATGATAAGTTTTCTAAAAAAGAAAACTGGGTAAATGATGATTTTTATGAGCTTGTTAAGAAATTATCTGAGTTTGGAATTAATGGCTTAGAAACTACTTATTCTAGCTATAGCAAAAATATTTCTAATCAAATATCTGAAGTTGCAAAAAAATTAAATCTACTTGAATGTGGTGGCTCTGATTATCATGGTGATATAAAACCAAATATTAATTTGGGATTTGGGTATGAGAACACTCCAATGAAAGTCCCTTATAAGTTTTTAAATGACATGAAGGAAAAACATGGCCAACTCTAAAAAATTACTTGGTTCAATCTCGTTAATAACAATTTCTTACTTAATGAGTCGTGTTCTTGGTTTTTTTAGAGAAGTTCTTCTTGCTAAGTGGACAGGTATTACGAGTGCATCAGATACCCTAGATTTAGCTTTTATAATTCCTGATTTCTTATTTTACTTATCAGCGGGTGGGTATCTTGCAATTACCTTAATACCTATCCTCAGTGACATATCTAAAAATAGGGAAACGGAACTCAATGATTACTTTGTCTCGCTTCTTTACGGACTATCAATTGTATTCTTTACAATTTCTTTTTTATCTTTCTTGTTTAGATATCAAATTGTAAATTTGTTAGATGTCGAGAATCCGGATTTATTTATAAAACTATTTACACCTATAATTTTCAGTCAAACTTTTTTCTTCATTGGTGCAATTTTAATGTCATTCCAATATTTTAAAAATGACTTTAAGTATGCGGCACTAGCTCCAGTTATATACAACTCATCAATTATTTTGTTTGGTTGGTTTTACTCAACCTCACCCGAGTCAACAGTTTATGGGTTTGCCATTGGAGGTCTGGTTGGTTCAATTCTTGGACATCTCTTGCTACAACTACTGGGTGCAAAAAACAACGGCCTTATTTTTAAAGCATTAAAACCAAAGCTTGAGCATATTTCGCAATATATTAAAATTTCCTTTCCACTAATAATTGGTCAGTCAATTGCGGTTATTGATGAACAGTTATTCAGATATTTTGGATCTCTTTTGTCTACAGGATCAATTGCCTCTTTTAGATACGCGAGACGAGTGGCATTAATTCCTGTTGGTGTAATTGCACAGGCTGTGGGGGTTGCAAGCTATCCTACTTTATCAAAATTATTTGTAGAAAATAAATTTGGAGACTTCAAGTTGCTAATAAAGAAACAACTGTCGGCCCTAGCGGTTATTAATACAGGTGTTTTGATCATTTTCTTAAAAAATTCAGAAAATATTATTGAAATTGTATATCAACGTGGATTATTTTCTTCTGAAGACACTAGTAGAGTTTCATCAATTTTTATGGTTGTTGCATTTGGTCTAATCCCGTGGTCTCTTAATCAAATTATCACAAGATCATATTATGTACAGAAAAATTACTGGTTCCCAGTTTGGGTTGGTACATTCATTACTTTTGTTACGATCTTTACTCTAAAAATACTTAGCAATCCATCCGGAGAAAGCTATGCAGTAGTAATAATTTCATCTCTGTGGGTTAATACGTTAATTTTATCATTTTTTCTTAAAATTAAAAATGAACGACTTATTGATAAATCTCTATTATTAGACCTCTTAAAAATACTTGTAGTAGGTTTCATAGCTTATTTTTTAAGCATCAATTTTGAATTTTACTCCGGTAGTCCCATTCTTGAGCTTATATTCGATACATTATTTATCTTTATAGTCATATTGATGTCTCTCTTTGTCGTTAAAATGAACTATATTAATTTGAAAAGGAATCGTTAATGCAGAAATTTCCACTGAAAAAAGGATTGTCAAGTGTTGAATCCCTGCATGAAGAAATTAATGAATATATTGATGTACTCATGGGCCATATTAATCCACCGATTTCAGATGGAATAGACACTTTATTTGAAGTCAGCAGTACTTACCTAGCAAGAGCTAAAGAAATAGAGATAAAACTTCTTGAAAGAGAAAGAAGTGGATCGATTGCAACTGGTGATGATCTCAAAAAGTTTAGAACTGGGGAATTGAGAAGTTTTATAGAATTATGTAAAAGTGCACAAAACCAGGGTTCAAGAAGAATTACAGTAGCGCTTAGTGAATTGAACTTAAAAGAAAGTTAAGTTAAATCCTCGACATCAAAAATTTCCTGGGCAACACTAAGACCTTTATCCTGATTATTTTTCTTAGTATCTAGGCTATGTGTCACTTTGACTATGATCTCTAAACCCATCATTTTTGCGATTACAGATTTAAGTAAATCAATAATTTCTTCAGATTTCTTTAACTCCTCAAACAAGAATTCATTCTCTTTATCAACAATTAAATTAATAGTATCTTCTTCTTCAACCTCTGCACTGATTGCCGTTACGTAAGAATACTTTCTTGGTGATAAGTCTTTTTTCATCTCTTCAAGTATTTTTGGCCAGAAGACATCAAAATTTCCAAGTGATTCTTTTTTAGATGCTGAATTTTTTTTACTTGTAGTTTTAGGGCTATTGCTTTTAGGCGACATATCCTGTTTTTCTACTTTTGTAGACTCCACTTTCTTGGGGGTAACTTCATCATTCGAAAACCTTCCTTCGAGAAGGTCCATTCTGTAACCTATAGTTTTTGTATCTGAACCAAGCTCAGGTTTAATTACTTTCATTAAAAATAACTCAAGTTTGAGATGTTGTGATGTGCTATTTGAAAGATTCTGATTAAGGTCATCAATTAGATCAAGAATCCTTATTAATTGTTTTGCATTTACTTTCCTGTCTGCAGTTTCTAATAAAGTCTTTATATTTGGAGTCAAGTTGTCTAATTTGGCATCATTAGGTAGGTACTTGAGATAAAACATATTTCTAAAGAACTCTGAAATTGACTCCATTACATCACTTGGCTGCAGTCCCTTTTTATAGGCATCTCTTAAAACTCCGAGAACAGCTGATGTGTCTTGTGTTTCAATTGAATTAATGATGATTTCAAATTCTTTTGTACTTAGTTTTCCGAGTATTCCATATAAATCATCAACATTTGATTTTTTTCCAAACGTATTGTAAGTTTGTTCAAAAAGATTTATTCCATCTCTTAATGATCCATCAGAAAATGTAGCGATGGTATTTAATACATCTAAATCAAGTACCATTTTTTCTTTTTTTCCAATCTCCTGAAGTGTTTTAACAATATTCTCTTCTGATATTTTTTTAAATACAATATGAGTTGTTCTGCTCTTTACAGTTTCAAGAACTCTTTCAGGTTCTGTGGTAGCAAGAATAAAAATTATATGCTCTGGAGGCTCTTCTAGGGTTTTCAGAAATGCATTAGATGCTGCATTTGAAAGCATGTGTACTTCATCTAAAATATATACTCTTTTTTGCCCGGGACTGCTAGCTATAAAGTTCACACTCTCATTCATGTCTCTAATGTCGTCAACTTTATTATTAGAAGCTGCATCGATTTCAACGATGTCAAAAATTGGGTCGCATCCAAGTTGAGTCGCAATAATTCTTGCCAAAGAAGTTTTCCCAACACCTCTAGGACCTGAAAATAAATAAGCGTGACCAAGATTATCTTTTTTAATTTGCTGGGTTATCAAAGAGACAGCTTCTTCTTGACCCACTAGCTGGGTGAGTTTCTCCGGTCTATATTTTCTGTACAGTGCTTGTTGCATATTATTAAATGGTAATAGATTTCTCTTCTATAATGCACCGAAGAATTAAACTTAGTCAAATGAGAATCGGTGTTGATTTAGATGGCGTAGTGGCAGATTTTACAAAAGGTTGGACTACTCAATATGCTTTAGACTTTGGAAAAGAGATTTTAGAAGAAGAAATAACTGACTGGGGTCTATCTAAACCACTTACTCACTTTGAAAAAGATATAGATTTTTGGAATTGGGCTATGGATATAAATGGCTCATCGATATTCAGGCATTTAGAATTATATGAAAATTCTCAGGAGACGTTATTAGAGCTCTCAAAGATGGGTCACGAAATAGTCATCATTTCATCTAAACCATGGTGGTCTATTCATGACACACTCATTTGGCTTGGTGAGAATAAAATTCCAACAAAGGAGGTTCATTTTATTGAAGATAAATGGACAATAGAGTGCGATGCATATCTTGATGACGCTCCATATCAATTAGAAAATTTTCTCAAAAACGTCCCAGAAAAGAAAATTATAAGGTTTGTTAGACCATATAATTCTCACCTTGAGGGAACTCTTAGTATTTCAAAATGGTCTGATTTAATTCCTTTATTAAATACCTTATAGTGTTTAATGTAAAAATATGAATGATTCATTTATTTTAAGAGATCGCTTGTGGAGAGAAGCGAATGAAAGAATTACCCTATCAAGCTATGCAGCTTTAGCGGAAAAATCTAAAGGTAGAGCCAAACCGGAAGACCATGACATGTTTCGTACTATTTATGAAAGAGACCGTGATCGTATTATTCACTCAAAAGCATTTAGAAGGCTAAAACATAAAACACAAGTATTTATAAATCCAGATGGTGATCACTTTATTACAAGAATGACCCATACTTTACAAGTTACTCAGGTTGGAAGATCTATTGCTAAAACAATGGGGCTAAATCCCGATCTTACTGAGGCAATTTGCATGGGTCACGATGTTGGTCATTCTCCTTTTGGGCACACTGGAGAAGATGCTTTAGACAAACTTCATCCAAATGGCTGGAGCCACTCAGAAAACTCTGTAAAAGTACTGGATCGCATTGAAAATCTTAACCTCTCTTTTGAAACTCTTGATGGCATCCGGATACATCCATGGAAATATGCTGATGTACCAAACACACAAGAAGGTATGATCTGCAGATTCGCTGATCGGATAGCTTACTTAACTCATGACGTAGAAGATGCAATTAGGGCGGGTGTGCTAAACCAAAAAGATATCCCTTCTTCTATTATTAAAGAATTAGGTCCTCCAGGGAAAAATTGGATTAATAGCTTAGTCTCAGGCGTTTTCAAAGCTTCATCTAGCGGGAAAGTTGAAATGGATGCTAGAGTGGCAGAAAATATGCAGGAACTTAGAAATTTTATGTTTGAAAAAGTTTATCTCAGAAAGGCCACACAACCACAAAGGGATGAATGTCAGGAAATTGTTATTAAGCTAGTTGAATATTTTACAAAAAATTTAAATAAACTGCCTGAAGCCTATAAACAAGATCAATCAGATATTGAGAATGCAATTGATTATGTTGCAGGAATGACTGACCGGTTTGCTTTTACTGCTTATGAGAAAATTACTTAAAGTCTGGATCTCTTTTTTCAAAGAAAGCAGTTACTCCTTCTTTTAAGTCTTCAGAAATTAGATAAGATGTATTCCACAATCTTACATAATCAAGAGCTTGGTCAGTAGTTAAGTCTTCTCCTTTATCAAGTACATTTTTTGTACCACCAACAATATGTCTTGAGTTTGCCGCAATTTCTTCTGCTAGCTTAATGCCAGCTTCATGAAGCTGCTCAACACTATCATAAACAGCATTTACGAAACGTATTTTTTCTGCATGACCTCCATCAAAATGTCGTCCTGTGAAAGCGAGTTCCCTTAAATCGCCTTTTGAAATGATGTTTGGCATTCTCTGTAAAGCTCCCACGTCAGCAACTAATCCAAGTTTTGTTTCTCCAATTGAAAATTTTGCATCTTTTGTGGACAAACGTATATCACATGCAGATATCATACTTGTTGCCCCTCCTATGCAGAAACCATGTGCAAGAGCAATCACAGGAATATTAGAATTTGCAATTGTTGTAAAGGAGCTCTGCATCTCATCTATTAATTTCATAGTTTTTCTTCTGTCGTCAGCGGTGGACGATAGGTTTTCATTTAAATTCATGTCGTTCATAAAAGTTGCAATATCGATTCCCGCTGAAAAAGAATCACCCTTTCCTAGTATGAGAATGCATTTGGCTTCCTCTTTTTCATTTATTTCTTTTACTAAGTCTGGAATCCCAAACCAAACATCAAAATCCATCGCATTCTTTTTTTCTGGTCTATTAATCCATATATAAGCAACTTCATTACTAATTTCTTTTATTAACTTCTGTTCCATATATGTAATCTTAGTAAGATATTTTCATGGATGTATTTGAAGCACTGTATACAACTCGAGCTATGAGGCGTGTTACTGAAGAACCTATACCTGAAGCAATTTTAAAGCAAATGGTTGATGCTGCTGTTCGTGCTCCAAGTGGAGCTAACAATCAGGGTTGGAAATTTATTGTAGTCACAGAATCAAACATAAAAAATGTACTTGGAGACCTCTATAGAGAAGCTTGGGACTTTTATATCAAAGAGTATTATGAAAATAATCCAGACATGGGTGCATCAAAAGTGTTAGATGAAACTAAAGCTGATCAAGTAGTGAGGATTAGTAAGTCAGCTACTTGGTTATCTGAAAACTTTCACAAAGTACCCGCACAGTTTGTAGTTTTATCAAGAAATGATCCATCAGGTTCATCTATTTACCCAGCTATTTGGAACCTGATGCTAGCTGGAAGAGCACATGGGATTGGTACCTGTTTAACTACTGTGCTTGGAATGTTTAATCAGGAAAAAACTTTTGATGCTTTGAATATTCCCACTGATAAAGGGTGGAGAATTAATGCAGTTGTTACTGCTGGCTATCCACTTGGAAGGTGGGGTGTTGCTAAAAGAGAACCTATAGAGGATGTCACCTTTTTAAATACTTGGGGTAATAAACCTGGTTGGAATCTAGAAGAACCACTTTTTAACTACTAAATTAAAAGTAATTAGTAAAGATACCTTTGAGCTATTAGGCTCTGATTATGATGAGATTAAATATAAATATTTTGATTTTCTTTTTATTTTTTATCACTAGCTGTAGCAATTCAGATGAAGAAAGTAACATAACGTCAACAAATGAAACTGTAATAGTAGAAGTCGAAGAAGCAATCAAAGAACCTGCTAATAATATTTGGATTTCGGCAAAAAAAGGTGATATTGAGTCTATCAAGGAACACATAGCTTTTGGGACAGATTTAAATTCAAAAGGTTCTAGTAGAGATGAGACGGCCTTAATTATTGCAGCTTGCAACGGACATTATGAAGTAGTTAAGTTGTTAGTAAATGAGGGTGCTGATTTAAATATCCAAAATGATGAAGGTGTTACTGCACAATTCTGCGCGGTGTTCTTTGGTCAATTAGAAATAGTTCAGATTCTAAGTGACTCAGGAGCTGATCCAAATATAATAAACAGTCTAGATTTAACAGCAATGGATCTTGTATCAGTTGAATGGGATGGCACAAGAGAGTCAGCAGTAAAATTTTATAAACTAAAGTATCAAGTTAATTTTGAGATAGAAGATATAAAATCAGCACATCCATTGATAATGGAGATTTTAAATAAATAATAAAAAACTTACTCTTTTTATTACTGAATAAAAAACTTAGCACGCCTGGAGGGAGTCGAACCCCCAACCTTCTGATCCGTAG
>ERZ802824.1191-NODE-1191-length-13971-cov-35.6732_pt1 | contig 13971 bp, 11 predicted proteins | sample MGYA00345650_ERZ802824 | MGnify/ENA primary metagenome ERZ802824 (study PRJEB30503, sample SAMEA104212361) | marine metagenome | biome: Westerlies Biome; feature: [SRF] surface water layer (ENVO:00010504) within the epipelagic zone...; material: water... | reverse complement strand
ACTTAAAGAAAAAATGGACAGTCTAAATATCGAATCCCATTTAAGATACCCGAGTGGTAAAACAAAATATAATTCATTGGTTGGGTTTTTTAAAGATAAATTGAACCAATAATACTTTTTGCTAGTTATGCTAGCCATTGGTTTTAATAAGACCAGGCAGTTTAGGTGTTAGCCCTCGCAACTACGCATAAACTATACCTTTCAATTGGAATTTAGCGTTTAGAAAAAAAGCCCACAGGCAGGTGCGGGCTTTTGTACTGAAGGCGGGACTTGAACCCGCACGAACATTACTGCTCATTGGATTTTAAGTCCAACGTGTCTACCAATTCCACCACTTCAGCTTGGACTAAAAAGAGCGAAAGACGGGATTTGAACCCGCGACCCTCACCTTGGCAAGGTGATGCTCTACCCCTGAGCTACTTTCGCATTTGGAACGCAAATGTATGAAAATCTATGTTTCTTGCGCAATACTATTTTTCGAGTTTTCGTTTTAATTCATTAAGCTGCATAAGCGCCTCTACCGGTGTCAGTTCGTCAATGTTGAGCGCCACTATTTGTTTACGCACATCTTCAAGCAACGGGTCATCTAACTGAAACATACTCAATTGCATGGGCTTTTCGGCAGTCTCTGTGGCGTGGCGTGTGGCTTCTAGTTGTTGTAGCATTTGTTTGGAACGTTCCAAAATCCACTTGGGCATTCCTGCCATTTTTGCCACATGAATCCCAAAGCTGTGCGCACTGCCACCCGATACGAGTTTGCGTAAAAACAAGACATCATCAGCTACCTCTTGAACTGAAACATTGTAGTTTTTAATACGACTAAACTGTTCAGACATGGCATTTAGTTCGTGGTAATGTGTGGCAAATAATGTTTTTGGCTTTATGGGATGTTCATGTACATACTCCGCCAACGCCCATGCAATAGAAATACCATCATAGGTGCTGGTACCACGTCCAATTTCATCCAACAATATCAAACTGCGCGCTGATATGTTGTTCATAATCGCAGCCGTTTCATGCATTTCTACCATAAAGGTTGACTCACCCTTAGATATATTATCGCTTGCGCCTACTCTAGTAAAAAGCTTATCTACAATTCCTAATCGAACTTCTGCTGCGGGTACATAACTTCCCATTTGTGCCAACAATACAATCAATGCTGTTTGACGTAAAATGGCAGACTTGCCCGACATATTGGGGCCCGTAATCATGATGATTTGCTGCTCGTCATTGTCCAAATACACGTCATTTGGAATATATGGGCTTTCATGAGGGAGTTGCTGCTCAATTACAGGATGCCTTCCTTGAATGATCTCCAGCGAAGCATTAGTCACAAACTCAGGACGGCAATATTTTTGTTTGATTGCCAATAACGCAAATCCGCTAAGCACGTCCAATTGCGCCACACATTTTGCTGTAGTTTGCAATGACTGAATGTAAGGAAATAGATGTTGGATTAATTCTTGAAACAACTGAAGTTCCAATACAGCAATGCGTTCCTCAGCACCTAAAATTTTAGTTTCATAAGACTTCAGCTCATCTGTAATATAACGCTCTGCGTTAACTAAGGTTTGTTTGCGGACCCACTCCTCAGGGACTTTGTCTTTGTGTAAGTTCCGTACTTCAATGTAATACCCAAACACATTATTAAATGCAATTTTTAAAGAAGGTATACCCGTGCGTTCCGTTTCGCGTTCCAGCATGGCGTCCAAGGTATCGCGCCCTCCTTGTGCAAGAGTCCGCAACTCATCCAGCTCTGCTGAAATACCCTTAGCAATTGTAATCCCTTTGCCCAACTGCGTTGGCGCTTCTGCTGACAACCAACGTGTAATGTGCTCTTGTACTTCCGTGCTGTTTTCTATACGTGCCAAAAGAGGCGCTACAGCTGCAGCGTCAGCAAGTAATGTGGTGAGTTTGGTTGTTTGTGCAAGGGCAGTCTTTAACGCATTTACTTCTTTGGGATTAATGCGTCCTGTAGCAATTTTTGCTACCAACCGCTCCACATCATTCATTTGCTTTAAACTCGCTCCTACTTGCTCATGCATCCTAGGGTTTAATGTGAAATAATTCACACTATCTAACCGTTGATTAATGCGTTCAATTTCTGTTAGCGGTGCAGTAATCCACCTTCGGAGCAGTCTACCACCCATGGCTGTAGCGGTATGATCTATCACATCCAAAAGTGTAATCGCTTCTGGTGCATTTGGGGAAATAAGTTCTAAATTCCGAACCGTAAACCGATCCATCCAAACCTGTTGTTGTGGATTGTGGCGTTTTAGTTGGGCCAAATGCCCCAGTTTGGCGTGTTCTGTTTCTAACAGATAGTGTAAGACAACTCCTGCGGCAATCATTCCAAATTCAGCACCGTCAAATCCAAAGCCTTTAAGCGTTTTAATGCCAAAATGCTGCATGAGTTTTTCTGAAGCATACTCTGCTTGAAATACCCAATCTTCCAACAAAAAATAGGGTAGATTGTCTCCCAAAACTGCTGCAATTGTTTTGCGTTGTGGCTTGGGAATCAACAATTCTTTTACTTCTAGTTGCTGTAAAAGAGTACTAATCTCGGAAGTGCTGCCTTCTGCCCATTGAAACTCACCTGTGGAAATATCCAAATAGGCAAAGCCAATAGTGTTTTGATGCATATATAAAGCGCCTAAAAAATTATTGCTTTTTTCATCTAAAACTCCGTCGGTAAGGGTAACACCAGGTGTCACCAGTTCTGTAACCCCGCGTTTTACAATTTTTTTGGTCAGTTTGGGATATTCCAATTGATCACAAATAGCGACGCGCTGTCCAGCTCGCACCAATTTGGGTAAGTAGGTATGTAAAGAGTGATGCGGAAATCCTGCTAATTCAGTCTCACTAGTACTTCCTGCCCCGCGCTTGGTGAGTAAAATTCCTAAAATACGTGCCGCCTTTACTGCATCTTGCCCAAAAGTCTCGTAAAAATCCCCCACACGAAACAACAATATAGCATCAGGGTATTTTACCTTGATTTGATTGTATTGTTTCATCAAGGGCGTTTCTTTGGCTGTTTTCTTTGCGGACAAATCGTGGGTTTAGTTCGTGCTAATTTACCAATTTTAGCCAAACACAATCCGTACATTTGCACCATGCGAAAATGGACCATGGAGGAGCTCAACCGAATGGACGTAGCCGAATTTAAAGCTGCGCCAAAATCAAATATTATTTTGGTTTTGGATAATATTCGCAGCAGAAATAATGTCGGAGCTATTTTTCGCACGGCAGATGCATTCCGAGTTTCGGAGATTGTTCTTTGTGGCATAACCCCCACCCCTCCACACAAAGACATTCATAAAACAGCTCTAGGCGCAACAGAAAGCGTAGATTGGCGTTATGAAACTTCGGCGGAAAATGCGGTGGCAGATTTGCGACAATCAGGAGCGCATTGCTATGCCGTAGAGCAAGTACAAGGAGCCACGTTTTTAAACAAACTCATACCAAATCCAGACCAAACTGCTGTATTGGTATTGGGAAACGAAGTTCAAGGGGTGTCACAAGAAGTTATTGATGTGTGTCAAACCGCATTAGAAATCCCACAGTTAGGCACAAAACATTCACTTAATGTAGCCACTTCTGCTGGTGTGGTACTGTGGCATTTTTTTATGCACTTGCGTCCAACTGTGCAATAACTCGATGTAGTAATTTGTCTAGGTCATTTGAATTAAGAACAAAATCCAAATCCGAAATATCAACTTCTGCTACAGCCATTAACGTATTTAGATAGGGCAAATGTTGATCATATCCAGTTGCTAGCTTTTCAAGGTACTCCAGTTCGATTTGCTGTTCGTAACTGCGCCCGCGTTTTTTGATATTTGCTTTGGCACGATCGGGGCTTTGCCGTAAATAAATACATAAACTTGGTTGGTTAGCACTGCGTGACATCAATTCAAATAGTTGCTTAAAAAGTGGATATTCGTCTTCGTTGAGTGTGTTTTGTGCAAAAACCAACGACTTACTCATATGGTAATCTGAAACCACTCCCGATTTAAACAAATCCAACTGCTCAGCTTCTTCGTTTATCTGTTTAAATCTATCGGCCAAAAACGATAATTCCAGCGGAAAAGCAAAACGTTTTGGCTTTCTGTAAAACTTGGGCAAGAATGGGTTCTCTGCAAATCGCTCTTCAAGAGTTTTGTATCCCAATTTTTCTGCCAATATTTTGGCGAGTGTTGTTTTTCCACTACCAATAATTCCTTCAACACAAATAAAATCGTGTTGCTTTATGCGCGCATAGATAGGGTGTAAAAGAGGTTGGGTGGTTGTTTGCAGTGCTGTTCCATCATTGCATGCTGCCAATAACGACTCCGTGGTTTTTTCCAAAATGGGATGCACTTTGTTTGGTGCAATTTCGGCAAGTGGTTGCAGTACAAATCGGCGCTTCTCCATAGACGGATGAGGTAAGGTCAAAATGGCTTCGTTCAGCACCATATCATCGTAATAAAGCAGGTCCAAATCCAATGTCCTGTTTTGATACCCAACAGACTCGTTTCGTACTCGACCGTGTTTTGTTTCCACATTCAAAAGCTGCTGCATAACTTCCAAAGCCGAAAGTTCTGTTTCAACTGAAAAACACGCATTCAAAAATGAATTTCCGTCAAAACCAACCGCTGGGGTTTCAACAACAGCAGAAATGGATTGAACACGCCCAATGTGTTGCGAACATGTATCAATACCTTGCTGTAAAAACGCAAGACGATTTCCCAAATTACTGCCCGCTGAAATATATACAAGTGCCATAACGCAAAAATGCGGAAAAGAAATGGGAAACCCTTATCTTTGATACATACCTATACATTATGAGTTTTTTTAAAAATTTAATCAGTTCAGCCCTTGGTACTTTTATAGCTATTGGGCTTTTAGTTGTTTTTCTATTTGTTTTTATTGCCGGTTCAGTTGCTTTGCTTGAAGAAGATAACGATGCCGTAGAAATTGAAAACAATACGGTGTTGGTCATGAATATGAAAGTGCCCATTCAAGATCGTGAACCACAAAGTTTTTCGTTTTCAAGTGCCCTCGAACTAGATCCCGAATCCTATGGCCTTAATGTCATACTTCCTGCTATCGCAATAGCCGCGGATGATGAACGCATATCGGGAATTAGTATTCAAAACATGAATGCCATTGGCGGAATATCCAACATTTCGGCTGTTCGTGGCGCATTAGCTAAATTTAAAGAAAGTGGAAAGTTTGTTTACGCCTACGGCGATTATTACGGGCAATCAGATTATTTTTTGGCTTCAATTGCCGACTCGATTTTTGTCCATCCACAAGGAGCAGTAGATTTTCGTGGGCTTAGTGCCGAAATACTTTATTATAAATCTGCACAAGAAAAATCAGGAATCAGCATGGAGGTTATCCGTAATGGGAAATACAAAAGTGCTGTGGAACCTTTTCTAGATGACAAAATGAGTACTGAAAACAGAGAACAAATCCAGTCTTTTTTGGATCACATTTGGGATGAAATGCTGGCAGATATTTCGGAGAGTCGTGGCATGACAGCAAAAGAGCTCGACCGACTGGCAGATACCGTTGCTGGAATGACGGCAGAGCGCGCTGTCAATGCCTCATTAGCAGATGGAGCCACAACACGACGTGCTTTTAAAGAAAAAATTTCGGAACGTGTACATGAAGAGGATGTTGAGTATGTAAATTTTACAGATTACTTGAGCGTTGCTGGCACCAAAAAAGGCAGAGGCCCTAACCGCATTGCTGTAGTATACGCACAAGGAGATATTATTTATGGCGAAGGAGGTGCTGAAATTATTGGGCAGGAAAAAATCATCAAAACGCTAAAGAAAATCGGTAAAAAGAAAAACATTAAAGCCGTAGTGCTACGTGTGAATTCACCAGGTGGGAGCGCCCTCGCATCCGAGCTTATTTGGGAAGAGATTGAACACCTAAAAAAGACTAAAAAAGTGGTGGTTTCTATGGGGAATGTCGCCGCTTCAGGTGGATATTACATTGCCGCCAACGCAGATGAAATTATAGCTGAACCCACTACCATAACTGGGTCTATAGGGGTTTGGGGAGTTTTACCTAATGTAAATCGTTTGGCAAATCGCTGGGGCATCAATGCCGAGCAGGTTGCTACAAATAAACGTGCTATACTTTACACCCCCTTTGAACCACTAAGCACTGCTACTAGAGAAGAAATAAAGGTGGGTATCAATCAGGTGTATCAAACGTTTTTGTCTCGTGTTGCTTCTGGAAGAGGCATGACCAAAGAGAAGGTGCACGAAATCGCTCAAGGGCGTGTTTGGTCGGGCGTTGAGGCAAAAGAGATTGGGCTTGTAGACCACTTAGGCGGACTCGAAACAGCTTTAGGTCGTGCTGCAACACTTGCCGAAATTGATGATTATAGAGTCACGAATTACCCAAAATATGACGATGATCTAGAAAGTGTACTAGGAGAGTTGTTTGGTGGACCATTTGGCAGTATCAAACAACAATTACCTCCCGAACTCGGGCTTTGGCTTAACAACGCAAAGGCATTACAACACCCTGCAAATCAAATTCAAACACGCTTGCCGTATACACTCAATATTGAATAATGCAGGCAACACCAGCAGCTCGAAAGCTTTACTTGTATTTGGCAGCGTTGTTCATTACTTCTTTGGTGGTGTCTAACCTGATTTTTCAAAAGTTTTTTTACTGGTATCCATTTGATTGGGAAATATTGGGTTTTCGTCTCTTCGAATTATCGGTTGGGATTTTGCCCTACCCCATTACGTTTCTTATTACAGATATCATTTCAGAAATTTTTGGGAAAAAGAGTGCAAACCAAGTCGTGATTGCTGGAATTTTTGCGTCTTTCTTTTCCATTGGAATTCTGCTCGTTGCAGGTGAAGTGCCTGCTATTGAAACCTCGCCTGTTAACGACGCTACCTTCCAAAAGGTATTTGCCATGTCGCCGCTTGCCGTGTTGGCGTCTATGATTGCCTATTTGTCAGCTCAGTTTGTGGATATTCGCATTTATCATTTTTGGAAAAATCTTACCAAGGGAAAACACCTATGGCTACGAAATAACTTCTCCACCTTTGCCTCACAAATCATCGACTCTACCACTGTTATTTTACTCCTCTGCGCATTTGAATTACTACCTTGGGATATTTTCTGGGGATTGGTGATTTCGAGTGTAATTTTTAAAATTTTAGTCGCTGCGTTAGATACGCCTTTTTTATATCTTTTTGTTGGGATTATCAGGCGCCAGTTCAAATTAAATATTGGAGAGGAAATCCAATTGTAGTATGGCTGAAAAACCCGCAGTTCGCATCAATAAATACCTCAGCGAATTGGGCTATTGCTCTCGGCGTGCGGCTGACAAACTCATAGACGAAGGCAGAATAACAGTCAATGGAAAACCTGTGGTCATGGGGTTAAAAGTTACTTCAGAAGACAGCATTGCCGTGGACGGCGTTTCAGTAAATAAAAAAGCCGATAAACCCGTTTATATTGCCTTTAATAAACCTGTGGGGATTGTGTGCACTACCGACACACGTTTTGAGAAAAACAACATTGTAGACTACATCAATTATCCGACCCGAATTTTCCCTATTGGCAGGTTAGATAAACCTTCGGAGGGCTTGATTTTTTTAACCAACGACGGCGATATCGTCAATAAAATCCTACGTGCGCGAAACCATCACGAAAAAGAATATGTGGTTACTGTGGATAAGCCCATAACAAAAGAATTTGTGGCAAAAATGAGCAAAGGCGTTCCCATTTTGGATACTGTTACACGCCCTTGCGAGGTAACCCAAACCCACAAAAAAACCTTTAAAATCATTCTTACCCAAGGACTAAACCGCCAAATTAGGCGTATGTGCGAATATTTGGGCTATAACGTGATAACACTAAAACGCATACGGATTATGAACGTTTCATTAGATGTGGGTGTGGGTACATGGCGGCACTTGACCAAAAAAGAGTTGGAAAAAATAAATGGTTTAGTCGAGCACTCCAAAAAAACATTTGACGGTTAATCTACTGCGATAGACACCACGTGTCCCTCATGCCCGCGAACATTCCAGACGGTATCGTCTTCAAAAATCCAATACTGTCCTTTAATTCCTTTTAGTATCCCTGTGTATTTTGGGGATTTGGAAAGCGTTAAACTTTTTACCTTTTCGGGAAAACGTTGCACAGGATAGGCAACTTCAATAGATGCATCGGAAGCAATATAAGGCTGTACTTCGGCAGGAAGTTTAAACAAGCAAGCCGCGCGTTCAGCTACCAAATCCAACTGTTCGCCTTCGTTTTGGAGCATCACACGCCAATTGGTTTTATCATTGAAATAGGCTTTTAGTGCCACTTCGGTAATCCCCGCCAAATAACGATTTGGCACCTCCACGATGGGCAAGGCTTGGTGTGCGCCTTGGTCAATCCAACGCGTAGGTACTTGGGTTTTTCGAGTTACGCCAACTTTAAGTCCGCTCGAAACAGCAAAATATACAATGTGTGGCTGCAACTGTACCTTTTGCTCAAAAGCCAAATCACGGTCTTCAATGCCCAAATGCGCTTTACTTAGTTCAGGCTTCATGATCCACTCCCCTGCGCTTGGTGTTTCAAAAAAGCACGATTTACAAAATCCTTGGCGGAAAATTTCTTTAGGTGCATGACAGCTTAAACACTCATATCCCGTAAGTGAAATCTGCACTTTTTTTTGCAGCAAACTATTCACATGGATAAAAGAATCTTGGAAAAGAAGGTAGTAGTTTACGGGCGATTGCCACTCCGTTTTCATTTTGGTCAGTACCCCTTGAAACATAATTCGTATTTTCGTTTAGCAATATACCCAAAATGGCAATACCACTACTGCATACGGTTGTTTCTTGGCTGCTTAAAAAGCGGGTGCATGATATAGAGTTATTTATCAAATACCCCAACGAAGTACAGCGCGAAGAACTCACCAAATTGCTCCAAACGGCCAAAAACACGGAAGTTGGTAAGCAATACGGCTTTGCCGATGTGCAACACTATGAAGATTTTGCTAGTAGAGTGCCCGTGCGCACCTACGAAGAGATTGCACCGCTTATTGAGCGTTCTCGCAAGGGCGAGCAAAATATTTTTTGGCCAACGCCCATTCGTTGGTATGCCAAATCTAGTGGCACAACCAATGCGAAAAGTAAATTCATTCCCATTTCAAACGAATCTTTAGAGGACTGCCATTTTAAGGGCGGCAAAGACATGCTAAGCCTGTATTTTGCCAATAACGAAAACTCAACGTTGTTTCAAGGAAAGGCCCTACGCTTGGGTGGAAGCAAAGCCCTTTACGAAGAAAATAACACCTATTTTGGCGACTTATCAGCGATTATGATTGACAACCTACCGCTGTGGGCAGAGCTGGTAAGTGCACCCAGTCAAAAAGTGTCGTTGATGGCAGAATGGGAATCCAAAATGGAGGCGATTGTAAAAGAAACCCTCAAAGAAGATATTCGCAGTATGGCGGGTGTTCCTTCGTGGATGTTGGTCCTATTGCAAAAAGTATTGGCAGAAACCGGACGAGAAACCATCTTGGACGTCTGGCCCAATATGGAAGTCTATTTTCACGGCGGCGTAAACTTTTTGCCCTACAAAGAACAGTACAAGTCCTTATTGCCTAGCGATAGCATTCATTATGTGGAACTCTACAATGCTTCTGAAGGCTTTTTTGGCGTGCAAGATCAACTGCATTCGGACGAACTTTTACTCATGCTGGACTACGGGATTTTTTATGAGTTTATCCCCATGAAAACCTACGGCACAAAAAACGAGCGTGTAATACCCCTTTCTGAGGTTGAAGTGGGCGTGCAATACGCCGTAATTATTTCCACCAACGCCGGATTGTGGCGCTACCACATTGGCGACACCGTTCGCTTTACTTCTGTTTTACCTTATCGCTTTAAAATTACAGGTAGAACCAAACACTTTATCAATGTATTTGGGGAAGAGTTGGTCATTGAAAATGCCGACAAAGCACTAGAAACAGTTTGCCAAAAATACAAGGTCCAAGTGGTGGACTACACCGCTGCGCCTATTTTTATGGAAGGCTCTGAAAAAGGCGGGCACGAATGGCTTGTAGAGTTTAAAAAACCGCCGCAAAACCCCGAAGCCTTTGCTACAGACTTAGACGAAGCCTTGCAAAGCATCAACTCCGACTACGAGGCCAAACGCTATAAAAACATGACACTGATGCCGCTGAAACTACATGTGGCAGCTCCTAAAACCTTTTACAAATGGCTGAAGCAAAAAGGTAAAATTGGCGGACAGCATAAAGTACCACGCCTTTCCAATAACCGCGAGTATTTAGAGGAGTTGTTGAGAGAGGTTTAAGCAGGTGTAATAGGTGTGCGTCTTCCTGACGACAGTCAAGTCAGGGTTAGATTTTATTTAATTCTCTTTAGCATTCCTAAATCGGTCAAATTTTTTAGGCAAACTATTGGTAATTAACAGTTTATTTGAAAAAGCCGTGGGTTTTACCTGTAAAATTTTGGTTTCATCATTGATTACAATATAATGCTCACTTTTTATATTAAAAACATCAACATGTAAAAGTTTAACATGATGCTTCCCTTTTGAAAGAGGGACTATCAAGTACTCATATGGATCAATATGCTCTAGAAGCTTATCATCAATCCAAATACTTAACCTTCCAGTATTTAATTTATTTTTGTAAAATCCCTTTGCTCCATTATAAATTATAACAGTTCCATTTCCAAGCTCATCAACTTTTTCACTACCAATAAATGAATTAGTAATTCCAGATTTGTTTATAATCTTTTTTTCATACTGGAATTCAACTTCTTGGTTAGTAGATGCATTAATAAGAGAAATAGAAACATTACCTAAATTATCAGGGTCAGACATAATACTTATGAGGTAGTTCTTGTTTTTTTCTGCAATAAAACTTAGCACATAATGGTGGTGATTCATTGTTCGTTCCTGATTTAGTCCAGCTTGTATACCTCCAATTGCACCTCCTCCAGTATATTCAATGCCATACTTCCAAGTTCTAAAGTGCCTTACTTCAATTACATTTTTACCTTCTTTAACTTTTAAATTCTTAGGCCATCCTTTACTGTAACTTCCAACATCCCTCTGATTTACTTTGGCAAAAAGAACTCTTTCTTTATGCTTTCTACCATCTATAGCTATGGAGTTAACGCTTCCATTTAAAATAGCCAATTCATTAGTAGATATTTTGTCACCAACATATCCTTTTGAAGTACCACAGCTAATTATAATTGATAACGTAACTAGTACAACTGTAACCTTAAATAATTTCATTTTATTGGGTTTAAGTAACCCCAAAAAAATCCTTAAAGAAAAAGCAAGTCTACCAGACGGTAGAGAATATTTAGTTGAAGAACAGATTTAGGGCTTGTTCTACGCTAAAATAACAAAAAAACTAAGAAGCTGCTTTAAGCAGATTTAGCTCTACGCCGCTAAGTTTGTTTTCGGCATAGCGTTTGGTCACTTTTAGTGAGGTGGTTTTTGTGCCTGGCAGTTCAAACATAGCATCGGTGAGTATGGCTTCACAAAGGGAGCGTAACCCTCGTGCACCCAGGGCATAGTGCATTGCTTGCTCCACAATATAATCCAATGTGGATGGAGCAAATGTTAGTATTATGTCATCCAATGCAAACAAATGTTCGTATTGCTTAATCAATGCATTTTTAGGCTCAACCAAAATAGCGCGCAATGCTTTTTTGCTCAATTGGTTCATGTGCGTCAATACAGGCAAACGCCCAATAATCTCAGGAATCAATCCAAAATCTTTTAAATCAGATGGCGTAATATGTGCCAACAATTCTTCTTCAGAAACGCTCTCTCGCTTAGCCGAAGTGCTATAGCCTACCGCTTGCATGTTCATGCGTTTGGCAATATGACGCTCGATGCCGTCAAAAGCACCGCCAGCGATAAATAAAATATGTTCCGTGTTGATTTCCACAAACTTCTGATCGGGGTGTTTGCGTCCTCCTTTTGGTGGGACGTTTACTACGGTTCCTTCAAGAAGTTTTAGCAATGCCTGTTGTACACCCTCACCTGAAACATCTCTGGTAATGGAAGGGTTATCACTTTTACGTGCAATTTTATCAATCTCATCAATAAATACGATACCCTTTTCGGCTTTTTGCTGGTCGTAGTCGGCGGCTTGTAGTAAGCGTGTCAAAATGCTTTCTACATCTTCGCCCACATAACCCGCTTCCGTAAGTACGGTGGCATCTACGATGGCAAGTGGTACTTGCAGCATTTTGGCAATGGTTTTTGCCAAAAGGGTTTTCCCTGTTCCCGTTTGCCCGGCAATAATAATATTACTTTTTTGGATTTCTACGTCGTTGTCATCATGGGTTTGGGTAAGCCGTTTGTAGTGGTTATACACCGCAACCGAAAGCACTTTTTTGGCGCGCTCTTGTCCAATGACATATTCGTCTAAAAACGCCTTAATCTGTTTGGGTTTTTTAAGTAGAATATCAGCAGAAGATGTTGCTGTGTCAATGTGCGTTTTTTCCTCTTGGATAATCCCAACGGCTTGTTCAACACAACGCTCGCAAATATGCGCATTGAGTCCAGCCACCAATAATTTGGTTTCGGCTTTTTTACGACCACAAAACGAACAACTTAATTCTTCTTCCATCTTAACTTCTGGTCAATACCTCGTCTATCATGCCGTATTCTTTGGCTTCTAGCGCTTTCATCCAATAATCACGATCTGAATCTTCGTACACCTTATCATAGGGTTGATTACTGTGTTTGGCAATGATTTCGTACAATTCTTTCTTAAGCTTTAGAATTTCACGCGCCGTAATTTCAATATCCGATGCTTGTCCTTGTGCGCCTCCTAGAGGTTGGTGAATCATCACACGTGAGTGTGGTAGTCCAGAGCGCTTTCCTTCCTGACCCGCACACAGCAACACAGCACCCATTGACGCCGCAATTCCCGTACAAATAGTAGCTACGTCGGGATTGATAAACTGCATGGTATCGTAAATACCTAATCCGGCATACACGCTTCCCCCTGGCGAGTTGATGTAAATCTGAATGTCTTTGTTTTTGTCTGTGCTTTCCAAAAAGAGCAATTGCGCCTGAATAATATTCGCAACACTATCGTTAATGGCAGTTCCCAAAAAGATGATGCGATCCATCATCAACCTAGAAAATACATCCATTTGCGCCACATTAAGTTGACGCTCCTCGATGATATAAGGGGTTAAACTGCTTACAAGTTCATTGTAATAAAGCGAGTTTATACCGTGATGTTTGGTTGCGTATTGTTTAAATTCTTTTCCGAAATCCATAGCTTAAAATTGTATGTTAAATATAGCGATTATTTTTTGTACGCCTCCTTCATAAAGGTGTCGTAGTTTACTTTTTTAACTTTAATGTTACCTTTTTCTAAAAACAGTTGTCGCATTTTTTCACTCATAACTTGATCTGAAATGCGTTTTACTTCTTCTTGATTCCCCAAAATACGAGCGGCAATATCATTGAGTTCTTCATCCTTAACGTCTGTGCGTCCAAATTGCAACATTTGCTTTTTGAGTAAATCTTTAGCAAAGGTTTCTATTTCTTCTCTAGTTATTTGAAGGTTGTTATCTTGAATCAATTTAGATTCAATAAGTTGGTATCGCAAGCCACGCTCCGATTTTGCATACTCTGCCTCCGCTTCTTCAGCAGAAATGGGGTTTTCTCCTGCCGTTTGCATCCATTTTTTTAAAAATGTATCTGGCAATGAAAACTTGGTATTATCAATCAAATTCTCTGTCATATCGTTGACAAACTTCTGATTTGCCTGCGTTTCAAAATGACCAGAAGCGTCCTCCTTAAGTTTATCCTTGCATTCGGTTGCTGTTTTAACAGCATCTTTACCGAATACTTTATCTAAAAATTCTTGGTCTAGTTCTGCCAAACCACGGTTGTTGCGTTCTTGCAAGGTTAGTGAAAGCTCTAGTGCTTTCTCAGGCAATT
>ERZ802824.1188-NODE-1188-length-13993-cov-25.1226_pt1 | contig 13993 bp, 14 predicted proteins | sample MGYA00345650_ERZ802824 | MGnify/ENA primary metagenome ERZ802824 (study PRJEB30503, sample SAMEA104212361) | marine metagenome | biome: Westerlies Biome; feature: [SRF] surface water layer (ENVO:00010504) within the epipelagic zone...; material: water... | reverse complement strand
CACTGAGCTGTGATTTGGTCTATGCCAGCTCTACCTCTAGGTTTGCTACTCCTGGGGTCAACATTGGACTATTTTGCTCTACCCCCATGGTGGCGCTATCACGAAATGCTTCTTCTAAACAATCCATGGAGATGTTGTTGACTGGAGATTTGATTTCTGCAGATGAAGCGGAGAAAAAAGGTCTTATTAATAAGAGTGTCTCTGGAGAAGAACTTGAGAATTACTTATTAGAAAAAGCCAAGAAAATCAGCTCTAAATCAAGCACGACTCTCAAGATTGGCAAGAAAGCTTTTTACCGCCAAATTGAAATGCCCCTCGACAAGGCCTATGAATACGCCTCTCAGGTAATGGTGGAGAATATGATGGACCAAGATGCCAAAGAGGGAATTGAAGCGTTCTTAGAAAAAAGAAATCCTAACTGGAAAAAATAAAAGTACATCATAATGGCAAATCCCTACAATCAGGACCTGGACCAAAACCCTGCTAATTATCAACCTCTCACACCTCTCTCCTTTTTAGAAAGAGCAGCTGACGTTTTTCCAGAATTCACCGCTATCATTCACGGGAACCTTCGAAGGTCCTATGCCGAGTTTTATCTTCGCTCTAAAAAACTAGCCTCAGCCCTCTCTCAAAAGGGCATGACTCGAGGAAGTACCGTATCGACTTTACTGCTCAATACCCCTCCCATGCTCGAGGCTCATTACGGCATCCCAATGTGTGGAGCCGTTATCCATGCTATTAACACTCGACTCGATCCAGCAACCATTGCCTTTCAGCTAGACCATGCGAACTCTCAAATCCTTTTCTTTGATAAAGAACTAGCTAACGTTGTCTCTGAGGCGCTTAAATTATGTGAGAGCAAACCCTTCTTAATTGAATTTGTCGATAGTGAGCATGACTACGGATCTATGCCTTCCCCAGATCTAGAGGTAATTGACTATGAAGTCTTTCTTGAAAAAGGAGAGGATAACTATCAGTGGCTGATGCCTGAAAATGAGTGGGATGCAATTTCTGTGGGTTATACCTCAGGTACTACCGGAGACCCCAAGGGGGTTGTCTCTCATCATCGAGGTGCCTACCTTCTGGCTCAAGGTAACGCGATGGTGGCTTCCATGCCCAAACATTCCGTATACCTTTGGACCCTTCCCATGTTTCACTGTAATGGTTGGTGCTTTCCTTGGACTATGTCAGCGATCATAGGAACACACGTTTGTCTTCGCCAAGTTAGAGCAGAGCCTATTTGGGAGAGTATTAAAACCCATAAAATTAGCCACTTATGTGGTGCTCCTATCGTGATGTCCGTTATTCTTTCTTTGGAAAATCAAAAGGACTACAAGCCCCAACATCAAGTCCAGTTTTTTACGGCAGCGGCGCCTCCCCCTGAAAATGTTTTAAAGCAAATGCAAGAGGCAGGATTTTTGGTCACCCATCTCTACGGCCTGACGGAGACTTATGGACCAGCAGTAATTAATGAATGGCATCAGGAGTGGGACTCCCTTGATATGACAGCTCAGGCTTCACTCAAGGCACGCCAAGGTGTTCGATACCTTCCCCTAGAACATCTCACTGTTCTTGACCCAGAGACTATGCAAACAGTTCCTGCTGATGGAAAGACCATTGGTGAGGTAATGTTTCAAGGAAATATTGTCATGAAGGGGTACCTGAAAAATAAATCTGCTAACGACAAAGCCTTTGCTGGAGGATGGTTTCATTCGGGAGACCTCGCAGTCCTGCATCCCGATGGCTATATTCAGCTTAAGGATCGCTCCAAGGATATTATCATTTCTGGCGGGGAGAATATTTCCTCTATTGAAATAGAAGAAGCTCTTTTAAAAAATGAACAGGTGAGTGCGGCGGCAGTCATTGCTGTTGAGGATGAGAAGTGGGGGGAGGTACCCTGTGCCTTTGTCGAATTAAAACCCCAATGTGAATTAAAGGAGGATCAGGCTAATCAGTGGTGCAAGGACAACCTAGCATCCTTTAAAGTTCCCAAATATTACTTCTTTGAAAGTATCCCTCGAACCTCAACGGGTAAAATTCAAAAATACATCTTAAGAGAAAAAGCGAAAAAATTAGTGAGGGCTTGAGGGCAACCTGTGACGACGTGGGTCGCCCCCAAAACTTTTTTATAAGCGGGCACCAATAATGCCAGCAGCCAACCAAATGATCATAATTATAAAGGGATAGTGCCCTGTGAACATATCTGCCATTTAGTACCTCCTAGATTCCATTAATTAAGACTAAAGAATAATCAATAATATGCAATAATTGCATACTATAATTATCAATAATGTTGATAAATCGAATAAGTTGTTAATATTTATGCCTCTTTTATGCAAAAATTAGATGCCTAAACGCTCATTGTCATTTGTCAGCCCATATAATAAGTATATCTATCTGATGGGTATAGAATCAAAAACAATCCAATATCTCCTTGATAATGATATTTCCATAGCCACGGCAGAGTCTTGCACGGGGGGATTACTTGCTGCTAAATTGACAGCTCAGTCGGGTATTTCTCAAATCTATCAAAGTGGATTTATTACCTACTCTAATGAAGCCAAAATCAAACACCTCAAAGTCTCTCCTTCAACCCTAAAAAAACATGGAGCTGTCAGCCGTCAAGTCTGTGCCCAAATGTGTTTTAATTTGCAAAAAATGACTAAAAGTCAAATCACCTTTTCTACTACAGGGGTTGCCGGACCAGGAGGAGGTACAAAATTAAAACCGGTGGGTCTAGTCTATGTGGGTGTGTGTTATCAAAAAAATATTTATGTGGAGCAACTAAAATTCAAATCCACTCTTTCCCGAATTCAAATTCAAAGGCAAACAGTCAGGGAGTGTTTTCAAATGGCTAGTGATATAATCCATGGGCTATAGAAAAAATTACAACAGTCTCCTTCCAGACGACTTTGTTCTCAGTGAAGAATTTGAGACTATCGTTGAGCAATTAGAAAATACAAAAGAGCATTTCTATATTACAGGTAAAGCGGGAAGTGGTAAGTCTACTTTACTAGCTTACTTTCGATCCGTCACCCAAAAGAACACAGCCGTATTAGCTCCCACGGGAGTAGCGGCTATCCGAGTGAAGGGACAGACCATCCATTCCTTTTTTGGCTTTCCCCCGAAGGTCATTCAGACACGTCATATTAAAAAGGTGAGACAAATAGAAGTTCTCCAAAATCTAGAAACCTTAATTATTGATGAAGTCTCCATGGTTCGAGCTGACGTTTTTGATGCCATCGATTACAGCCTGCGAGTTCACAGGAAAAAACTCACCCAACCTTTTGGAGGTGTACAGCTGATAGTTTTCGGTGACCTCTTTCAATTACCCCCGGTGGTCAATATGGATGAGTCGGGTCTTTTACAGCGGATTTATTCTAAAGGTCACTTCTTCTTTCACTCTAATATTTTCCAAGATGCTCAGTTTAAAACCCTTGAATTACAAAGCATTTATCGCCAAAAAGATGACCATTTTATCCACCTTCTCAACTCAGTTCGAGATGGCTCTATCACATCCTCCCAATTAGAAAATATCAACGACTCTTTAATCAGCCAGATTGAGATGGATGAGGGCAAGATTATTTTAACTACCACGAATGCTCGAGCCAGTAGCATTAATCAAAAATATCTCAGCCAATTAAACTCGGAAGAATTTTCTTACCGGGGTCAGGCCACCGGACAGTTTTATAAAGAGCTCTTTCCCACAGATGAAGTCTTAAAATTGAAGAAGGGCGCACAAGTCATCATGATCAAAAACGATCCTGAAAAAAGATGGGTTAATGGATCTATAGGAACCATCCATGAAATAGCCCAAAAAAAAATCAAAGTTAAAATTGAACATAAAATCTATGAGGTCAAAAAAGAAAAATGGGATCGCATTCAATACACCTACGATGATGACCAACAAGAAGTCCAAGAGGATATTACAGGATCTTTTAAGCAGTATCCCATGAGACTGGCTTGGGCCATTACTATTCACAAAAGCCAGGGGCAGACTTTTGAAAAAGTAATTATTGATATGAGCCAAGGATCCTTTGCGGCTGGCCAGCTCTACGTCGCCCTCAGTCGCTGTATTAGCTTGGAGGGTATTGAGCTTCTCAGACCCATTAGAAAATCTGATGTGATTGTCAACAATCAGCTGATAGGATTTCAAGATCGCTTAATTTAAATGTTTAAAAAAATTTTATATACCATCGTTGTCTTTAGTATTATAGGTGTGGGTTTGTATGTGGCCTCCACTTTTGAATATCACGGGTATTATAGTGAGTGTGAAAAAGAGAGCTCCTCTCAGGGGGGTATTGAGGCATGTGTGCAATATAAAATTGAGAAGGGTGGAAAATGATTTATTTAAAAGACAGCTACATCAAAGAATTTCAAACTCCTATTAAGCTCGTGGAAGAGGATAAGATTATCACCGAAGAAAGTATCTTTTATGCTCAAAGCGGGGGTCAACCAGGAGATAAGGGATCCATGGAGATTAATGGACAAAAAGTCAATGTTATCAATACAATTAGGCATGAAGCAGGTATTGCCCACGTCATTGATCAGACTCTAGAAAATAGCTCTGGGGAAGTAAAAGGGGTTATTGATTGGGATCACCGCTACCGTCTGATGCGAATGCATACCTCGATGCATCTTTTGTGTGCAGCCCTTCCTTACTATGTGACAGGAGGATCGATTGGTTTGGAGAAAAGCCGCATTGATTTTGATCTAGGTGAGGAGACTTTTGAATTTGAAACACTCAATAAAATTATCAATGAGTTTGTCCAACAGGCTCATCCTATCTCCTATCAGTGGATCACCAATGAGGAGTTAGACCAACAACCAGAGTTAGTTCGAACTCTCTCCGTGAAACCTCCTCGCACCAGCGATAAGATCAGACTTGTCAAAATTGGCAGTATCGATCTTCAACCGTGTGGAGGCACTCACGTAGCCAACACTCAAGAAATTGGAGAGTTTCAATTTATTAAATATGAGAGTAAAGGGAAAATGAACAAACGAGTTCAATTTACCCTCAGTTAATGCACAAAGCCTCTCTCAAAGATTTTCTTTTACTTTTTGTCTTAGCTGCAATTTGGGGAAGTGCTTTTTTTAATATTAAAATTGCATCGGACAGTTACACACCGATGGCTCTTGCCTTTGGACGTATTTTTTTTGCAGCGGTTGTCATGCTGATTTATTGTTTGATTAGAAGAGTGCCCTCAGAGGCCTTTGGTGAAAACTGGTTTATGTATGCTACTATCGGATTAGTCAATTTAGTTCTCCCGTTCTTCTTCATCTCATTTGGTATTGTTAAAATTCAAAGCAATATGGCAGCCATCTTAATGTCTACGGCTCCTATCTTTGCAGCTATCTTAGGCCACTTGTTCATACAAGATGAAAAAATCAACTTACTCAAATTTCTGGGAATTCTGATTGGATTTTTAGGGATCGTCTTTTTATTTTCTGATGACCTGTTAATTAATAGCTCTAATATTTTTTATGCCTTTATGGTCATACTAGGGCCAGCTTTCTATACTTTAGGGGGGCTATTTTCCTTAAAGCTCAAACATATTAAAAATGAGGTATTAACTTCAAGTATTCTAGTCTGGGCCGTGATTATTCTCTTACCTATCCTGTTTTTCTTTGAAAATCCTACAGAATTAAGACCTACCTGGGGTGCCACTATATCCTTGCTTTATTTAGGAATTGTAGCGACCGCCATAGCGTGGCTGATGAGATTTTATATATTAAAAAAAAATGGTCTGGTTTTTCAATCTCAAGTTGCCTATATCATTCCTATTTTCGGTCTGATATTTGGCTATATTTTTTTAGGTGAGAAAATTACCTATAAAATAATTGTAGCCCTAATAGCAGTTCTGATAAGCACCTACTTGATTGAAAAAAGTAAGAAGGGGAGAGTGACAAAATAATCTACTTTATAGTTTTGCCTTATAATGTAGTGTACCTCATCAAATTATGTCCCAAGATACACTTATAAATATAAATAATGTTAAAAAAACTTACGCCGATGGGCTTGAGGCCCTCAAGGGCGTTAACTTGGAAATCAAGCGAGGTGAAATCCTAGCCCTTCTTGGACCCAATGGTGCGGGCAAGACCACTCTTATTAATGCAATTTGTGGAATTGTTATTCCTACTTCTGGACATATCACTGTTGATGGGTTTGATGTGGTCAAAAATTTTCGTGAGACAAGATCACAAATAGGGTTGGTGCCCCAAGAGCTAAACCTAGAAGCCTTTGAGAAGGTTTTCCAGAATGTCTCTTTTACGAGGGGTCTTTATGGTAAAAAAGAAAATCCTCAATATATTGAAAAGATCCTAAAAGACTTCAGTCTCTGGGATAAAAAAGACAATCGCCTTCGTGAACTTTCTGGAGGAATGAAAAAACGAGCTTTAATCGCAAAAGCCCTAAGTCATGAACCTAAAATCTTGTTCTTAGATGAGCCAACAGCGGGTGTCGATATCAGCCTGAGACGGGATATGTGGCGATCAGTTCGAGAACTTCAACAAAAGGGAGTCACAATCATATTAACTACTCATTATATTGAAGAGGCAGAAGCTATTGCAGATAGAGTCTCAGTCATTAATAATGGGGAGATAATTATCACAGATAATAAGATAGATTTGATGCAAAAAATGGGTCAAAAAAATCTTACTATTGAATTGCAAGATCCCATTGATCAAATCCCAAGTGAGTTGAGGACCTATAGTTTAGTGAAAAATAACAATCAATCTTTAACTTATTCCTATGACTCGCATGCAAAGAGCACTGGGATTACTAATTTATTACAAGATATCAAATCAGCAGGTCTGAAACTAAAGGATTTGAATTCCTCACAGACCTCTCTTGAGAATATTTTTGAAAAACTAGTAAGGGAGAGCGCATGAACTGGATCGGAGTAAAGGCAATTTATATTCATGAAATGGATAGAATGAGAAGAACAACTATCCAAAGTATTTTTGCACCTGTTATCTCAGCATCACTTTATTTTGTTGTATTTGGTTCGGCTATTGGGTCAAGGATACCTATGATACAGGATGTTTCTTATGGCTCTTTTATTGTTCCAGGAATGATGATGCTTGCCCTGCTAACTCAAAGTGTTTCGAATGCCTCTTCAGGAATATTTTTTCCAAAATTTTTAGGGACGATAAATGAAATTTATGCAGCCCCTTTGTCGACTACTGAAATTATAATTGGTTTTGTAGGGGCAGCTACAACGAAGTCAATTATTTTAGGTACTTTAATTTTAGGTACGGCTCTTTTCTTTGTAGAAGTAAAAATTATGCACCCCTTTGTAATGATTTTAATGCTTGTCCTAACCTCCTTAACTTTTAGCTTACTGGGTTTTTTAATAGGTGTGCTCTCAAAAAATTGGGAGGAACTTTCACTCTTTCCTACAATTATTCTTGCACCGATGGTTTTTCTAGGAGGCTCCCTTTATTCTATTAAATGGCTTCCTGAGTTTTGGCAGACAGTCTCTCTTATTAATCCTGTTCTTTATCTTGTAAGTGGTTTTCGATGGAGCTTTTATGAATTGGCGGATGTCAGCATTACTATTAGTTTGTTTGCGATATTTACTTTTTTATTTCTCAATATTATAGCCCTCGCCTATATATTTAAAAAAGGCTACAGAATTAAATTCTAATTTTTTTAAGCTAAAAATGGCTTATACTTTATTAGTTGAATTAACTTTTTAGTTTAAATTATGTTTGAAAACCCTGATTATATTGTCATTGGCTCCGGTTCCGCTGGGTCAACAATTGCCTATAGATTAGGTGAAAATCCATCCAATCAAGTATTAGTTTTAGAGTTTGGGGGTTCAGATTTTAGTCCTTTTATCCAAATGCCAGCCGCTTTGTCCTATCCTATGAATATGCCTAAATTTGACTGGGGTTACAAAGCAGAACCAGAACCAGAACTCAATGGCCGATCACTGGTCTGTCCCAGAGGCAAGGTTATTGGAGGATCTTCATCTATTAATGGAATGATTTATGTCAGGGGTAATCCTGGAGATTATCATGAATGGGCTAGGAGTGGTGCTACGGGATGGGACTACCCAGATGTACTTCCTTATTTTCAGCGAATGGAACAAAGTCACGGTGGAACCTCAGAGTTTAGAGGATCCGATGGGCCTCTTCATGTCACTCACGGAAAAAGAGATAACCCTTTACATGAAGCGTTTGTGAGTGCGGCCCAACAAGCGGGATATGAAAGAACAGAAGACTACAATGCCTACCGTCAAGAAGGTTTTGGGCCAGCCGATATGACGGTCCATAATGGTTCACGATTTTCAACAGCAAAGGCCTATCTCAAACCAGCGCTTGCAAAAAAGAATGTCAAATTAGTCACCCGCGTCCTTGTTGACAAGATTATCTTCGATGGAAAAAAAGCAGTTGGAGTAGAGTTTTTTTATCAAGGACAAAAAAAAATAATTAAAGTCAAAAAAGATGTCATACTTTCAGCTGGTTCTATTAATAGCCCAGCAATCCTTCAGCGATCAGGAATTGGAGACGCAGATCATCTTAAAAATCTTGGAATTGAGGTAAAAAGCCATCTCCCAGGTGTAGGGAAAAACCTTCAAGACCATCTTGAAGTATACTTTCAAGTAAAATGCCTTCAGCCCATAACACTTTATAAATACTTAAACCCCTTTTCAAAATTATTAATTGGAATGCAGTGGATGTTTTTAAAATCAGGACCAGGGGCTACTAATCAATTTGAAACACTTGGTTTTATTCGATCTGATAAAAATATACCTTATCCTGATATCCAATTTCATTTTCTACCTGTCGCCATCCGCTATGATGGAAAGGCCCCAAGTGAAGGGCATGGTTTTCAACTTCATGTGGGCCCCATGCGCTCAGGCTCTCGTGGATATGTAAAGATTAACTCTTCAGATCCCCAAAAAGCACCGATCATAAAATTTAATTATATGTCTCATGAAGAAGACTTCCCCACTTTTAGAAAAGCCCTGCGTCTGAGTCGTGAGATTTTATCCCAATCGGCAATGGATCCTTTTAATGGAGGTGAAATTCAACCCGGTAACGAAGTGGTATCAGATGAAGGCCTGGATGAATTTATAAGAAATAATTGTGAAAGTGCTTACCATCCATGTGGCACCTGTAAGATGGGCCAAAGGGATGACCCTACAACGGTGGTTGAGAATGACTGTAAAGTAAAGGGTTTTAGCAATTTTTTCTTAGCTGACTCTTCAATTTTTCCTCGAATTTGTAATGGAAATCTAAACTCTCCTTCAATCATGACTGGTGAAAAGGCTTCGGATCATATTTTAGGGAAGGCGCCGCTCACCCCTTCAAATCTTAAACCTTTTGTTCATCCAGACTGGCAAAATAATCAAAGATAAATGATTAAATATTTGATTTTAATATTATTCCCATTGGCGAGCTTAGCCGATAGCCATATCCCTTATTATAAATCTTTATCTAAAAACGAGTCGTGGCTCAGACACTACCCAGACATTCAAGATTTCAAAGAGCAAACAGAAAAATTTTTTCTTACTCAAAAGGGCATGGCGGTTAAAGTTATCGAAGAACATCAAAGCATTGGCAGTAACTATATTGATTGGTACCGCATTGAGCTCTTTAATGGTATCCAAGGGTGGATTTATCACACTCAGCTAACTCGTAAACGCTCCTTATTGATTTTGAAAGACACAGAGCTTTATGCTTTGAAGTCAACCAATCCTAATTCCTTATTCACTATTCAAAAAGGAGAGATCTTATCTCCAAAAATAGTTAATCTCCTAGAAGTTACTCCTACAATGTTTAAAGTCAGTATATTAAGTGGAAAGCGAAATGAAATTAAAGGATGGATACCAAGAGATGAGAGAGTTTGGGGAGATGACCCTAAAGAGGTAGAGGAAGATTTTGATTAGATACTTATTAATTTTTTGTTTTATGGTACAAAGCCTTATGGCTTATGAAGAAGCAGGTTACAAGGTTGTTCATAAAGGTGAAAATTTTGAAATACGTTATTACGAGGAAAGAATAGTCATACAGACCCGCTATGAAAGTGGAAATAGTGGCTTTAGAAAACTCTTTAACTATATTTCAGGACAAAATCAGGGAGGAAAAAAAATAGAAATGACTACCCCTGTTACTGAATTACAGGATGATAATCAAATGGTTATGCAGTTTTATCTTCCCGCTCGTTTTAATGCTTCTTCAGCACCATTGCCAGCTGATAATTCCTTAGAAATAGCAACTATAGATGCAGGATATTTTGCTGTAATTCAATATTCAGGGTTTGCCTCAAATAAAAATTTTTACAAACATGCACAAATTCTTAAATCTTCTCTAGAAAGAGATAATATTAATATTTCAAGTCAGCCTATAAAAGCCACCTATGACGGCCCTTTTACCTTACCTAACCTTCGACGAAATGAAGCTATGTATTTAGTTCTTTGGGATAATTAAAAAACTTTATGTATAAAATATTTTTTAAACTCAAAGAGAGTAGATATTTCCAATTACTAGTCATAACAATCATTATTTTTAATGCCTTCACGATTGGGGTAAATACGTATGAACTCTCTGATGTCACCAATCAGATTATTAGTTTGTTGGATTACTCTATTACAATTTTTTTTGTAGTTGAGATATCCATACGTTTTATTGGTGAGCCTAAAAAATCACAATTTTTTAAAAATGGATGGAATATATTTGACACAGTAATTGTCTGCATATCTCTTATTCCTATACCAAATAATTCTAGTTTTCTTCTCCTTCGACTTTTGAGGGTTTTTCGAGTTCTTAGAATAATCTCTGTTATCCCAGAATTAAAAATGATAATTGAAGCCCTCCTTCAATCTGTCAAACGTGTATTTTATGTGAGCCTTCTTTTATTTATTATTTTGTATATCTACGCGACCATGGGATCCATTTTATTCAGTGAGGATATCCCTGCCAGGTGGGGAAATGTTGGAACAGCAATGATAACTCTTTTTCAGGTATTAACACTTTCTTCTTGGGAGCAAGTTATGTTGCCACTTCAAGATATTTATTGGTGGGCATGGATTTATATATTTAGTTTTATAATTATTTGTGGCATTACCATGCTCAATCTTTTGATCGCTGTTTTGGTAGATGTGGTCATCAATCAAAAAAAACTCTAGATTACAAAAATCAATTTCTAGAATCTTTCATTTTCGATAAATTTAAGTACTATTGAGCGGTGTCCAGAGATTTTATTAGAAAAGTTGCTTTTGGCCTAGGCTTAGAGGAAGAGCTTCCAAACGACCCTTTGTTATGGTCACAAAAACAATTTGATAAAATTCCCAATCTTATTTGGGGGCACCCACTTCCTTCACTTGAAGACCAAAGAAAAAGATACGGTCAATGGGTTTATGGAGACAGAAAAGTTTTAAGAAACAAATTCAAAAATGATCGATTAAAGTATGAGAGTGAAAAAGACCAATTAAGAAAAACAACAGGAGAGAAATTTTTTGAAACTTTTGAATTGTCCGTAAGACATACATCTGCCCTAGCTACTGATTCACCTGCATTTGAAAGAATGTGGCAGTTTTGGGGTAATTTTTTTGCTATTAGTGAGAAAGATTTTTTAGCAAGTTTTTCAACAGGTGTTTATCAGAGAGAGATTATTAGGCCGAATATGAATAAAACATTTGAGGACCTGGTCTATAATGTAACCACATCTTGGTGTATGCTTCATCACCTAGATAACGCAGAGAATATTGGTCCATCCTCAAAGAGAGGAATTTCTATAAACAGTGATCCCCAAGAAAAAAGCAAAGTGGGTTTAAATGAAAATCACGCAAGGGAGTTATTAGAACTCCATACAGTTTCACCGGAAGCAAATTATACTCAAGAAGATGTTATTGAAATGGCAAAGGTAATGACAGGGTGGAAACACTTATGGAATAAAAAGCACTTGGAGGCAGGCCCTATAAAATTCCAGGATGAGTATCATGAAAATGGTCCTTATAAAATCTTAGGTAAAATTTATGATATCAGGGACTTTAATACTGTATCTCAAGGAAAAGAATTAAAGGTAGTGATTAAAGATCTCACTAATCACCCATCTACCAAAAAACACATTGCACTGAAATTATGCCAGCATTTTATTTGTGATGAACCCAATGAAGAAATGATGAATAAGATTATCAAAGCTTGGGATCAAAGTGATGGAAGTTTAATTGATATTCATAAAGCAACTATGAAAGTTGCATTCGAATATGGAAATAATTTTAAAAAGTTCTCAATGCCTGAGTTATGGTTGTTACAAAATTCTAAAATGCTAGATTTGAAATATTATCTCTATAGTTATCCAAAAGGATTTGAATTCTCAGGTTCCGTTCCTCGAACAAAGCAGTTACTTGTGAAAAGGATACTAGAGCAATTAGGTCACCCTATTTATAGAGCAAAACAGCCTAATGGATATGTTGATTTAGAAGATGAGTGGCTATCCCCAGAGCTCATCATAAGAAGATTAGCCGTTGCAAGAAGATTTCCTGAAATGTCTAATTCTAAATTAATCTATGATAATGAGTTTTTTGAAAACGTTATAATCTCTAATTTTGATGAGCCCTCTAATCTATTGAATTTAATGAAAACTCCGACAACATACTCTGATAAATTTGTTATATTTGCTAATAGTCCAGAGGTAATGCGATCATGAATTGCACCAGAAGGAGTTTTTTAAAAGGCAGTCTTGCTACGATATTTTTCTCTAATTTCAATATTCCTTTATATGGTTCAGTGCAATCGCCGAAAAAGAATTTTATTATTATTAGCCTGAGAGGGGGTATGGATGGCTTAGCTGCTGTACCAGTTTCTGACCCTCTCATAAATAGATATAGATCTGAATTAATTTTAAATAAAAAGTTAAAATTAAATAGTGATTTTTCTCTTCACCCAAAGCTTAAGACCTTGCATTCTTTGTGGTCAAAAAAACAAGCATCCGTTGTTCACGCAACCAATATTCCCTACACAAATAGATCTCATTTTGATGGTCAAAACATAATGGAGACAGGAGCCCTTAAGGCCTATACTCAAAAAACTGGCTGGCTTGGAAGAGGAATGAAATCTGCAGGTCTCTATGAATCTGGTCTTGCTTTGAGCTTACCTATGCCTCTTCTTCTTAGGGGTGTTGAAAAAAATAATAACTATTATCCCACTTGGATGTCTCTTCCTAAAAGAGAAATAATTGAAATAGTAACAAGAGCATACGATGGTATTGAAAAGGATAAATTACAAGAAATCTACAATGTTATTTTGAACAGACCTTTAACGATGCAAGGAGGTGACGAGTCTCTAGATACTTTATCAAAACGCACTGCAAAAATTTTAAAAGATCCTTTAGGTCCAAGAGTAGCTGTTTTTGATTTAGAAGGTTTTGACACTCATACCGCCCAAGGAAATGAAAATGGAGAGCATGCTGAAAACCTTCAAGACATTGACCTCATTATTAGAAATCTTCAAGAAGGAATGGGTCCTGATTTTGATAATACACTTGTAATGACTTTAACAGAATTTGGCCGAACTGTGGAACAGAACGGTGGCAATGGAACAGAGCATGGTTATGGTTCAGCCATACTAATGGCAGGAGGTCTTCTAAAAAAATCACAAGTTTTTACAGACTGGCCTGGTCTAAAACAAAGTAATTTATTTGAAGGAAGAGATTTACAAAGTACTATTGATGCAAGATCTGTCTATGCCTCTGCAATGTCTTCCGTCTTTAATACTGAATTTGAAAGAATTAAAAAAGATGTTTTTTGGAATGAAGATATAAAAGATTTAAGCTCACATCTTTTTGTTTCTTAATTTTTGAGGCTTGTCCAATTTATGTTAATAGTTTAGTGTCTCGCCTAATTTAGAGGAACATCAGATAACTAATTAAAAAAGCCTGATATAATTAACTTATGACTAATAAAAACTTTGGGTTTGGTACTCAAATTCGAAAATCCCCTTACTTTGATGCAACCGTTAGATGGGGAGCAACTGGTTTTTC
>ERZ802824.1184-NODE-1184-length-14016-cov-14.7915_pt1 | contig 14016 bp, 11 predicted proteins | sample MGYA00345650_ERZ802824 | MGnify/ENA primary metagenome ERZ802824 (study PRJEB30503, sample SAMEA104212361) | marine metagenome | biome: Westerlies Biome; feature: [SRF] surface water layer (ENVO:00010504) within the epipelagic zone...; material: water... | reverse complement strand
CGCTCTTCCCGTCTCCTTATTAAGATGAAGTCTTCGATATATTTTTTTGAAAAGCCAGTCCCAGCACGCCTCACAAGGCAAAACACACCATTGGATTCATGCGGCAAGGAGCCACTCGATGAACGCCACAGCATTCCCGACTACAAAGCATATTTTCACAGCCTGTTTGCTACTTCTTGTAGGCATCCATGGCGTCCTTGCAGATGAATCTATAAACCACCTTACGGAGTCTGAGGCACGAAGTGGTTGGGAACTTCTTTTTGACGGCACATCACTTCACGGATTCAAGGGCTATCAACAAGACACCCCGGGTGCCGGTTGGCAGGTTCTTAATGGGGCCATTGTTCGTACAGAAAGCGCTGGCGATCTTCTCACAAGAGAAACATACGACAGTTTCGAAATTCAACTTGAATACCGAATAAGTACGGCAGGGAATAGTGGGCTTATGTTTCATGTGTCTGAAGACGGCAAACGACCGTGGTATAGCGGCCCGGAAGTTCAGATCATTGATAACGATGCTGGGAAAGATGGTCAGAAAGCAGGGTGGCTGTATCAACTGTATGAACCGCGGGAAAAAAAATGGGTCATGCACATTGAAAAGGCTGCCGGACTATCAGTGAAGGAATTGGTTGACGCGACACGGCCTGCAGGAGAGTGGAACCACCTTTACCTTCGGGTGACGCCGGGATCATCTGAGGTCTGTCTCAATGGAGTCAGTTACTACAAGTTTGTGATTGGAAGCGATGATTGGAATAAGCGTGTCGCAAAGAGCAAATTTTCGAAACACGCACAGTTCGGGAAGGCTGGGGATGGTCACATATGTTTTCAAGATCACGGCGATGAGGTTGCTTTTCGCTCAATTAAAATCCGGCGGTTACCAGACGGACAACTCCCACAAGAACCAGCAGATGGCACACTGAGTCTTGAGGCGGTACCAGCATTTCCAGGTCTTGTGTGGGATGGTTGGTCACCAGTATCTGATGATGGAAAACCTGTACCACCACTCCGTCCATTAACGGTGACTCATGCTGGCGATGGATCGGGAAGGCGGTTTATTGTGGAGCAGACTGGCCGAATTTATATGATTGAAAAAGATGGCCAGAAAGCAAAAATATTTCTTGATATTCATGAAGACACTCGTCCATGGAAGAAGTCGAATGAAGAAGGCCTTCTTGGACTGGCCTTTCATCCACGTTTTCCAGAGACCGGTGAATTTTTTATCTGCTACAGTCCAGTGGATGCTCCACAGGCCGAACGGATATCACGATTCCATGTGTCTGCTCAGGACCCCAATAAGGCTGATCAAAACAGTGAAGAGATTGTGCTTCAGTTTGACCAACCATTTCCAAATCATAATGGTGGTTCGATAGCGTTTGGTCCGGACGGTTTTCTCTACATTGGTCTTGGCGATGGTGGCAGCCGAAATGATCCCTTTGACAATGCCCAAAACCTCAGTGTCTTACTCGGGAAAATACTTCGCATTGATATCGATCAGCCCGGTGCTGAAACAGCCTATGCAGTGCCTCCAGATAATCCGTTCGTTGATATGGATGGGGCGCGGCCAGAGATCTGGGCTTATGGTTTTCGTAATCCATGGCAACTGACGTTTGATAACCAGACAGGTGCTCTTTGGATGGCAGATGTAGGGCAGGATCTACAAGAAGAAATCAATCTTGTCAAAAAAGGGGGCAACTACGGCTGGAGACGGAGGGAAGGGAGTTATCCTTTCGGAAATATTTCATCCGATGTTCCAGTCATTGATCCTCTTTGGGAATACGATCATCAGGTTGGGAAATCAATTACCGGTGGTCCTGTTGTCAGAGGAAGTACCATTCCGGAGCTCGAAGGCCGCTATCTCTACGGAGACTTTGTTTCAGGCCGCATGTGGGCTCTTGGTGTGCAAGATTCAAGCGACCCTTCAACGATTTCAAATCAGTTGATTCCATGGAATGGTCTCCCGATATTTGGTTTCGGTCATGATCAGGATGGTGCTGTCTATGTATTGACGTCATCAAATACCGGGCAGGGTATCTATCGGCTTCAACAACACACCAAAATATCTGCATTGCCGTCTAACTAGTGACGGCTTCCTCCGGTTGGCATTGATGCAGTCGTTGTTGCACGGACTTCACGTGCCGTGAATGCTGCCCAGACAGGATTATGGTCAGAGACCTCAAGTGCCTGTTTTAAGCTCAGGCCATATGTATTTTGTAAATCAAGAACACCCCAACGACCTGTATATTCACCAGTCGTTGTTCGCTGAAAGATAAGATTGTCGTAGGTTTTTGTACGGCGGGTATTGGTTGTTGTGCCAGACACGGCCCACGAGATATTGTCCAATGTGCCAAGCCGATCAAACTGCTTTGGTGCGGCGTTAAGGTCTCCGAGCAGAATGATGTCATCTTCATCGGGACGCGCCATCTTCAGCGCGAGAAATGCATCGGCGAGTGCATCGACTTCCTCAGGCACTTCATCAGGGTCGGTATGAATATTGATCATCCAGAATGTGAAACTTTGTTCTGGTGGAACCATGCGAGATCGGAAACGGACAAAGAAAGGTGGTCTGTGCAGTCGATCTCCAGGGTCATGCATTGTGCCAACGGATGTCGTATCAACTTCAATACGACGTGTGTCGTAAAGAAAGGTGTACTGTTCCTTGCTCACTGTTCGACCAAGTCGAGGTCCAATCACATATTGGTAGCTGCTTCCGTCAGCATTCACATGCTTGACAAAACTTGGGATGATATCGTTTGATTTTGCCCGCACTTCTTGAATAGCAACGACATCAAAATTTCGAATAACCTTTGCCAAAGTATCAACGACATGGGCCTTGGCCATTTTTGATGTGCCAAAGACTTGAATATTGAAACTTGCGATACGAACATGTTCCGCTGAACGTTGTTCGAGGCCAGCACCGCTTGCGCAGACAGTCAGACTATTTATATAGACAGCAGCAAAGACTGTCAGAAGCCACGCATTCCGGTTTTGGATCGCCACAGCACCGTCCTCCCACATCCGCTATCGGCAGCCATGGCGTCTCTACTCAGAGAAGTCTGTGGTGATCACTATTCCTTGCCAAACAATGAGTTACAGAAAATTGGTGAGGAAATAGGGAAAACAGGGTGAAGTGTAGGTATGATAGAGCCTTCTCAGTTTTCCTTTTCCGGAGAGTTTTCCATGCGTTTTTCATTCATGCGGCTGATGGTTCTTGTTTCTCTTTGTTTTATATCGCCGGACCATCGTTGTTTTGTGCAAACAGTTGAAGCAGCAGCAGTTGAGCCTTTGAAAGTTTTGATCGTTGCGGGTGGCTGCTGTCATGACTACGCCACACAGACCAAACTGTTGAAGAAGGGAATAGAAGAAAGAATCAATGCCTCTGTTGAAGTTATTTACAACCCCGATACCTCGACTGAAGCACGTTTTGAAATTTATGAATCAGATGGTTGGGCCCGTGATTTCGATGTAGTGATTCATGATGAGTGCAGTGCCAATGTAAGTGAGCGGCCGTATGTTGATCGCATTCTCAATGCGCACCGTAATGGAGTGCCAGCAGTGAACCTTCATTGCGCGATGCACTCGTACCGTTGGGGCAACTTTCAGGAACCGGTGGCAGATGGAGCAGATAATAGCGGCTGGTACGAAATGATTGGGCTTCAGTCATCCCGCCATGGTCCACAATCACCAATTGATGTGACCTACTCAGACCATGCCATCGCGAAGGGGTTGTCGTCCTGGAAAACAGTGAATGAAGAACTCTATAACAACGTTCGTGTCTACGACAGTTCTCATATAGTTGCATCTGGTAAGCAGATGCAGATGCCAAGGAAAAAGAAAAACAAACCAGTCGACCCAGATGCAAAGCCTACTGAGGCAGAGGCGGTAGTTGCCTGGACGAATGAATTTGGCCCAAAGAAAACAAGAATTTTTAGTACATCACTCGGTCATAATAACGACACGGTTGGTGATGACAAATATCTTGACCTCATTTGCCGTGGCCTCCTTTGGAGTACTCATAAGCTGACAGAATCAGGGAAGCCGGCAGCTGGTTACAGTAAGTAGGATATTTGCCAACGTTTCTTCGTGAATGTCTTTTTCTGGGCTTGCGATCAGATAATGACTTTGCGAGCGATCCATTTTTATTCCCCGCTTTGGGCAACTCCTCAGCGGCAGAATCCAGCTTGGTACAAACGTGTAGAAGTATTCTTATTTCAGAACGTCATATGAGAAGGTTGTGCTGTATGAGTAAATGGATTCTTGTTGCTCTTGTTTTCTCCACTACCGTTCACGCAGATATCATTCCGGTACCCAATACGGTGATTCCGACAAGAGTCGAAGGAGCACAACCTCGGAATGTGGTTTTCATTCTTTCTGATGACCATCGCTATGACGCAATGAGCTTTATGGGACACCCATTTGCAAAAACGCCACATATGGATGCGATTGTGAAAGAAGGGGCCCATCTCAAAAATGCATACGTGACGACGTCTTTGTGCTCGCCCAGCCGAGCCTCAATTCTGACAGGTCTCTATACATTTCGTCATCGAGTGATCGACAACCAAAGACCAGTGCCCGACGGCACGCTGTTCTTTCCACAGTATCTCCAGAAAGCAGGATACAAGACCGGGTTTATTGGGAAGTGGCATATGGGCCATGCGAGTGATGATCCCCGACCGGGATTTGACTATTGGTTTAGCTTCAAAGGTCAGGGCAAGTATTACCCGCCCAATGATAGCTATACGATTAATGATAACGGGAAGCGGGTGCCGCAAGATGGATACATCACAACGCTGCTGACGAGGAAAGCAGTTGAATTTCTTAAGGAAACAGATCGCGACAGACCATTTTTTTTGTATCTGTCACATAAGGCGGTCCATGGCCCTTTTACTCCTGAGCCCCAGTACAAGGGAACACTTTCAGAGCAGCCGTTTACGCTTCCTGTATCAAGTGAGCGTCTGACACATAATCAACTCAATCGTCCGCGATGGCTTCTTGATCAGCGCAATAGTTGGCACGGCATGGATTTTCCGCTTCACACAGAAAACAGTGTCGAATCATTTTATAAAAATTATTGTGAAGCACTTCGTTCTGTGGACGACAGTATTGGTGCCGTTGTGAAGCAGCTAAAAGAAATGGGTATCCATGATGAAACACTTGTCATTTATATGGGCGACAATGGCTATATGTTTGGTGAACATGGCTTAATTGATAAACGCGTGGCCTACGAAACATCGAGTCGCGTACCACTACTCATGCAATGTCCAGAGCTCATTGAAGGCGGAACAGTTGTCGATGAAGTGGTGGCAAATATTGATATAGCTCCAACGGTCATGCAGGCAATGGGGCTGAAAACACCAACGCATATGGATGGACAGAGTTTCCTGCCACTTGCCCAAGGCCAGACGATTCCTTGGCGCGACTACTTTCTATACGCCTACTATTGGGAACAAAACTATCCGCAAACTCCAACGCATTTTTCGTTGCGAGGTGATCAGTACAAGTACACAACATATTACGGTTTATGGGACACCGATGAACTCTTCGATATCAAGAATGATCCGGAAGAACAAAAGAATCTTATTCATGATCCGGCATTTCAGGACATGAAACAGCACATGCAAAACCAGCTCTACACAATGATGGAAGAACTTGGTGGTATGGAAATTCCCTTAAACCGACCAAAGGGACAACGCAAAACAGAACGTCTTCGAAGTCAGGGTGGCGAGAAGGCGGCAGATTTCCCCGAAGCCTTTCTTGTTGATGAAGCACTCCGTAAAGAGCTGCAGGAGTGAGTCTCAAGTCAGACCAACCAAAATCAAGATTTTGTGTTGTATCCAACTCTTCGGCTGTTCAGGTAGCGGGCCACTTGATCGTCAGTCATTTCTCACAATGTGAATGCGTCACTCTCACAATGTGAGAGAGTTGAAGGTACCGAGTGTCGTTCATGCAGAAATAAGATACTTCGTTGAGAAGAGAGTTTTGTTTTCGTTCATAAAAACGAAGCGGTTGGTGAACTAGGCAGTCTTTTCCGACAGAGCAAATCACAATCAATCTTGACTTGGCAAGACGCCGATCTCTATTGTTAGGATTGTGTTAGGGCGAGTCAAAAGGCCGCCATTTTAGGGTTTTTCCCCTCAGAGGCATTCCGATGAATTTGCGTAAAACGTGCTTGTTATGTGCGACACTCGTCACAAGCCTCGGCGTGATCTGGTTGGTGGGGTTACCACTTCAAGCAGGTCACGCAGTCTCTGCCACTGGGGTGGGAAGCGTTTACGCAGCAAATGTGCAGCAGGAACTAGTGAGACATCGTCGACCAGTGTCACTTCGTATGTTGGCACGTGTGCTGAATGACTGTGAGCAAAAGGGCAGGCCATATCATCCAGGATTGGTTCGGTGGGCATCGCGAGCACTCTCTTCCGAGGAAGGTCAAAACACCTTTCAAAAATCTGGAGATCATTTATTTGGGCGTCCTTCTTTCCAATCTATGTCGAGCATAGCCAATTGATTGGCAGCAGTACGTTCTTCGTGAGTGTCTCTTCTTTTCTGCATAGGTATTCAGTTCGCTTCAACATTTCTTGCTGCGTCAGTCGTGTAGCTGGATAATACCACCGCTGATTTCTGTCTCAGGTGATGAGTGATTTGATAGCAAGTCTCTTCTTTGGAATGAAAGAGTTATGATGTGCTAAGCCAAAACATTCCTGAGAAAAAATATTTTCTTCTACCCAACGATCAGAAGTTATTTAGAAATCATGCGGTTCCCTGCAGCGTTGCTTTTGAGCCTGTTCGTGCCATGCCTAGAGGGCATGTTGCAGTGTGCGGCTGAAGAGGGTGAAACGCCTCCAAAACAATTCCTGGTAGATAGGAAGGAAAAGGAACAATCGCGGCAATGGGTCATTCCGATTCCAACTTTTGGCGGACTACAAGTTTGGACAGACCACGGCTATCGCCAGGGATATCGAATTCAACATAACGCAGTGACAGACAGCTGGCGGCTCCTTGACGGCAACGATAGAAGATGGATGTGGGGTACTCGTGGGCAGTGCGAGGCTTTTCTAGACAACGTGTCGAAGCGTTCTCAATCCACAATTCGCAACAAACACTGCATTGTGCTCGTTCATGGCCTCATGCGGACCAAACACTCAATGACTCCTCTCAAGAAGGTCTTGCAGAAAAAATGCGATTGCGAAATTGTTTGTTTTTCGTATGCAAGTACACGAGGAAAGATCGGTGCACACGCTGCGGCCTTGCGAGAGTTTCTTGAAAGTCTGCCTGAAACATGGACTCTATCTTTTGTTGGCCATAGCATGGGCAACATTGTCATCCGACACTTTATTGCAGATCTACAAGACGATCAAAAGCACAGTGAACTGCTGAGTCGGTGTCAACGCATGGTTATGCTTGGTCCACCGAATCAGGGTGCAGCTATTGCACGTCAGCTCTCATCTTTGGGAATGTTCGAATGGATAGCAGGTAAGGGTGCTATGGAACTTGGACCTGACTGGGATGGATTCTCAGAAAGCCTCGCCACCCCGCCTTTCCCCTTCAGTATTGTGGCAGGAGAAGTGGAAAATAAGGCAATTCAAAATCCTCTGCTCGACAATGCGAGTGATTTTGTTGTCGAAGTTGATGAAGCTCGCCTTGAGGGGAGCGAATCATTTGTCGTTGTTCCGGCTCTGCATAGTTTCTTGATGAAGGATGCTCAGGTGCAAGAGTTTGTCGTTGACTTTCTATGCCACTGACTTCTGGTAGGAGGCCACCACACTCATTTCATTTATCTTGTGAGTCTTTGAGTGGCTCTCTCGTTCGCTCGTCCGTGCCTTCAATGATATTGACATGATTTTTGTAATGGACGTTGAACCAGCGAAGTGCTTCATCCCAGCGGGGTTGTTCCATCGTTGATTTCCAGATGTTCATCTGATTTTTCATTGATTCAACACGTTGTGTATGCTGAGCGGCGACGTTCTGCTTCTCTTCACGCTCTTGTGTCAGGTTGTAGAGTGCATAGCCATAATCTTTGACATAGATTAGCTTCCAGTTGTTGTCTCGCATTGCTGAGAACCAGAGTTTGTGCCAGAAGAGTTGTTGGTGTGGAGGTCCTGTTTCTTCACCAGTAAGAAAAGGCATGAGGTCGACACCATCCAAGTGAGCATCGGTGACGGTTCCGCCGGCGGCTGCAAGTGAAGTTGGAAAAATATCCATTGACGAGACCAGCCCATCGTAGACCTCACCTGCAGGGAACCTCTCAGGCCAACTCATGAGGAACGGCACGCGAATTCCACCCTCAAACTTTATGCCTTTATGGCCTGCAAGAGGGAGGTTGATTGAACCATTGCCCGTTGCGCCTCCGTTGTCACTGAGAAACCAGACAATGGTGTTGTCAGTTCGGCCAGATTTATCGAGTGAATCGAGGACGTTTCCAATGGCTCGGTCCATTGCCCAGATCATTGCTGCGTAGGTGCGTCTTTTTTTATCTGTGATGTTCTTGAAAAGCTCGAGATCTTCCTCAGTTGCATGCATTGGACCGTGTGGTGCAGTAAATGAGAGGTAGAGAAAAAAAGGTTCTTCTGTATCATCCTCAAGAAATTCAATCGCCTGCTGTCCAAAAACATCTGTGAGATAGCCATCAAACGCAACCGTTGCGCCATTCTTTTCAATCCGTTTGGTACTGGACGGTTTGTCTTCACGGTCAGGGCTGAAGAAATAGCTTCGCGACCCTTCACGGAGTCCATAGAAAGAATCAAATCCTCGCTCTGTTGGATAAAAGCGATCTGCATTGCCAAGATGCCATTTTCCAACAAGTCCTGTTCGGTACCCGCGATTTTTCAGTGCATCAGCCATTGTCTGCTGGTTGAGATCCATGCCTTGATCTGGTGGAGGTGTATTGGCTTCGTGACCAAAACGCTGTTGATAACGGCCGGTGAGTAAGCCTGCTCGTGATGGGCTACAGACTGAGGCAGTCACGTGCCCGTCAGTGAATTGAATACTGCGTGCGGCGAGTCGATCGATGTTGGGTGTGCGAATATCAGATGATCCCTGAAAACCGAGATCAGCCCACCCAAGATCATCTGCCAAGAAGATGAGAATATTTGGTGGTTTGGCTGAGACAGTACATGAGCAGCACAAAAAAATAAGGAGGCAGGCAATAGCGCGTTTCATAGTTGCTTCTCTGTCTAAATAATTGTTGGAAAAAGAAAGATTGTTAGCTTTCTCAAGAAATTAAAAATGCATTTTGACATGTGGTCCAGCCGTTGGAATATCAAATACATCAGTCGCTGTCGACCAGCCGGCCTGTTCATAAAAACCGATAGCAGTCGTACGTGCATTGCACCAGAACGACCAGCTCGGCTTTTCTTTCTTTGCCTCATCAGTCGCAAACATTAAAAGCAACTGACCAAAACCTTGCCGCTGATGTGTTGCTACTGTTGCCATGCCTCGTAACTGCCAGGCATCAGATTTATTCCATGTCGATTGAAAGAGAGATAGACAACACAATATGTCATGACCATCAAATGCACCAAAGTGCCGAGTTGTGTCGTCGAGGTCACCATCAAACTTCGCCGTGTCAAACGAGAGACCAGATCGTAAGACAGCATGCCGAAGTGGCCAGACTTCTTCAGCTGTCGCCCGCCGAACAATTGGTTGTGACGTACTCATCATCAAGGGCTTGCTCGTCGAAGAGGCTTATTGTCTGTCAAAAGCATGTCGTAGCAGTTTGAGATTTTTTGGGATTGCGATCAATGGATCATCTTTTCCTTCAAATTCAAGAGACACCCAGCCGCGATACCCTGCATCATGAAGAATCGTGGCAACCTGTGGGTAGTCAATATCAAGCGTATACCAGGTGCCTCCACCGTTATATGTTTTGGCTTGTACGAAACATGCAGCTGGCGCAAGTGCCTTCATCTGTTGATACATGTCTTCAAGAAAGTTTCCGGTATCAAGTGTGGCCTGAAGCCATGGGGACTTGATGGCACCAATAATTTTAAGAACACCAGCAGCGGTGCGACCCAAGCCCCAATGATTTTCAAGTCCAAGGACAACGCCACACTTTTCGGCCACTGGCAAACATTCTTCTATAGATTGAATAACCCACTTGTACGCATCATCATCTGTATAGCCTTCAAGTCGTGGTTCGATCCCACGGTTTGCCATCAGGGCATCAAAGCTTTTTATTGTTCCCCATCGTCCCGTATTGATTCGCATGGTTGGAATACCAAGACGATAGGCCTGTTCAATAGAAGCGATTGTTTTTTTTATATTGTCCTGACGTCGTGTTGAATCTGGTGAGACAAAACCCTGATGTGTTGAAAATCCACACAGTGCAAGGCCCTGTGAATGGGCCCGACGTTTCAGTTGTTGTATGTAGGAGTTTGAGGAGTCGGTCATCTGCATCTCAAGTATTTCAAGCCCATCAAAGTTCATGCGAGATGCTTGGTCGATGCAGGTTTCTATTGGGACTTTTGGACCGCGGAATTGCCAGAAAGAATACGTTGAAACACTGAACCGCTGAGAGCGATCATGATCAAGGCTGTCTCGTGCAGTCGCTTTCTGATGCAGACGGGGAACAAGTGATGAACCCATTGCCAGAGCACACCCTTGCAGAAAAGCCCTTCGCTTTGATGGATTGTTCATAAGAGCCCTGTTGTAGGTGTCGGCATGTATCTGTTTGCTATTCAGAATGATATTTTGATCCTGAATCAATGTCGCGATGATATCATGACCCTCGTACATAAAATCCACAAACTATGGTCTATGAAATTGATATGAGAGCACGTTTTTCTTTTTTGGTCCTGGTGGTATGTGTTGTGTTTGGCGTTGGCTCCGCTAGAGCGCATGAAAACGTTGAGAAATTACGACATTGGGAAATTCCCAGTAAAGACCCGGATCGTATTATTTTGACCTTCAATGGTGATCCAGCCACAAGCCGCGCTGTGACGTGGCGTACAGACGCTACTATTGAGAAGGCAGTTGCACAAATTGCTGAGGCGACTGTGAATTCAAAGTTTCAAGATCATTCTGTGAGTAAGGATGCTGTCACGGAGCCATTTGATTTAGGTTTATACAAAAGCAATGCGTCTCTCATCGTCCACTACCACAGTGTGATCTTTGACCAGCTCAAGCCAGATACAGTTTACGTCTACCGAGTTGGTGATGGTGACGCCCGTTGGTCAGAGTGGATTCAATTTCGAACGGCACGTGCTGAGTATGCCCCAACACAGTTTATCTATTTTGGTGATGCTCAGAATGACGTCCTTGCGCATTGGTCACGTGTCATTCGTCGAGCACATCAGACCGCGCCAAACGCATCGTTTGTGGTGCATGCCGGCGATCTGATTAATCAGGCCCACCGAGATTATGAATGGGCACAATGGTTTAAGGCAGGTGGTTTTCTGCATAGCCAATGCACAGCGATACCAGTTGTTGGGAATCATGAATTCACACCGCTTGGTGGCAAAAAATCACCGCGAAGGTTGGCTATCCAGTGGCGGCCACAATTTTCGCTCCCTGTTGAAACAGAGTTGTCACCACAATTACACGAAACGGTCTACACCATTGATTACCAGGACATACGAATAATCGTCCTTAACTCGAATGATGACTTAGAGGCGCAGACCGAGTACCTCAAAAAACAGTTAGAGAATACGACTGCAAAGTGGAAAATCGTCACCTGCCATCACTCGGTGTTTTCACCGGCTAAGGGCCGCAATTTTCAGTTCGCTCGCGACCATTGGAAACCACTCCTCGACAAGTATGGTGTTGATCTGGTGTTAAATGGTCATGATCACACCTACGCTCGTGGGCACGTGCCAGTCCGAACTGCTGATGGCAAGGCGAGCAAAGATCTTGGAACCCTCTACGTTACCTCTGTGAGTGGACCCAAACAGTATGTTATTGATGATGAGCAGATGAGAGGATATGCAGTGGACGGGTACAGCCGAGATAAAAAAGGCGAGCAGACCCAGTTCTATCAGGTAATCAGCATCGAAGGAGAGGCGCTCACGTACGTTGCGTACACGGTATTGGGTGATGAATATGATCGAGCTGTCATTGTGAAGGATTTTAGTACAGGAAGAAAAGAGCTCAGATAGAAGATGCCTGCTCTGTATGTGTACCTGATCCAAAGCCGTCGATGACAAGAATGTACACCAGTGAACAGACGTTTTACGGCTCTGCTACCGATCAGTTGCAGTGAAGACGTATTCCTGAAAGACTCCTGTTATTCACTATGAATGAAGTCAGTTGGTGTCCAGTGAGTGAGGAATAATGTCGACTGCAGATCAAAGTATTGCGAGCCAAAGCTCGCACCTTCTCGCGGGTCAAGTCCAGACACTCGATCCGGCAGAGGATAATCAAGTCCTTGGTCTTCTCTATGAATATGAAACAGTGCAACTCAATCAAGGTGCATTTAGTCGTCATGTTCAATTCGCCGGCACTGAGCGTTCAGCACTATATGTTGAGGAATATGGGGCTCGTTCTCACAACCTAGGTGCTCTACGAGGAGACCGTCTGGCTTTCTGTCTCCCGATCATGGAGACAGACTCGAGGTGGTGGGGGAGATCAATCTCGCACGGAGTGATGCCAATGAGTCACTCAGGGAAAACAATTCACGCGACGTTTGATGCAGGACAGCGTCATGTTGTGATGATTCTTGACCGACAGTGGTGTCTCGAGGAATTAAGCAGGGGAATGGTGGGCCAGATACTCAATATTGAAAGTATTTTGAATCCTCAGCATTCTTCTTTCCTCGAAATTCATCCACTGCAGGTTCAAAGGTGGTCACAACGGCTTTGTCGACTTTTGACTCGGGTTGTATCGTGGCCTGAAAAGGTACCGAAACAGCAGTTCGAAAGTGAATTACTCACTGCTGTCCGTTCTCTGCTGGAGCCAGCTGAGGTAAGTCAACTGATAGAGTCACGCTCAAAGCAAGTCGTTGAAATGACACTCACGTATGCAGATGCATTTCAATCCCAGTCGCCAACTGTTTCTGAGCTTTGTGCCAATGTAAACGTGAGCCGGCGAACACTTGAGGTTGCGTTTCAAACCATAGTTGGAAAAAGCCCCCTCCAGTTTCTCACGCAGAGGCGGCTTTGTCGGGCTTATGTAGATCTCAAACGCGCAAAAGATGAATCAATTCGCGTAACAGACATCGCTTTCGCTCATGGATTCACTGAACTCGGTCGGTTTGCAAATCGCTATCAAAAAATATTTGGTGAGCTTCCGTCAGAAACACTTCGACAATATTCCTCTCAGCGCAGGCTGGCTCTTGAGATATAGAACCAACGGTCTGCGAACGAGTCTCTTGGCTTCCTGATAAGACTTCATCCATGATGAGTCTTTTTTCACACACTCCTTCGGGTTCTATTCGTTCGGGTTGTATTTGTCTTGTTTGTGATCTGCATTCCGTCTGTGGTTCATTAAAAAGTCGAGTGCGATTCGGTCTGCTTTGTCACGCAAGTCGTGCCGTATGTGATGGCCCTCTCCTGCGACTGTACACAATACAACTTCGATATCATGTGCGTTGACATATGTGCGGAGAGTGAGTTTTTCGAATGGTTGGTTGATGGTCGGCTGGGCGTCGCACTGATTAAACATTCGCCAGATATTTATTCGTTTATCTGCCGAATACATCGTCACTTTAGGATTGGAAGACCCATGAAAGCTTTTATCTTGATCACCTATGACCTGGAAAATTGAGACCGGTTGTGTTCCTTCTTCTGGCGTATGATCTCCCTTTGCCATTCCACAACTCATTGGAGCAAGGGCTGCAAATAAATCTGTTTGCTTGGCCAGGCGATAACAGAATAGCCCACCGCTTGAGTGCCCTGTTGCGTAAATCGTTTGCGGGTCAGTCACTCTGGCAGCGACCAACGCCTCGATCACACCGGTCACAAACCCGACATCATCGTGGTCAATATTATGAAACTGATCCTTGAAATTCCACTTGGCAATTGGTTGAATTGCTTCACAGCTCACCACAAGCAGGTTTCGAGCGCCCGCATGGCCACCCCCCCCAAGCCC
>ERZ802824.1169-NODE-1169-length-14112-cov-83.7278_pt1 | contig 14112 bp, 10 predicted proteins | sample MGYA00345650_ERZ802824 | MGnify/ENA primary metagenome ERZ802824 (study PRJEB30503, sample SAMEA104212361) | marine metagenome | biome: Westerlies Biome; feature: [SRF] surface water layer (ENVO:00010504) within the epipelagic zone...; material: water... | reverse complement strand
CATACCCCGCGATCGTAGCAATCCAAGTGCCCAGCCGATCCGCTTCCAGCTCATACTTTTTGGAAAATTTACGCCCCCCCAAGCGCGCGCCAAGGCGCTCTGCATTCCGAACCAAACGATCCGAGGCACCGACAAGCGAAATTAGCCCACCAAACCTCTCGGCGCCGCTGCGAGCGGTATGATATTGCTGATACAAATGCCCCTCAAGATGATGCGCCATCTCATGCCCTAAAACAAAGGCCAATTCATCCTCATTGCGAGCATGCTCAATCAATCCCTGCGAAAACACAACCAATGGGCGCCCATTAGATCTTATCGTTTGAAACGCATTCACCAAATTTGGGTTTTTCTTGTAAACAACCACTTCAAAATCACAGTTCAATTGGGGTCTAAAACGGCGGCATAAATCTTCTCCCACCGGCTCGACCGCAGCGACAACAGAGGCAAAGGCCCCGCTTGGTGGAATAAAATTTGGCTCCATCTTCTGAGCCTCATTCGAGGTTTCTGCTGATGCGCGGTCAAAATCTTTAATTGCGGGGGCGCTTGCACAGGCAGAAAGCAGCAGAACGCATAGCAAACCCACCAGTTTCCCCCCGTTCAAAGCCAAATCCCCCTTTTTATCAGAAATAAACCGACCGCAGCGAATTGCATTACAGCGCAAGCCGTTTACACTGTACCTATGTTTACTATTGAACACGATTTCGATGCAACTGTCGTCACTTTGGTTGATGAAGGACAAACACCCCTGCAAGAGGATGTGATCGTCAATAACTTTGCGGAATGTATTACGGTAGAGCAATATGATCCCAGAACCGACCGACTTCAAAAAATCACGCTTTCGATCACGCAAATGCGCGATCTTGCCGCGGCAGTTTCGCTGCCAGAAGGGGCCTATTCCCGGGTTCATCATCAGAAATAACGCAATTGCGCATTTAAATGGCCACTTCTGCAGGTCTGATCGATAAGGTTTTTACGATTGCATAACAGGCAAGATCGGGCTGCAAGCGCAAGCGCTGTGCAGAGCGTGCTGTGATGCGCGCAAGCAATCGATCATTGCCCGAGTTTAGTTCAACAATCATTCCGGGCCCATCCCCAGGGCGCAAGGATATGATATGACAGGGCAAGATATTCAACGCCGAAATTTGTTCTGGCTTTTGCACCGAAATCATCACGTCTTGTGCCAAGATACGTACCCGCACACGGCTGCCCAATGGCGCTTCTATTCGGGGCAAAAAAAGCTGGCCGGCTGAAGTGTTCAAGGTGCTCAACCCATCCTCTGACTGCGCCGTTAAACGCGCAAGTACGCTTGCACCCGCCGCCGCCAGCCCCAATTGTGGCACCAAACTCGGATCAGACAAAAGATCAGAGGCTGGCCCGCAGGCAACCAGTTTGCCCGCATCCATAACCACAATATCAGTTGCCAAGCGGGCAAGTTCGGGCACCGAGTGGCTGACATAGAGCATCGGCAAGCGCAATTCATCGCGCAACCGCTCAAGATAGCTTAAAATTTCTAACTTACGCGCCCTATCTAAGGCTGCCAATGGTTCATCAAGCAGCAGCAAATCAGGGTTTGATAACAAAGCACGGGCAATCGCGACCCGCTGTTTTTCTCCGCCAGATAATGTATCCGGGCGTCGGTCTAACAATTTTTCAAGGCCCAAAATATCAACAATTAAATTTGCATCTATCTCAAAAGAGCACGCCGGGCGGCGCCCATAATTCAAATTGCGCTGCACGCTCATATGAGGGAATAATCGGGGGTCTTGAAAAACATAGCCGATGCCACGCTGATGCGGAGGAATGTTTAGACCCCGACCAGCATCAAAAACCGCGCGTCCCGCGATTTCAATGCGCCCTTTCTGCGGAGTAATCAAACCTGCAACCGCATTCACAAGCGTGGTTTTGCCCGCACCCGAGCGGCCGAATAGAGCACTAACGCCGTTGGGAACCTGAAATTTGAGCGCAAGATTGAAATCGCCGACGGAATGATTGAGATCTAAAAAAAGCGTCATTGGCCTGTGCCATGCACGACGCGCCGCGCCATCCATTCGGACAGCGCCAGCGCAAGAACAGAGATAAAAACAGACAGGACCAAAAGCCGAACCGCAGAAGCATCCCCCCCTGGCACCTGTAAAAAAGCGTAAATCGCCGATGGCAGCGTTTGCGTCTGGCCCGGTATATTTGCCACAAAGGTGATTGTTGCCCCAAATTCTCCCATCGCTTTGGCGAAGGCCAAAACCACCCCTGCCACCAAGCCGGGCGCCATCATGGGCACCGTAATGGTCAGGAAAACCCGGATTGGTCCGGCGCCAAGCGTGGTGGCCGCCTGTTCTAATTTGGGATCCACCGCCTCGATCGCCAAACGGATCGCGCGCACCATAAGCGGAAACGCCATGACCGCAGCCGCGAGCACAGCGCCCGTCCAACGAAACGCCAAAACGATACCAAAGGTATTATTTAAGAAACGTCCCACAGAGGCCGTCTGCCCGAATACAAGCAGCAAAACATACCCGGTGACAACCGGCGGCAGAATGAGTGGCAAGTGAACGCAAATATTCAGCAGCTGACGGCCCCAAAATTGCCAGCGCGCCAAAGCATATGCCACCAAAACAGCCAGGGGCAGGCTGAGCAAACTGGCCCAAAACGCAACCAGAAGCGACAGCTGGACGGCCTGCCATTCTGTAGGGGCTAATCCAAACAAAGGCATACCATCTGTTTTGAAATAATCAAAAGTATCATCTTTTCTGTTTTTTCACACTCAGGGCAAAAGGCAAGCCCGTTCAAACCCTCATCGGCCGCGCCTGTTTTCAGCTGAGAACCGTTTTGTCAGATCATTACCCATTTCAGCTATGCGCATAAACGAGAGAATTTCACCTCAATAAAAGATGTTTGCGGGTGGACCAAATCGCGTAATCCGCTATCATCATTCAGCGGTAGCCCCAAATAAAAAGAGGGCTTGCAGCAAATCGAAAAACCTCTTAAAAGCCTGATTAACAGCGGCGCGTTAGTTTCAATGCTCCACCGGAAGTTCATACGGGCCGCGGGCCCGTTTTTTTATGTTTGGATCCATGATCAACGATTTGATAGCAAAAGCTGCCATTGACCAACGTTTGGCTGACATCATCGCTCCGGTTATTGAGGATCTGGGCTTTGAATTGGTGCGCGTGCGCTTGATGAGCGGCAAGGAAACCACTTTGCAGGTGATGGCGGATAACGCCGATGGCGGCATTGATGTGGATAATTTGGCCGAAATCTCAACGGCGATTAGCGCGGTTTTAGACGTGGAAGATCCGATTCTAGATATGTATACGCTGGAAGTGTCGAGCCCGGGCATTGACCGCCCATTGACCAGGCTAAAAGATTTCGAACTCTTCGAAGGCTATGAAGCAAAAATTGAGACCCATGATTTGATCGATGGTCGGCGGCGCTTTAAGGGCATTTTGGCCGGTATTGAGGGCGATGATGTGCTGATTAACATAGAAGAGGGCACGATTGGGCTAAATTTTGAATGGATGTCTGACGCAAAACTGATCTTAACGGATGAGTTGATTAAAGAAATGCTGCGCCAACGCAAAGCCTCTGGCGCATTAAGTGAAGATAAATTTGACGATATCGAGACCGAAGGGTCGCAGGAGAACTAACAATGGCTATTACCTCTGCAAATCAGCTTGAGCTGTTGCAAACCGCCGAAGCCGTGGCACGCGAAAAAATGATCGATCCCACTCTGGTGATTGAAGCTATGGAAGAAAGTTTGGCGCGGGCTGCCAAATCCCGCTATGGCAGCGAAATGGATATTCGCGTTGCTATCGATCGCAAAACCGGCCGCGCAAAATTCACCCGTGTGCGTACGGTTGTGGAAGAGGCCGAGCTTGAAAATTATCAGGCGGAAATGACCGTTGAACAGGGCAAGCAATATCTTGAAAACCCAAGCATTGGTGATCAATTTATCGAAGAAATCCCACCGGTGGATATGGGGCGAATCGCTGCGCAATCCGCCAAACAAGTGATTCTTCAAAAAGTACGCGAGGCCGAGCGCGACAGACAATTCGAAGAATTCCAAGATCGTGCCGGAACCATTATCAACGGCCAAGTTAAACGCGAAGAATACGGCAATGTGATCGTTGATGTCGGTCGTGGAGAGGCTGTTTTGCGGCGCAATGAAAAAATTGGCCGCGAAAGCTATCGCCCCAATGATCGTATACGCTGTTATATCAAAGAGGTGCGCCGCGAAAGCCGCGGTCCGCAGATTTTCTTAAGCCGCACAGATCCACAATTCATGGCCGAATTGTTTAAAATGGAAGTGCCGGAAATTTATGAAGGCATTATCGAAATCAAAGCTGTCGCCCGTGATCCCGGATCACGCGCCAAAATAGCAGTGCTCAGCAATGATGGATCTATTGATCCGGTTGGCGCATGCGTTGGGATGCGCGGCAGCCGCGTTCAAGCCGTCGTGAATGAGCTTCAGGGTGAGAAAATCGATATAATCCCGTGGAATGAAGACCAACCCACCTTCTTGGTGAATGCCCTGCAACCGGCCGAAGTCAGCAAAGTGGTGCTTGATGAAGAAGCAGAACGGATCGAAGTGGTTGTGCCAGAAGAGCAGCTGAGCTTGGCAATTGGCCGCCGCGGCCAAAACGTACGCTTGGCAAGCCAGCTGACCAATCTTGATATTGATATCATGACGGAAGCGGAAGAAAGCGCGCGTCGTCAAAAAGAGTTTGAAGAACGCACGCAACTATTCATGGAAACGCTCGATCTGGATGAATTCTTCGCACAGCTCTTGGTATCTGAGGGCTTCACCTCGCTTGAAGAAGTGGCCTATGTCGAAGTTGACGAATTGCTCGTGATCGACGGCGTTGACGAAGATACCGCAAAAGAGCTGCAGGTGCGCGCGCAGGAGTATCTTGAAGAAGCGGCGCGCAAAGCGCTTGAGCGGGCCCGCGAATTGGGCGTGGAAGACAGCCTTGTCTCTTTTGAGGGTTTGACGCCTAAAATGATCGAGGCATTGGCCGAAGATGGCATCAAAACGTTGGAAGATTTTGCCACTTGCGCGGATTGGGAATTGGCCGGTGGCTGGACAACCGTTGATGGCGAGCGGGTGAAAGACGATGGCTTACTGGAAAGTTTCGACGTGAGTCTGGAAGAGGCACAAGACCTCGTGATGACGGCGCGGATCGTTCTGGGCTGGGTGGATCCGAATGACCTTATCACCGAAGGTGCAGATGCGGATGACGCTGCCGAGACAGAAGAAGAGAGCTAAGCATCTGATTTATGTCGCGCAACCGATCATATGACACGGCCGGCAAGGCCCAAGAGCGAAAATGCATCGCAACGGGCGCGCTATGCCCAACGCATGACATGATGCGCTTTGTGGTCAGCCCCGATGGTCATCTGGTTGCCGATGTCTTGGGCAAGCTGCCGGGGCGCGGCATCTGGGTGTCTAGCAATCAGCCGGCCTTGCAAAAAGCGGTGAAAAAACGCTTGTTTGCGCATAGTGCAAAGCAGCCTGTTCAGGTTTCTGAAACGCTTTTGCAGGATCTTGAGGCCCAGCTATCGCGGCGGGTTATTGATTTGTTAAGCTTAGCGCGCAAGTCAGGGCGTGCGATCGCCGGGTATGAGAAAGTGAAAGATTGGCTAAGTAAAGAGCAGGCCAAAGTGTTGGTGCAATCCAGCGATGGATCAGAACGTGGCAAATCAAAGCTGAGTACGCCCTATGGAGGGCGTTTCATTGGTTGGCTGCGCTCAGATGAGCTGGGCATGGCATTTGGGCGACAGACAGTAATTCATTGCGCACTTGCGTCTAGCGGAATTACGCAACGTGTAGTAGAGGAAGCGCATCGGCTGAAAGGCCTGCGCATAACGGAGGGTGCAAAATCACCCCTCCAGAAGGAAAAGACAGCTAGATGAGCGATAGTGACGGCAAAAAAACTTTGGGCTTACGCGGCACGCCCCGTTCGGGAAACGTGAAACAAAGCTTTAGCCATGGCAGAACCAAAAATGTTCTGGTTGAAACCAAGCGCAAGCGCGTGGTTGTGCCAAAGGCGGGTACACCAGTGCAGCCGGGCACAAACCCTGCGAAGACACAATCCAGCAATCGGCCCGCGGGCATCTCAGATACAGAAATGGCGCGCCGCTTAAAAGCTGTGCAAGCCGCCAAAGCCCGCGAAGCCGAAGATACGGCAACCCGCGCCGCGGAAGAAGAGAACCGCCAAAAAGAACGTGAGCGTCGTCGCGCAGAGCAAGCAGAGAAAGAGCGCGAGCAGCGCGAAGCTGAAGAAATCGCGCGTAAGAAAACTGAAGAAGAGACCCGTCTGCGCAAAGAACGCGAAGACTCTGCGAAGAAAGCCGCCGCTGATGCAAAATCAGCCGTGGCAGCGCCCGCGGTCAAGAATGAAGGCGAGGTCAAACGCCCCACGTTGAAATCGGCCGCGCCGATCTCGCGCAAGAAAGATCGCGAAACCGAACAAGACCGGCGCAACAATAAAGGCCGTGATGATGGCCGGCGCTCGGGTAAGCTTACCCTATCACAAGCTTTGGAAGGCGAAGGCGGCCGGCAAAAATCAATGGCCGCAATGCGCCGCAAACAAGAGCGGGCGCGGCAAAAAGCTATGGGCACCAGCGCCGAGCGGGAAAAAATTGTGCGCGAAGTGCAGCTTCCCGAAGCGATCACAGTGTCTGAATTGGCCAACCGCATGGCCGAACGCTCGGCCGAAGTCGTGAAATCCCTGATGAAAATGGGAATGATGGTCACGCAAAACCAAACGATTGATGCCGATACGGCGGAACTGATCATCGAAGAATTCGGGCATAAAGTTGTTCGGGTTTCTGATTCGGATGTTGAAGATGTGATCAACGAAATCGAAGATGATACGGAAACATTAAAACCACGGCCGCCAGTGATTACGATCATGGGCCATGTCGATCATGGTAAAACGTCGCTGCTGGATGCTATTCGCAAAACCAAAGTGGTTTCAGGGGAAGCGGGCGGAATCACGCAGCATATCGGGGCCTATCAAGTGTCAACCGATAGCGGCGCGGTGCTAAGCTTCTTAGACACGCCCGGTCACGCGGCCTTTACCTCAATGCGATCACGCGGGGCGCAAGTCACCGATATTGTGGTTCTGGTTGTGGCGGCAGATGATGCGGTCATGCCGCAAACAATCGAAGCCATTAACCATGCCCAAGCGGCCAAAGTACCCATGATCGTTGCGATCAACAAAATGGACAAACCTGATGCCACCCCGGATAAGGTGCGCACTGACTTGCTTCAGCATGAAGTGATTGTTGAAAAAATGTCGGGCGAGGTCCAAGATGTTGAAGTCTCCGCGATCAGCGGGGTGGGGCTGGATGATTTGCTGGAAGCCATCGCGCTGCAAGCCGAGATTTTAGAATTGACCGCCAACCCTGACCGCGCCGCGCAAGGCGCTGTGATTGAGGCGCAGCTGGATGTGGGCCGCGGGCCCGTTGCAACGGTTTTGGTGCAAAAAGGCACCTTGAACCAAGGCGATATTTTCGTCGTTGGTGAGCAATGGGGAAAAGTGCGCGCCTTGATCAATGATAAGGGCGAGCGTATCAAAACCGCGGGCCCATCAGTACCGGTTGAGGTGCTCGGCATCAATGGAACGCCCGAAGCGGGCGATGTTCTAAACGTGGTGGAAACAGAAGCTCAAGCCCGCGAAATTGCGGATTACCGCGCCAATTTAGCCAAAGAAAAGCGCGCGGCAGCGGGGGCAGCCACAACCCTTGAACAATTGATGGCAAAAGCCAAAGAGGATGAAAACATCTCAGAACTGCCCGTTTTGGTGAAAGCTGATGTGCAAGGCTCTGCCGAAGCTATCGTTCAGGCGATGGATAAAATTGGCAATGAGGAAGTGCGCGTGCGCGTTCTGCATTCGGGTGTTGGTGCGATCACCGAAAGTGATATTGGGCTGGCCGAAGCATCCGGCGCGCCCGTGATCGGCTTTAACGTGCGAGCCAACGCGCCTGCGCGCAATTCAGCCAATCAAAAAGGCGTTGAAATCCGTTATTACTCGGTGATTTATGATCTTGTTGATGATGTAAAAGCCGCCGCCAGCGGCTTGCTCAGCGCCGAAATTCGCGAAAACTTCATCGGCTATGCGCAGATCAAAGAAGTGTTTAAAGTTTCTGGGGTTGGTCGGGTTGCTGGCTGTTTGATCACCGAAGGTGTGGCGCGGCGCAGCGCTGGCGTGCGCCTGCTGCGTGACAACGTGGTGATCCATGAAGGCACGTTGAAAACGCTTAAGCGCTTCAAAGACGAAGTACCAGAGGTTCAATCTGGTCAAGAATGCGGCATGGCGTTTGAAAATTATGAAGATATTCGCGCTAATGATGTGATCGAAATCTTTGAGCGTCAAGAGATTGAACGGGTTCTCAGCTAAACCGCGACATCTAGACAAATAAAAAAAGCCGCCCCGTGCTGGGGCGGCTTTTTTATGCGGAACTGCTTGAGCTTGGTGTGTATGGCAGGCCAGGTGATACGCAGGCTGCTATAGCCAATCGCGCAAGATGGGAATCAGCGGTATATCCGCAGCCGGCATTGGATAATCGCGCAGCTCTTTGGCGTACACCCATTTCAATTTCTGCCCCTCTTTGGGCGCCACAATGCCCTGCCATTTCCGGCAAATAAACAAGGGCATGAGCAAATGGAAATCATCATAGCTGTGGCTGGCAAAGGTCAAGGGAGCCAAACAACTATCCCAGGTTTCTATGCCCAACTCTTCTTTCAATTCGCGCACAAGCGCCACTTCGGGCGTTTCACCTGGCTCAATCTTACCACCGGGAAATTCCCACAACCCAGCCATGGCTTTGCCCTCAGGGCGCTGTGCAATCAGCACGCGCCCATCGGCATCAACCAGCGCAACCGCAGAAACCAAAACCGTTTTCACGAGCGATAATCCGCGTTGATCGAAATATAATCATGGGTCAAATCACAGGTCCAAACGGTGGCCGCACCATTGCCCATACCCAAATCAACCGCGATTACCAATTCCGCGTTTTTCATATAGGCCGCGCCCCGTTCCTCGCTATAGCTGGCAGCCACCCAGCCCTGCTCAGCAACCAAGATATCGCCCAACCAAATCTTGATCAGATCCCGCTCAGCAGCAGCTCCGGATTTTCCAAGAGCCATAACAATCCGCCCCCAATTGGGATCCTCACCCGCCAGCGCTGTTTTCACTAAAGGCGAGTTTGCGATCGCTTTAGCATGTTGTTTGGCATCCTGATCGTTGGCGGCGCCCGTCAGCCTTACTTCAACAAATTTACGCGCGCCTTCGCCATCGCGGACCACCTGATGCGCAAGATCGCGCATCACCTGATGTAAGCCTTCCACAAAGGCCGCATTCTGCGCAGACACGCGGTGCCCCGAAGCTCCGGTGGCTGCCAAAATCAACGTGTCCGAGGTTGAGGTATCGCTGTCGACGGTAATGGCGTTGAACGTCACCTCGTTTAACGAAGATAAAAGACCCTGCAACTCAACCTGTTCTATCTGCGCATCGGTGAAAATATAGGCCAGCATTGTGGCCATATCGGGCGCGATCATGCCGGACCCCTTTGCAATGCCAACAATATTGACCGGTCCAGACGGGGTTTCCACCTGCGCGCTTGCGCCCTTGGGATAGGTATCCGTGGTCATAATCGCTTGCGCGGCCATGGCGATGCCTTCTGCGTCAAGATCGGCAATCAACTCTGGCATCCGTGTTGAAATTTTTTCATGCGGCAAAGGCTCACCGATCACGCCAGTCGAGGCGGTGAAAACCCGCGACTCAGACAATTCAAGCTGATCAGCAAGCGCCTTGCTCAAAGCCGAAACAGAGGCCATGCCACGATGGCCGGTAAAGGCATTCGCGTTGCCAGAATTCACCAAAATAGCAGCGCCCTCAGCCGCTGGCAGGCCCAGCTTTTTTAGGCAATCCAATACCGCTGCAGAGCGTGTGGCCGATTGTGTAAACACGCCCGCGATGCTGGTGCCAGGCGCCAATTCTGCCAACATCACATCCGAGCGGTTTTGGTATTTAATGCCAGCCGCCAGGGTGCCAAAGCGCACCCCTGCCACATTGGGCAGCGTGGGAAACTGCGCAGGAGCCAAGGGGGACTTTGCCATATTCAGGCTCCTTTACTGGGATAACAGCTCAAAGTTTTTCACGGCGCCAGGATCGATTTGTGGATCTTCAATCAGTTTAATATCGGCTTGGCTTCTCAAAATAGCCATCTCAGCCTCAACCGCGGCGCGGCGCAGATCCTCAACGAGCATCTCGCGCACATCCTCTAGGGCGGGGCTTTCCACGGCGCGCGTTTCATTCAAAAGAATAACATGCCATCCAAAATCTGTTTTCACCGGATTTGACACTTCGCCCACGTCAAGTTCTATAACCGCCTGCTCAAATGGTGGCACCATCATACCCTTACCAAACCAGCCAAGGTCGCCGCCCCCCGGGCCAGATGGCCCAGTCGAGAAGTCACGGGCCAAAGCCGCAAACTCTTCTCCGGCGTTCACCTTCTCAATCAACTCAAGCGCTGCCGCTTCCGTTTCCACCAAAATATGCGCGGCTTTATATTCCAAGCCTTGATCAACGCCTGAATAGGCTGCTTCATAAGCGTCTTGTATAGCACCTTCACTGATCGGCTGTTCTGACCATTGTTCAATCATCCGCGCAGCCCGCATCAAACGACGATCATTTTCAAGCGTTAACCTGATTTGCAAAGAATCGGGGGCCGAACTTTTTTGCGACAGAATAGTCTGCTGCACCAATTGCTCTAAGATCCCATCAAACAATTGGCGATCGGGCAAAGATTTATATTCATTCGGCAAGCTTTCCCGCACCAAGAGCATATGCCCAAGCGTGATTGCTTCGCCATTCACGCGGGCCACAACCGTTTCAGCCGAAACCACCTCTTGCGCCCAAGCACCACTGCCAAATGCGCAGCACGTCGCTGCGAGCAGAACCAATTTATGAAAACCCATCGCCTTTTTCCTTTATTTATAACCCGCCGCCTCTGGCTGGCGTTGACACTCACTATCGGGGCCCTTACATCGCTTATGGTGTTAAGGCTGCCTGCTTTACACCTATTCAGACTTGCCCATCAGAGCAAGGCCGACATGCAGATAGTTGCGTGATTATTGATTGGAGAGACCATGTTAGGGTTCGGAAAACTGGCAAAAAAAGTATTCGGTTCCCCGAATGACCGCGTGATAAAATCAACCATACCGCTGGTTGCAAAAATCAATGCCTTAGAGGCTGATTATCAGGCCCTCTCTGATGAGGCTATCATTGCCAAAACCCAAGAGTTCAAAACGCGCTTAAACAACGGCACAACATTGGATGAGTTGTTGCCCGAAGCGTTTGCCAATTGCCGAGAAGCCGCCAAGCGCACTTTGGGTTTGCGCGCGTTTGACGTGCAATTGCTGGGGGGGATTTTTCTGCATCAAGGTAATATTTCAGAAATGAAAACCGGTGAAGGCAAAACCTTGGTGGCGACATTTCCCGCCTATTTGAACGCGCTGACGGGCAAGGGCGTTCATGTTGTTACCGTAAATGACTATCTTGCCAAACGTGACAGCGAATGGATGTCAAACGTTTATGGGGCGCTGGGTCTTACCACGGGCGTGGTCTATCCCAATCAAGAGGAAGGTGAAAAACAAAAAGCCTATGCCTGCGATATAACTTATGCCACCAACAATGAACTCGGATTCGATTATCTACGCGATAATATGAAAACAGAGCTCTCGCAAATGTATCAAAAACAACATCATTTTGCGATTGTGGATGAGGTTGATAGCATCCTGATCGATGAAGCCCGCACGCCCTTGATCATTTCGGGGCAAGCGCAGGACCGCTCGGACTTATATCAAGCCATCGACGCTGTGATCCCAGAGCTGACCGAAGAGCATTACACGCTGGATGAAAAATCCAGAAACGCGAACTTCACGGATGAAGGCAATGATTTCTTAGAAGACCTATTGCGGCAAAAAGAGATCCTGCCCGAAATCCAAAGTCTGTATGATCCGGAAAGCACAACCCTTGTACATCACGTCAATCAAGGCCTGCGCGCGCACAAGCTTTTCACCCGCGATAAGGATTATATCGTGCGCAAAAGTGAAGTTGTGTTAATCGATGAGTTCACCGGGCGTATGATGGCGGGGCGGCGCCTGTCGGACGGGCTACACCAAGCCATCGAAGCCAAAGAGAATTGTACGATTCAGGCAGAAAACGTTACCTTGGCCAGCGTGACGTTTCAAAATTATTTCCGGCTTTATGATAAATTGGCAGGGATGACCGGCACCGCCAATACCGAAGCTGAAGAATTCATGGAAATCTATAAGCTGGGCGTCGTAGAAGTGCCAACGAACCGCCCGATCTCGCGCATTGATGAAGATGACCGCGTGTATCGGACCGCAGATGAAAAATATACCGCGATCGTCGAAGAAATCCAAACAGCGCATGATAAAGGTCAGCCAATTTTGGTTGGCACCACTTCGATTGAAAAATCTGAAGCCCTGTCTCAAATGCTGAAAAAAGCCAAAATCCAACATAATGTGTTGAATGCGCGTCAACATGAGCAAGAAGCGCAAATCGTCGGAGATGCCGGAAAATTTGGCGCGGTGACGATTGCCACCAATATGGCTGGTCGGGGAACGGACATTCAATTGGGCGGCAATGTTGAGATGAAAATGTTCACCGCCTTGGCCGAAACCCCTGAAGCAAACCCAGAGGATTTGCGCCGTACAATTGAAGCAGAAACCAGCGCAGAAAAGCAGCGGGTTCTGGAGGCGGGCGGTTTATTCGTTTTGGCCACCGAGCGTCATGAAAGCCGGCGGATTGACAACCAATTGCGTGGCCGTTCGGGCCGCCAAGGCGACCCGGGCCGATCTTCGTTTTTTCTCAGCCTTGATGATGACTTGATGCGGATCTTTGGCTCTGAGCGTTTGGATAAAGTCTTGTCAAAATTCGGAATGGAAAAAGGCGAAGCCATTACCCATTCTTGGGTTAACAAATCGTTAGAACGCGCTCAGTCAAAGGTTGAGGGCCGCAATTTTGATATACGAAAACAATTGCTTAAATTCGACGACGTGATGAATGACCAGCGGCGCGCGATTTTTGAACAACGCTTGGATATTTTGCAATCAGAAGACTTGTCGGATGTGACTCAAGATATGCGTCATGATGTGATTGACGATCTTGTGACCACCTATATGCCACCAAAATCCTATGCAGAACAATGGGAAAGCGAAGCCTTACAGACGGCTGTTGCAGAGCAGCTGAATATGGATTTGCCGATCACAGATTGGGCAGATGAGGAAGGCGTGGATGACGAAAGCATTCGTGAGCGCCTTGAGGATGCTTCAGATAAAATGATGGCGGAAAAAGCCATCGCCTTTGGGCCCACAACGATGCGGCAAGTCGAAAAGCAGGTACTTTTGCAAACGATTGACAGCAAATGGCGCGAGCATCTGATAACGCTTGAGCATTTACGCAGCGTGGTTGGCTTTCGCGGATATGCCCAGCGCGACCCATTGAATGAATATAAATCTGAGGCTTTTCAATTGTTTGAAAGCCTGTTGGCCAGCTTACGCACCGATGTAAGCAAACAATTATCATTGGTGCGGCCGATGACAGAGGCCGAGCAGCAAGCGATGATGCAGCAGATGGTTGCGCAGCAAAAGCAATCCCAAGCAAAGATGCAAACATCGCAAACAGCCCCGGCAGAACATGGATTTGTTGAAGATGATCCTTCAACTTGGGGAAACCCAGGGCGCAATGATCCCTGCCCCTGCGGCTCTGGAAAGAAATTTAAACATTGCCATGGCCGTTTGAGCTAAGCGCAGTTCACCAACTAGAAGCTGCTCAAAGCCGTTGAGCGTTTGACATGACGCCAGCGGCAAAATAAGACGGTGTGAGAGTCGATGCTCCCATCGCGGGTCCCTTAGCTCAACTGGATAGAGCAACTGCCTTCTAAGCAGTAGGTTGCAGGTTCGAGTCCTGCAGGGATCGCCATATTTTCAGCGCAACTTATTGAAATTCCTTCGAGTTTAAACATCTAGGGAGACCGTCGTGTCACACATTCCGTACACAATATGCCGTTCAGGCACCTATT
>ERZ802824.1164-NODE-1164-length-14140-cov-19.9568_pt1 | contig 14140 bp, 8 predicted proteins | sample MGYA00345650_ERZ802824 | MGnify/ENA primary metagenome ERZ802824 (study PRJEB30503, sample SAMEA104212361) | marine metagenome | biome: Westerlies Biome; feature: [SRF] surface water layer (ENVO:00010504) within the epipelagic zone...; material: water... | reverse complement strand
CGTTGCGTGATGGTGATGTACGACACTCTGTGTCGACACTTCATGCCGTCCTACGGTAACGAATGGGTCAAGGCGCCGAACTTTCAGCGCTTGGCCCAGCGAACAGTGCAGTTCGACAATTTCTATGTGGGCTCTATGCCGTGCATGCCAGCGCGGCGCGAAATGCATACCGGCCGCTACAATTTTCTGCATCGCTCTTGGGGGCCACTGGAGCCTTTTGATGATTCGATGCCCGAGCTGCTTGATCAACACGGCGTGCATGCGCATAAGGTGACGGACCACCATCACTACTGGGAGGATGGCGGCGCTACCTACCATCAGCGCTACACCACGTTTGATTTGGTGCGCGGGCAAGAGGGGGACAAGTGGGTTGGCGATGTTGAAAAGCTCCGCGATCCGAGTTTTGGCGCAGACCGCTGGCCAGAAATTCAGCGCTTCGCGATGCCCAAGCAAGACATGATCAACCGCGAGCATATGACCCGCTCGGAGCTACAGCCCCAGCACATTACCTTTGATCTTGGGCTGGAGTTTCTCGCGCGCAACAAAGACGCAGATCGCTGGTTTTTGCAGATCGAAACCTTTGATCCCCACGAGCCGTTTTTCTCCCAAGCAGAATTTCAGCGCCTGTATCCCCACGAATATGACGGCCCGCCCTTTGATTGGCCGCCCTATCGAGAACTGCGCGAAGACCAGCAAACGGTCGAACATATTCGTTACCTGTATGCGTCTTTAGTGTCGTTCTGTGATCAGCAGCTAGGTCGCGTGCTCGATGTCTTTGATGAGCATGATTTGTGGCAGGACACCTTGCTGCTGGTCAACACCGACCACGGCTTCTTGATGGGTGAGCATGATTGGTGGGCCAAGGTGGTGACGCCATTTTTCCAAGAGGTCGCTCACATTCCCTTTTGGATCCACGACCCGCGTGCGCCCGAGTGCGCGAACAGTAAAAGTCAGGCGCTGGCGCAGACCATTGATTTGGCACCGACGATTTTGGATTACTTTGACATTGCCACGCCGCAAGACATGCAGGGTCAGCGGCTGTTGGATGCGTTGCGCGGTGACAATGACAATGACGATGGCAAGGCCATGCGCAAGGCGAGTCTCTACGGTGTCATGGGTGGGCAGGTCAACGTTACCGACGGGCGCTATGTGTACATGCGCGGTAGCGCCACCGACGATAACGGGCCGCTATTTGAATACACCCTGATGCCCACGCATATGCGCTCACGCTTCGCGCCAGCAGAGCTACGAGACTGGCAGCGCTCGGACGGATTTGCCTTTACTAAGGATTGCAAAGTGATGCGCATACCCACGCGCACGCCCAAGGCGCTGATCAGCGCCGATACCCCCATGGGTCGTGGTCGCAGGTCGACATTGTTGTTCGACGTGCAGGCAGACCCAGGTCAGCTTGAGCCCATCATGTCCACCGAGATTGAGGCCCGAATGATTCGGCTCATGCTGTTGGAGATGGCTCGCAACGAGTGCCCGTCGGAACAGTATGAACGGCTTGGCCTGCCCGAACCGAAGCGTATTGCGGCGGGGCATGATGATGCGGCAATTGTGATGCCCAGTGATGCGGCGATTGCCGCAGCCTGCGTGTCAGCGACTCCAGAGGGATCGGCGGCTGCAGCGAACGGCGGTGAGGGTCAGCCAAAGATGCCGTTTCCCGCCTGGGCACAAGGGTCAGCATTTCCTGACAACTTGCGTTTGCTGCCCGAATACCAAGGGCCACCAAAGAAAGCCTGATCAATCGTTTACAGGCACCCGTGAGACCCAATTGGCGGCTTGGTGCCCAAGCCGCCAAGGGTTTGTCAATTACAGGTCGGCGATGACCGTATTGACGTTTTGACGCTGCACCGTGCGAATAGACGCAACATTCTTTTGGAACGTCAGGAACGCTTGTGACGGATTCGCATTGGACATCATGGTCGCCAGATCCGGTGCGCCAGCATAGGCGTAGTGGGTAATCTCGGTATCTGCGCCGCCCTGCAAACGAATCAGCCCGTAGGCGCCGTTGATCAAGCCATCGGCAATCTGCTTGTCCATGAGCTTGTTGTACTCGGCAACATAGGTCGCCTCATCGGAGATATTCATTTGCCAGACGATGTAGGTCGTATCCTTCGATGGATCGCCACCGGACACCAAGGTGCGGGTGAGTATCTGCGAGTAGGGATCGATCGTGTCGTTCAACTTCGCCATGAAGGCAGCCCACTCTTTGCATTGGCTAGCCATGCCGAAGGTGGTGGTGATGTCCGCAGCCTCGGCGAAACTCCAGATGACCGTGTGGGTTGCTTCCTCTGTGCCATTGAAGGATTCGCGCATGGCACGGATCGCAGTTGGCATTTGCTTGCGGCAATCTGATTGAGCGAACTCAGCAAATGCCGCCACGACAGCGGGTTCTTGGTTCGTCGAAAATTGGAAGACGGTGCCGAACTGTGCCGACGGTGGTTCTGCAGCCAGCGCCGCATTTGACCAAAGACCGACCACAGCAAGCATGCTGATAAGTACTTTTTTCATGTTTTTCCTCTCTTTTTCTTATCTTTTTTCTTTTCGTTATTTTTCTTGTTTTCCTGCAGTGCAGGAAGGTTGAGGAAAACACCCACCCAAGCAATTTGCAACCGCAGTGGCCAACACGCTCAGGTGAACTCGCTTAGGCGAACCCCCCGAACAAAGATCCTCACTTCCATCGTCACTCGATGTCTCGCTTTTCCCTCGATAAATTGCCTGCTTTACCGAGATATGCCGCCTCGGCGCTTGCAACCCGCCGGGTGTTGCGTAACGTAGTCGGAAGCCGTCACGCCCAGTCCTCAGGGCGGTGATGGTCTAGTCCTGATCTGTCGTACAAGCCTTACCCAGTGAGAAAGCACTATGAGTTCTATCGAGATTCCTGTGATTGCCGGAGACGGTATTGGTCCTGAGATTACCGCTGCGGTGCTAAAGGTTGTCGATGCTGCTGTGGAGCGAAATGGGGAAAGCCTAAGCTGGGTGCCGGTGACCGCTGGACTCAGCGCGCTCGAAGAAGGCAGTGAGTTGATTCCTCAACGCACGCTGGATGAGATTTCCCGCTGCGGGGTTGCGCTGAAGGGGCCGTGTACGACACCGGTGGGCGAGGGTTTCACTTCCATCAATGTGAAGCTGCGCAAGACGTTTAATTTGTATGCGGCGGTGCGACCGGTGCGCAGCATGCCCGGGGTAGAAACGCGCTATCAGGATGTCGACCTCATTATCATTCGCGAGAACACTGAAGGTCTTTACAGCGGTGTAGAGAATGAAGTCACGCCGGGTGTGGTGATGAGCATGAAGGTGGCCTCGAAAGAAGCCTGCCAGCGCATCGCGACGTGGGCCTTCCGTTTCGCCAATCGACGCGAACGCAAGAAAGTGACCGTGCTGCACAAAGCCAACATCATGAAGCTCACAGATGGCCTGTTCCTCAAGTGCGCGGCGGACGTGCACGCTAACGATTATCCAAATCTTGCCTTTGAATCCACCATCATCGACGCGGGCTGTATGAAGCTGGTGCAAGACCCTTCGCAGTTCGATGTGCTGCTGCTGGAGAATTTGTATGGCGATGTCATCAGCGATTTGTGCGCTGGGCTGGTTGGCGGCCTAGGTGTGGTGCCGGGTGCGAACATTGGTCATGATCTCTCCATCTTTGAGGCCGTGCATGGCAGTGCGCCGGATATTGCCGGTAAAAACGTTGCCAATCCGCTGGCACTGTTGATGTCTTCGGTGATGATGCTGAACTTCTTGGCGGAAACTCGGCAGGTGCCAGCGCTGGCTGCCAGCGCTGAGTTAATTCGCAAGTCCTACGACGCCTGCTTGATCGGCGGGGAAAAAACCAAGGACTTAGGCGGCGAGTTGGGTACGTCTGAATTTGCTGATGCGGTTATCGCTCGCCTCTAAGAAGGCGTGTTGATCGTTGGGCATTGCTACGCTGTAGCCCTAGGCGCTTAGGTTTTCCTGTCCGAACTGTTTGATCACGTTGAGTACTGGCCTGAGTTTTTCGCCCATGGCCGTTGGCAGGTATTCATAGCGAGCAGGCTTGTCATGGTATTGATGGCGCTCAAGCAGTCCGCAGGCCACCAGTTTTTTTAACCGAGCGGAAAGCAGGTTGGTGGGTATATGCTCTGAACTGGATGTGAAGTCGGCAAAGGTTTTGCGCTCGAAGAACAGCGCGTCACGCATGATCAACAACGTCCATTTGTCACCGAGCAAATCCAGTGATCTCGACACAGGACAGTTCGATCGGTACTCGACAGGCTTGGATTCTGGTTCAGTTGCCATTAGCTACTCCTGAAACGCGCCACGCTCCCAGTTTAAGCGCACCCATCATGGTAACGCCATAGACCAGCATGGAGGCGGCCGCTGCATAGAACACACTTTGCACCGCAAGATCGGTATAGCTCATCAGGGCTAGCGTGCCACCGATGGCGACAACAAAGCGCAGGCATAGGGTGATCACCGGCCAGCGCATGGCGCTCGCGCCCTGCGAGCCGAAGTACAGCACTAAACCTATGCCGTAGAAAGAAAAACACGGCCCAACAATTTGCATGTAACTTCGCGCGGTGTCATAAACCACAGGATCTGAGGTGAAGTAGGGAATCCACGCGTTGGGGAATAAGGCCAATACTAAGCCGATGATGCCGGCCATCAGTGCTGCGCCAAAGCCGCCGATCCAGCCGATGGTTTCTGCACGCTGCAAATCCCCTGCGCCAACCCCAATGCCCACTAAGGAGGTCATGGCAGCGCCAATGCCAAAGACTAGGGGGATCATCAAAAACTCGATGCGCGAGCCGATGCCATAGCCCGCTAGGGCTTCCTCGCCGAACCGCCCGACAAAGGCGGTGAGCAGCACGATGGTCAGCACAGTGAGTATCGGTGAGATCGAGCCGGGCAGGGCGACGCCTAAAATGTCGTCAAACAGTTCTTTGCGAAAACGCAGGGCGGATAAACGTAGGCGGATGGCGCCACTGCCGCAGGCCAGATGCAACAACATGACTGCGCTGAGCAGCAGCGCCGATACGATGGCAGATATGGCGGCACCGCGGATACCCAGACCGGGAAAGCCAAATGCGCCAAGAATCATGGCACCCGATAACGGTATTTGCAGTATGGCGCTGAGCGCCATCATCGCAGCAGGAAAACGCATGTTGCCCATGCCGCGAAAAACCGCACTGACGACGCCGACTAACCACAAACAGATACCACCGGCGAACAAGATCAGGCTGTAGCCCACCGCCTGCTCGAGAATCTCGCCGGTGCCGCCCATGAAGCCAAGGAAGCGGTCGCCTACCAACAGAAATAGCGCCAACAGCAGCAAGGAGCCAGCCCCCGCCAAAGTGATGGCGTGCCAAATCAGATTCTCTGCCCGGGCAAGGTTCCCGGCCCCGAGCGCGCGCGCGATGGCAGAGGCGACTGCGCCGCCCATGGCACCGCCCGATAGCGCCTGGGTCAGCATCAGCAGCGGAAACACCAAGGCGATGGCGGCAAGGGATAGGCTGCCCAGCCGACCGATAAACCATATCTCCGCCATGCTCACGCTGGCCTGAATCAGGAACGCGAGACTGTTGGGCGCTGACATTTTCACCAACAACGGTATCGGTGGCGCTGTCAGCATAAGTTTTGAACGGTCGTCCATGGCGGTTCTCAGATGAGTGACTTGCGTTTTTAAAGCTATTGCTTTAAAAACGCAAGTCACATCCTGAAAAAACCTACAATCTACGCTGTCGCGCCCAGCGTAGTTGCAACGCGGTCACAGAGCTGGTGTGCAGGTTCGCTCAGCTGGGTGAGAAAAAAATAAAAAGAACGGAGAGACCACGGTGAGAAAGTTCTTACTAGTAGTACTACTATTTGGCGCCCCGCACGGGCTGGCGGAGAAAGCGCTAGTCGTGGGCAGTTTTGCCGACCCCGCTAATGCCGCCGCCGAGGCCTCCCGCTTACGCCAAGGGTCTGCCATGAGCTTTCAGGTGGTGCCCGGGGAAAGCGCAGGCCGCACCCTGTATCGCGTCATTGCGCCGTTGGCTGGCCAATCCGCCGAGGATGCTAAGCAACGCCTGCAGCCATTGGGTGTGCAGGGTAGTTGGAGCATCGACGTACCCGTGGCCAAGGCAGTGCCTAGGCAGATGGATCAGCCCTCGACGATGACAAGGCAACCCGCGGCGACTGGCAGTCCAGTGCCGGGCCAGCAGTCCAGCGCAGGCTCGACGTCACAGACATCCGTTCGGGCATCGGCTGAATCCACTCAGCCCGAGGACTTCGGCGACGTCAAAACCGTGCGTCTCGATTCGTTCTCCAAAGACGTCAGCATTTTGGTGCCTCAACGCGCTGAGAGCGATGTGTCCATCAATATCGACGGGCGCATGGATGAGAGTATCTGGTCCCAGATCCCCGGCTACGACAACATGCTGGTGATGAATCCGGACACACTGGTTCAGCCACGTTACGAGACTGATGTGCGTTTGTTCTACACCGACAAGGGGCTGTATATCGCTGCGGTGATGCAGCAGCCCAAGGAAACGCTGGTGTCTCGTCTTTCCAGTCGCGATCAATTCCTCAACCGCGACGAATTTGGCGTGACCCTAGATACCTCGGGTCAGGGCCTCTACGGCTATTGGTTTGCGAGCAGCCTAGGCGGCTCGATGATGGACGGTAAGGTTGCGCCGGAGCGTCAATTCTCCCGCGAGTGGGACGGTCCATGGGCGTCGGCCACTGCGGAGCTAGAAAACGGCTGGAGCACTGAGATGTTTTTGCCCTGGTCGATGATGACCATGGGGCCGGTTGACGGTGACGGTGAGCGTCGATTTGGCTTCTTCTTTATGCGCAATGTCGCCTACCTCGATGAACGCTGGAGCTGGCCAGCCCTGCCGTTTACCTCCAAACGCTTCATGTCGGCGCTGCCGAGCATGCGTTTGCCTCAGGTGGAGTCGAAGCAGCAGATCGCCTTCTTCCCCTATGTGTCGGCTGCGCAGGATGAGATTTACGGCGAGGACGAATATCGGGTAGGCGCTGATTTTTCTTGGCGGCCGTCATCAGATTTGCAGGTGACAGCTTCCATTAATCCGGACTTTGGCGCGGTGGAGTCCGACGACGTGGTGGTCAACCTTACCGCCTTCGAAACGTTCTTTCCGGAGAAGCGATTGTTCTTCTTAGAGGGGCGAGAAGTTTTTAGCACGACGCCGCGCAGTCAGCCCGCAGGTGCAAGTCCCGCCGGAATCGGTTCACGGCAAACCTCGACAACCTTCACCGGCGAACCGACCACATTGCTCAACACGCGTCGTATCGGCGGTGCCGCGCGAGTCGACGTGCCCGATGGTCTTAGCGTACCGGGCGCTGAACTTGGGCGACCGACGGACTTGCTTGGGGCGGCCAAGGTGACAGGCCAGAAGGGTGCTTTTCGCTACGGCTTACTCGGCGCCATGGAAGATGACGCGGTGCTGCGTGGCACCGTGTCCCAGGGTGAAAACGCTGGCGAGCGAGCCTTCGTGACAGCGCAGGGTCGTGACTTCGGTGTGGCACGACTGCTTTACGAGCAAACCGGTGATGGACGGCGCTCTATCGGCTACCTGGGCACCATGACGCGGTACGCAGACGGCGACGCTGTGGTGCACGGTATCGATGGTCATTGGCTGAGCAAGAGTGGCGCTTGGCGCGTCGACTCCCAACTGGTGGGCAGCGATGTTGACGATGTCGTCGGCTACGGCGGCTTCAGCGACGTGACCTATGTGCCCCGGCAAGGCGTATCACATGCACTGCAGCTGGAGTATTTGGACAAGAAACTCGATATCAGCGATTTAGGGTACATCCGCCGCAACAATGTCATGGGTACCAAGTACATCTATAGCTGGTCGACGGGCCGGGGTCTTGAGCGCCTGCGCGCGAAAAGGCGTTCGGTGATGCTAGTGCACTCGTTTAACTTAGATGGTCAGCTCGAGCGTGCGGGCTATTTCTTTCGCAATAGCTGGACGTTCAAGAATCTCAGCGAAATTCGTACCGAATTCGATTACTTCCCCGAGCGTTGGGACGACCGCAACAGCTTCGGTAACGGCGCCTTTAAGACCCATGACCGTATCGTCGCCGAGGTAGGGTTCGGTACCAATACGTCTAAGCCCTTGTCGTTTAGCGCGCTTATCGGCGTGCGGCAGGAAGAGCTTAGCGACTGGACCACGCGGACTTCCCTTGGCCTGACCTACCGGCCATCGGACCGTTTTTCTGTAGACGTTGATCTGAACTACTTTGATCGCAAAGGCTGGTTGCTCCATGACCAAGGCGCACTGATGGCGACTTATGACGCGTCGGACTTTCAGCCGCGCATCGGTATGGATATTTTCCTCACAGCAAAGCAGCAGATTCGCTTTTCGCTGCAATGGGCTGGCATTCGCGCTACTGAGACTGGCTTCTACCAAATCCCCGGACACGAGGGTGATTTGATCAGCATCACTGATCCCATTGACGCAGGCCTTGTCACCTCCACCAAGGGCGATTTTGCGCTCTCGCGCCTGACCTCACAGTTACGCTATCGCTGGGAAATTGGCCCCCTATCTGACCTGTTTGTCGTCTATACCCGAGGTAGTAACCTGCCGGGTCGAGTCGACGACAGTTTTGATGACTTATTTGATGATGCGTTGCGCGAGCCGGTGATCGATGTCTTTGTCGTGAAGCTGCGCTATCGCTTTGGTAACTGATCGCTCGGCACGCGCTGCGCGCCATTTGCCTGCCTTCCTAAACGTGATCGCGATCTAGGTCTAAGCGTTTCCTAGTAAGTCTTAGGCGCAGATGCTTGAGTCGCCTCGGCGTTAACGCTAGACCAGTGTCAGACTTCTGATCGATCTTCGGCATAGGGTTCTCGTTATGACCTACTTCAGACAACGTTTGTTTTTCCCGCCCACTTGGGCGGTGTTTTTCGTCCTGCTGCTGGGGGCGGCAAACAGTTTCGCCAATGATTCGGCGCCCATCGTGCAGCCGGGGCCTCCGGGTGAGGATGGCCAGCTGCTCACCGCAGCCCAGGCGGTGGAGATTACCGATACCAGTTATTCGCCGGATGATGTGGTGTTCATGCAGGACATGATCGTGCATCACCAACAGGCCCTAGACATGGCGCTGCTGGTCGAGGCGCGCACCAATCGCACTGAGCTGGGCGATATTGCCGGCAGAATCAAAGCATCCCAGAGCGATGAGATAGCGTTTATGCAGGGCTGGCTGCGCGATCGTGACGAATTGCCAATGTCGATGGGGACAGACGCTCACGGGCAGGATCATGGCGCCGTTCACGAGAATATGCATGCGCAGCAACACGGCACCATGGCTAATATGGCCGGTATGGCGACCGCTGAGGAAATGGCTGAGTTGGCGGGGTCTGACGCGACGGGCTTTGATCGGCGCTTTCTGCAGTTGATGATCGCCCACCACGAGGGGGCCGTAGAAATGGTCGAACACCTGCTCGATCAACCCGGCTCTGCCTACGACCCAGTGCTCTATGAGTTTGTCGGCGATGTCAAAAACGACCAGTTGGTAGAGATTGAGCGCATGCACGCGCTACTGGTCACGCTTTCCGAAGATCCGCGAGCGAATCTAACGGCGGGTCTGTATGACGCTGGCACCGCGATTAAGAACCTTCGTCTGGTCAGCACGCAAACCAAGCCCCCGGGTTTTGTCGACCCGAATAACCCCGGCGAAAAGTCCATGGCCGCAATGCCTGACGACAAGCAAGACGATTCATCAATGGCGGCGCGAAGCAACAGTCAGGGAGAGACTAGGGAAGAAAACAGGGACGAGGATAAGGAAGAGGGCAGTAAAAACGGTGTCGAAGCCGCTGAGGGTAGCCCCCCGGTAGAGGCTCAGCCGAAGCCGGTAGAGGCAGATTCCGATAAGCGCTACCCCATGCTCAGTTTTTCCAATACCGACATGGCATTCTCCGGCGATACGCTCATTGCCGGTAACTATCACGGTTTCAATATCTACGATATCGCGGATCAGGCGGCGCCGGAGCTCATCAGCTCCGTAGTCTGTCCGGGCGGGCAGGGTGACGTGTCTGTGGTGGGTGACTTGTTGATTATGTCGGTACAGGAAACGCGTAGTCGACTGGACTGCGGGCTGCAGGGCATATCCGACGATGTGAGCGATGAACGCTTTCGCGGCATACGCATTTTTGATCTCAGCGATCTAAAGAACCCAAGACAAGTCGGCGCCGTGCAAACCTGCCGTGGTTCGCATACGCACTCGGTGGTTGCTGGTCCCGGCGCTGACGGCAAGATCATCGTCTATAACTCTGGCACGTCGAGTATTCGCGAACGTGAAGAGATGGCCTCATGCTTCGATGAGTCGCCGGGTGATCCACGCACTGCACTCTTTCGCATCGATGTGATCGAAATACCGGTCGATGACCCCGCAGCGGCTAAGATCGTCGCCAGCCCAGCCGTTTTCGCCGACGCACAAACCGGCGCTTTGGCGGGTTTATGGCGGGGCGGTGATCATGGCGAAGAGACCCAAGAGACGCGAGCCACAGACCAATGCCACGACATCACTGTTTTCCCGGCTGCAAACATTGCTGCCGGGGCCTGCTCTGGTAACGGCATATTGTTCGACATCTCAGACCCATTAAATCCCACGCGAATTGATGTGGTTTCGGATGCAGGCTTCGCCTACTGGCACTCGGCCACCTTTAACAATGATGGCACCAAGGTGCTGTTCACCGACGAATGGGGCGGTGGTGGCCGACCGCGCTGCCGTGCCTATGACCCGCTGGATTGGGGCGCTGATGCCATATACGACATCGTCGACGGCAAGCTTGAATTTCGCAGCTATTTCAAAATCCCTGCGCCTCAGCTAGAGCAGGAAAACTGTGTTGCCCACAACGGCTCCATCGTACCGGTGCCTGGGCGCGATCTCTTTGTGCAGGCGTGGTACCAGGGCGGATTGTCCGTCATCGACTTCACGGATTCGGCGAACCCGATTGAAATCGCCTACTTTGACCGTGGTCCCATCGATGCCGAGGAACTGGTTACCGGTGGGTTTTGGTCAACTTATTGGTACGACGGTCTGATTTACGGCACCGAGATCATCAGGGGCCTCGATGTCTTCGAGCTGACCGCCAGCGAGTTTCTGTCCGCCAACGAAATAGCCGCCAGCAACTTAACGCAGCAGGGCGGTGTGTTTAATCCGCAGCAGCAGCTTCCGGTGAGCTGGCCAGCACATCCGTCCATCGCGTTGGCCTATGTGGATCAGCTGCAACGCGCCGATGCGAATGGCGCCCAGTACGCTACGTTAAGAACTGCGCTAGCGCAGACACTCAGCCGTTACGGCACGGGTGATGGGGCGGCTGCAGACCCAGCATTGGCCCGGCAATTGGCGGATATGGCGGCACAACTCAGCGGCGATGCAAAAGTGAGCGCGCTGAAGCAGCAGCTAACGGCCATTGCTGCAGAGCTAAGGTAAAACCGTCCCGCGCAGACTGCAGTACCGGCCCAGGCCGAAATCAATATCCTGCGGCTTGGCCATCCTTACGCATTTCAGTGGCGCCAACATAGGTGCCGCTCGCAGGATCGCGATAGATGGCCTGATAACCGCCAAACATCACGCCGTCCTCTACGACTTCGACCTTGTGGCCCATTTCTTGGAGTCTCTGGACGGTCTCGGCGCTAAAGCCTGCCTCCACATGCAGCACCCCCAGCGGATCGCGTTCTGTATCGCTGGTGGGTTGGCTACCGCCGCTGTGATTAATACGTGCCGCGTCGCCGGCTTCCTGAACATTCATGCCGTAGTCGATCATGTTCACCAGAATTTGCATATGGCCCTGAGGCTGCATTGCACCGCCCATCAGGCCAAAGCTCATGAGTGGTGCACCGTTTTGCAGAACAAAGGCTGGAATGATGGTGTGGAAGGGGCGCTTGCCCGGCGCGTAAACATTGGCATGGCTGGGGTCTAACGAGAATAATTCGCCTCGATCCTGCAGCATAAAACCCAGGCCATCTGGCACTAGGCCAGAGCCCATGCCGCGATAGTTTGATTGAATGAGCGAGACCATCATGCCGTCGTTATCTGCCGCGGTGAGATAGGTGGTATCGCCTGCCTTGGCAAAGGCGTAGTCCCCGGGCAGTGGGTTGGCAATAGCGCGGTCTGGCTGAATCAAATCGAAACGCGCCTTACCGTAGGCGGGAGAGAGCAACCAATCCTCGGGAATGTCGGCGAAGTCGGGGTCGGCGTAATACTTGGCCACATCTTCGTAAGCTAGGCGCTTGGCCTCGGTCAGATAGTGCAGTACTCGTGCATCGCCTCGCGGCCATTGGTTGAGTTCTACGTTGTTCAAAATGTTGGCCATTTGCAGCGCCGCGTAGCCCTGGCTGTTGGGTGGCAGCTCGCACAGCTCAACACTGCGATAGGCTACACAGGCTGGGGTGACCCAGTCACTGCGGTGGGCCTGGAAATCCGCCAGCGTAAGATCGCCGCCGATCCGCTCCATATAGGTGTCCATCACCTTGGCGAGCTTGCCCTGATAGAACGCCTCGCGACCCCCTTCGGCGATGGCTTGGTAAGTGCTGGCAAGATCAGGGTTGCGAAAGATCTCGCCGGCTTTGGGGGCACGCGGCGAGAAGTAGGTGGCCTCGGCATTGGCAAATTCTTGAATCTGCGCTGCTCGCCTGCGGTAGGATTTCTCTGCTCGGGCAAAGTAATAGGCGATCACCGGCGACACCGGAAAGCCCTCTCGCGCATAGGTAATTGCGGGCGCCAGCACCTGCTGCATGGGCAGCCGACCAAAGCGCTCGTGCAGTTCAAACCAGCCGTCCACCGCACCGGGCACGGTCACCGGCAAGTGCCCCAGGGGCGGTATGCTGTCGCTGCCATCGAGCCTAGCCAGAAGCTGCGTTAGCGAGCGCCCTGCCGGACTTCGACCAGAGGCGTTGAGGCCATGCAGTCGCTGAGTTTTAGGGTCCCAAACGATGGCGAACAGATCACCGCCAATACCGCTGCCCGTGGGTTCCATCAAGCCCAAGGCTGCATTGGCAGCAATCGCTGCGTCCACAGCGCTGCCACCGGCTTTGAGAATATCCAGCGCGATTTGCGTCGCCAATGGTTGCGCTGTCGCTGCCATACCCTTGGCGGCATAGACCGGGCTGCGAGACCAGGGCGCGCCGACAGGTCGACCACCGGCACGAATCTCGGCGGTTGGCCTGCTAGGGCCTGCGGATTCCACCGCCTCGTCTGCCGCCAAGGTTGGATTTATGTTCAACACAGCGATGATCAAAGAGAGGGCTAAAAGTCGTAAAGTCATGGTGGCTAAATCGCTAATCGTAATAAGTTAGGCAAGCATAGTAGCGCGCCTAAAACCAAGGGTCTGTTAAGAACTGAAGGAGAGCCTGATGCTGCAACGCATTTCGAGGCAAGGCATGCCAAGTCGTCATCGCGTTTGCCTTCGTGCGTAGAGCGCCCAGTAGCTGCGAGTGTTGCCAGCGCAAAGTTGAGCTGACCTTTCACCATCTCATTCCGAAAAAAGCGCACCGGCGCAAGCGCTTCAAAAACAACTACAGCAAGAAGCAGCTGAACGCTGGCATCCATGTCTGTCGCCTGTGCCACCGCGGCATCCACCGTCTCTACGATGAACTGACGTTGGCACGAGACTTCAACACGCTAGAACAGCTCGTGGCGGATCAGGCCCTGGCCAAACACTTTGCTTGGGTGAGCAAACAAAAAGAGCAACAAGACAGCCCAAACTGGCTTTAGGCTTTGCGCGCCCCATCGAAGGTAGGCTTACGCTTCTCAAGAAAAGCCTTGGCGCCTTCGCGCATGTTTTTCGGGATCAACACCGCCTGGTGCTCCATTTCCAGATCCAGCTGTCGCTCGAAGGTATTGTCCACCGCCACATCTAGGGTCTCTCGTATGCGCACGCTGGCATCAGGCGAGGCGTTTTTCAGAATGTCGATGAGCTTTGCGGTGGCGGTATCCAGCGCATCATCGCTGACGGCCTGCCAGATCATCCCCCAGGTTTCGGCTTGGCTCGCCGAAATGCGCTCACCGGTGAGCGACATGCCCAGCGCTCGGGCGCGACCGATACGTCTGGGCAAACTCCAAGTGGTGCCCATGTCCGGCACAATACCCAAATTGGGTCCGAAGGTTGCGACGAAAAACGCAGACTCGGCAGCGATGGTGA
>ERZ802824.1162-NODE-1162-length-14162-cov-17.8813_pt1 | contig 14162 bp, 10 predicted proteins | sample MGYA00345650_ERZ802824 | MGnify/ENA primary metagenome ERZ802824 (study PRJEB30503, sample SAMEA104212361) | marine metagenome | biome: Westerlies Biome; feature: [SRF] surface water layer (ENVO:00010504) within the epipelagic zone...; material: water... | reverse complement strand
GGTTCATCATCTAGGGCCTCGAGAAATCAGCAAACAACAATAACAAAGTCGTTGGCCAGATGCTGCTAGGCACCAGCCGGTGAATATGCAGACAAAAAAAAGCCCTCCAATGAGAGGGCTTTTTGCTTGGTGCTTACTGCGCTGGGCCTAGCGATCTAGTCCCAAGTCAGTGCTCCACCGGTTTGGTAATCCGTCACGCGAGTTTCGAAGAAGTTCTTCTCTTTCTTCAAATCCATGATCTCAGACATCCACGGGAAGGGGTTCTTCACGCCGGGATACTGTTCGGTCAAACCGATCTGCGCCAGTCGGCGGTTGGCGATGAACTGTAGGTACTCTTCCATCATGTTGGCGTTCATGCCCAGCACACCGCGTGGCATGGTGTCTCGCGCATAGCCTACTTCCAGCGTGGTGCCTTCTAAGATCATCTCTCTTGCAGATGCCTGCATCTCGTCGTCCCACAGATGTGGGTTTTCGAGTTTGATCTGGTTGATCACGTCGATACCGAAGTTCACGTGCATGGACTCATCTCGCAGGATGTACTGAAACTGCTCCGAGGTGCCGGTCATCTTGTTGCGGCGGCCCATGGACAAGATTTGAGTGAAACCACAGTAAAAGAAGATGCCTTCCAACACGCAGTAGTAGGCGATCAGGTTCTTCAACAGGGTCTTGTCCGTGTCAACGGTGCCGGTGGTGAAGCCTGGGTCGTTGATTTCCTTGGTGTACTTCAATGCCCATGAGGCTTTTTCTGCCACGGTGGGAACTTCGTGGTACATGTTGAAGATCTCGCCCTCGTCCATGCCGAGCGATTCAATACAGTATTGATAGGCGTGGGTGTGAATGGCTTCTTCAAAGGCTTGGCGCAACAGGTATTGGCGGCATTCTGGGTTGGTGATCAACCGATAAATGGCCAGAACCAAGTTGTTGGCAACCAGTGAGTCCGCGGTTGAGAAGAAACCAAGGCTGCGCTTAACGATGGTGCGCTCGTCATCGCTCAAGCCGTCTTCTGATTTCCACAGCGCGATGTCTGCGGTCATATTCACTTCTTGAGGCATCCAGTGGTTGGCACAACCATCCAGATACTTTTGCCATGCCCAGTCGTACTTGAACGGTACCAGCTGGTTAAGGTCGGCACGGCAGTTGATCATGGCTTTTTGGTCTACGGTCACACGCTCGGTGCTGACCGGCTCGGCGGCTACCTCTTCCACAGCAGCGGGTGCTGGAGCGGCAGCTTCTTGCGCGGCCTTAGCCGCTGCTTCTCGTTCTGCTGCGGCTTTTTGCTCCGCTGCAGCTTGTCGCGCCGCAGCGGCTTGCTGTTCGGCCGCGCGCTGTGCAGCGGCAGCTTGTGCTGCTTCGGCTGCCATCTGCTTTTGCACCGCATCTGCAATCACAGCTTGATCTGCTTGTGCATTGCTTGGTGCTTCTTCGTAATCGTCCCAACTTAACATCGTGGTACTCCTGATAATAAATTCTGTTCTTGCTACGGGCTTGTTCGGCTTACTGACAAGCGTTTTATTGACAAGCCTCGCAATCTGGATCGTCCAGTGAGCACGCCATGGGCACTGGCGCCGCCTCACCAAGATCAAGGTCTATTCCGCCTTGTTGGGCGGCTTCTGGTGCCACCGCTTGTTGTGCAACCTGTGGTGCTGCAACAGGCTCAGGCGCTGCCTGCGCGACTGGCGCCGCAGGTGCTGCCGCCATGCCACCATCAGCGCCAGACGACACCGCGTTCAACGTGCCTTTTTCCAGCGTCGATTTTTCGGTGCTGGTAGCGCTAAGCGCACGCAAGTAATAGGTGGTCTTTAAACCACTTAACCAAGCCATGCGATAGGTGATGTCCAGCTTCTTGCCAGAAGCGCCGGCAATATAAAGGTTCAGCGACTGGGCCTGATCGATCCACTTCTGGCGTCGGCTGGCGGCATCGACCAACCAACGTGGCTCAACCTCAAAGGCGGTGGCGTATTTTTGCTTCAAATCCGCAGGAATGCGCTCAATGGCCTGCAGGCTGCCATCGTAGTACTTGATGTCGTTCACCATGACCTTGTCCCACAAACCCAGTGCCTTGAGGTCGCGCACCATGAATGGGTTCACCACAGTGAACTCGCCTGACAGGTTCGATTTCACGTACAGGTTTTGATAGGTCGGTTCGATGGACTGAGACACGCCAGTGATGTTGGCGATGGTCGCCGTTGGCGCAATGGCCATGACGTTTGAGTTGCGCATGCCGTTCACCTGCACCTTGGCGCGCAGTGCGCTCCAGTCCAACCTCGCGGACATATCGACGCTCAAATAATCTTCGCCACGTTCTTGCTGCAGCATCTTCAACGAATCGATCGGCAAGATGCCGCGACTCCACAGCGAGCCAGAAAAGCTGGCATAGGCGCCGCGCTCTTGGGCCAGATTGCTGGATGAATCAATCGCAAAGTAGCTGATGGCTTCCATGGAGGAATCGGCGAATTCCACTGCATCTTGTGAGCTGTAGGCAATGCCCAGCTTATACAGGGCGTCTTGGAAGCCCATGATGCCAAGGCCCACTGGGCGGTGGCGCATGTTCGAAGTGCGTGCTTGCTCGACAGAGTAGTAGTTGATGTCGATGACGTTATCGAGCATGCGAACTGCTGTGCGCACAGTGGCTTCCAACTTCTGCATGTTCAGCTCGCCGTTTTCCACGTGCTGAGGCAGGTTGATGGAGCCCAAATTACAGACCGCGATCTCGTCCTTAGACGTATTCAGCGTGATCTCCGTGCACAGGTTAGACGAGTGCACGACGCCAGTGTGCTGCTGTGGTGAGCGCACATTGCAGGTGTCTTTGAAGGTAATCCACGGATGACCCGTCTCGAACAGCATCGACAGCATCTTGCGCCACAGGTCAGCGGCTTTAACGCGCTTGAACAGCTTCAGCTCGCCGGTACGGGTTTGTTCTTCGTAGGCCTCATAGCGTTGCTCAAAGGCGCGGCCGTACAAGTCGTGCAGATCGGCGGCATCAGCCGGTGAGAACAGCGTCCACTCACCGTCTTGTGATACCCGCTTCATGAACAAATCGGGAATCCAGTTCGCGGTATTCATGTCGTGGGTGCGGCGCCGGTCATCGCCGGTGTTTTTGCGCAGTTCTAAGAACTCTTCAATGTCTAGGTGCCACGACTCTAGGTAGGCACATACCGCGCCCTTGCGCTTGCCGCCTTGGTTCACCGCTACCGCGGTGTCATTGACCACCTTTAAGAACGGTACGACACCCTGAGATTTACCATTGGTGCCCTTGATGTAAGAACCTAGGGCTCGCACTTGAGTCCAGTCGTTGCCCAAGCCGCCAGCCCACTTCGACAGCATGGCGTTATCTTGAATTGCGCCGTAGATGCCGTGCAGGTCATCGGGCACCGTGGTCAAGAAGCAAGACGAAAGCTGTGGACGCAGCGTGCCTGCATTGAACAGGGTAGGCGTCGAGCTCATGTAATCGAAGGAGCTTAAGAGGTTATAAAACTCGATCGCGCGGGCGTTACGGTCATCTTCTGCAACCGCCAAGCCCATGGCCACACGCATGAAGAACACCTGAGGCAGTTCGATGCGCACATCGTCCGAGTGAATAAAGTATCGGTCGTACAGGGTTTGCAGGCCGAGGTAGGTAAACAGGTGATCGCGCTCAGGTAGCAGAGCCGCGCCCAACTGGTCTAAATCGAACTCGGCCAATTGCGGGCTGACCAGTTCAAGTTCGATACCCTTTTCAATAAAACTCTTCAGCGCTAGTGGATAGCACTGGGTCATTTGCGCTTGGGTGGCGGTATGAATGGCACCAGTGCCATGTACGTCTAAAAAGGTCAGCGCTTCAGTGCGTAGCTCATCCAGCAGTAAGCGAGCGCTTACATAGGTGTAATTAGGCTCTTCTTCAACCAAGGTACGGGCGGTGATCAGCACCGATGTCGCCACGTCGCTGGCGGTAATGCCGTCGTACATGTTGGCCATGGCTTCACTGATGATGCGCCCGGCGTCCACATCGCCTAAGCCCTCGCAGGCCTCACCGACGATGGTTTGAATACGCGCGATATCCAGCGGCCCGGTGGAGCCATCGGCGTTGACCACATTGATGCCTTGCACGGCCTGTTCAGTGCTGGGGTCGATGGCCTGCTGTTGGCTACGCTCTTGCGCGCGCTGTTCGCGATAAAGCACATAGGATCGCGCCACTTTTTGCTCGCCAGAGCGCATCAGCGCCAGTTCAACCTGGTCTTGAATCTCTTCGATATGCAGGGTGCCGCCAGAGGGCATGCGGCGCTTGAAGGTCGCGGTCATTTGATCGGCCAGTTCTTGTACCAACTCGCGAATGCGCGGTGATGCTGCCGCGGTGCCACCTTCTACCGCCAAAAACGCCTTGGTCATGGCGACAGAAATTTTATCTGCGGTATAGGGCACGACGGTGCCATTACGCTTAATGATTTTCAGTTGGCCCGGCGCCGTAGCCGTCAAAGAAGGGGACAAGACTCCCGCTTCTGATGGGTTAGCTTGTGGGCTTTGCTGGCTCGCTGGTGTATCCATCGAGGTGTCTGTTTGCATCGTTCGGTGTCCTCTCTCTGTTCTTTTCAAGCTGTTTTTTTCAAGCGCATGATATTTCGCTTGTTTGTTGACGAACGTAACGCTCGCCCCATCGCTTGCTAGTCCTTTGATCCGGCTCGTTTTTTACGTCATCAATGCGCGCACGCTGCTGACGGGTTGCACTCACCGAGCACTCTGCTCTGGCTATTTTTGGGCCCAGTGGCCGGTCTGGTCAAAGATCAACGTTTAAGTCGCAATATTCGTCAAAATGTGTCCCGAACTCCTCACTTTTCAGGATAAATTTTGACTCAGTCAAATATTTTATCGGCCCTAAAACCCAAGATATGGGGGTTTTCTGGACAGGCGACACAAGATAATGGGATCAATAAGTCAATGCAAGGAAAAGTCTGTGGATAACCTGTGCGCACTTTACCCTCACCGAGTAGTAGCCTGTGGATAGCCGAAATTAGCCTCATTTTGTGCATCAATTGGCGTTTGATGGCGTCCCACAGCCGACACACCGCGGCTGACACTCAGCGGCTTTTGCCATTAAGCTGCGCTGCTGCGGGCCAAGTGGTCTGACCGTCTGTGCATAAAGTGAGAACCTTCAATGACCTACATTCTTGCCCTCGATCAAGGCACTTCTAGTAGCCGCGCGCTTGTTTACGATGCCGCTGGCGCGGTAGTGGGGAGCGCCCAGCAGAGTATCGACAGCACATACCCCCAAGATGGCTGGGTTGAGCAAGACCCAGCCATGATCTGGTCTTCGATTTTGGCCGTAGGTCGACAGGCCATCGCTGATGCGAACATCGCACCTAGCGCTATCGCTGGCATTGGCATCACCAACCAACGTGAAACCTCTCTGCTGTGGGAGCGCGAGACATCGCGCACCCTGTACAACGCCATCGTCTGGCAGGATCGCCGTAGTGCGGCCTATTGCGACGCCCTGGCCCAGCAGCGCTATCCAGCGGGCCAAGCCGATGGTCGCGGTGTTGCAGAGTTGATTCAGCACACCACGGGTTTGATCATCGATCCCTATTTTTCCAGTACCAAGCTGGCATGGCTGTTGGATCAAACCGATGCCGATCGCAGTCGCGCACAGCGCGGCGAGCTGTGTTTTGGCACCGTGGACAGTTTCTTGGTGTGGCATCTCACCAAGGGCGCGCGGCACGTTACTGATGCCACCAACGCCAGCCGCACCCAGCTATTCGATATTGCACAGCAGTGCTGGAGTGAGCCACTGCTGGAGCTGTTCAAAGTGCCAACGGCGGTACTGCCCGAGGTTCTCGACTGCGTCGCTGACTTTGGTACCGCGGACGCCGAATGGTTTGGTGCACCCATACCCATTTTTGGCATCGCAGGCGATCAGCAGGCCGCACTGATCGGTCAGGCCTGTTTTAGGGCAGGTATGTCGAAAAGTACCTACGGCACCGGCTGTTTCGTCATGACTCATACCGGTGACGAGATCTCCCGATCAAGCCAACAACTGTTATCCACTGTGGCTTACCGTATCGACGGCAAACCCAGCTATGCCTTAGAGGGCAGCATTTTTGTCGCCGGTGTTGCCATCCAGTGGCTGCGCGATCAGCTGGGTTTAATCGAGCATGCCGCCGAAACCGCTGATGCCTTTGCGCGCACCCAGGGTGAGACCCACGGGGTATATGTCGTGCCTGCGTTCACGGGCTTAGGCGCACCCTATTGGCAGCCGCAGGCCCGGGGGTTGATTACCGGGCTCACCCTGGACAGCGATAAAGACCACCTCATCACCGCCTTTTTGCAGAGTGTGGCCTATCAAACCCGTACCTTGCTGGATGCCATGGCGGCGGATGGCGCGCCTGTGACCACGCTTCGAGTGGACGGCGGCATGGTGGTCAACGAGGCGTTTTGTCAGTTTTTGTGCGATGTGCTGGATGTGCCGGTACAGCGTCCGGCAGACGTCGAGACCACCGTGCGAGGCGCCGGCGTGCTGGCTGCCATTGGCGCAGGATTATTTGCCGATTTGCAGGAGGCTGCGGCACTGTGGCAGTTGGGTCAGGACTTTGCGCCGACCATGCCGACGGCCAAGCGCCAAGCACTGCTTGCCGGATACGAGCGAGCGGTTCTCCAAACGCTGGCGGCTACTTAGCCCTGACGGCCCAACAGCAAAAATTCGACTAAGGCTTTTTGACTGTGCAGGCGGTTGCCTGCTTCGTGAAAGACCACAGAGCGCGGGTCGTCTAGTAGTGTGTCGCTGACTTCCTCGCCGCGATGAGCCGGCAGGCAGTGCATGAACAGGGCGCTGGGATCCGCCAAGTCGAGCAACGTCTCGTTCACTTGATAGGGCTCAAAAATCGCCCTGCGGTTACCTTCTTCGCCCTCATGGCCCATGGAGGACCAGACATCTGTGACGACCAAGTGCGCGCCGTCCACCGCCTCGCGAGGGTCGAGCACACGCTCCACATTTTCACCGTTGGCTAAAATATCAGCGTCGGGTTGATGCGAATCTGGGCAGCTAAAGCGCAGGTGAAAGTTCCACTGCTTGGCGGCATTAATGTACGAATGGCACATGTTGTAGCCATCGCCCAAGAAAGTGACCGTTTTGCCCTCAATGGAGCCGCGGTGTTCCTCAAAAGCCTGCATGTCGGCGAGTAGCTGACACGGATGCAGCAGCGAACTCATGGCATTGATCACCGGCACCGTGGCGTAATGAGCGAGGGTCTCGATGTCTTGTTGGCTGGCGGTACGTATCATGATGATGTCGACCATTTCAGACAACACCCGCGCCAGATCTTCCAGCGGCTCGCCGCGACCAATTTGCGTATCGCCAGGGCTTAAGAAAATAACGCTCGCACCCATTTGCGTAAAACCCGCCTCGAAAGCCACCCGGGTACGTGTGCTGCTCATGGTCAGGATCAGCGCGCCGGTTTTGCCTACCAAGGGCTGATATACCTCGCCGTTCTCGTGTTGCTTGCGCAGCGTTTTCGCGCGCTCGATCACGTGCTTGAGTTCATCAGAGGAAAAATCCAATAGCGACAGAAAATCTCGTTTGATCATCGGTCCGACTTCCGGGAGTTGTTAGGGAGTGGTTTTTTAGGCGATCAAGCGTTGATCAGCGTGACGACGCGCTGCACCAACTCGTCGGCTTCGGCATCGCTCATGGTCAGCGGTGGCAGCATGCGAATGATGTTGCCTTGGGTGACGTTGATCAGCAGACCTTGCTCCAGCGCCTTGGCAGCGTAGCTACCGATGTCCTGGTGCATTTCCACTGCCAGCATCAAGCCCGCGCCGCGAATTTCTTTCACGTCGTTGCGCCCAGCCAGTGCGTCTTTAAGACCATTTTGTATGCGCTCGCCGAGTGCTAGGGCGCGCTGCTCCAAGCCTTCAGCGTCGATCACATCGAGCACCGCATTGGCCGCGGCACAGGCCAAGGGATTACCGCCAAAGGTTGAGCCATGGTTACCGGGCACGAACAAAGCCGCAGCTTCGCCACGGGCAAGGCAGGCACCAATGGGCATGCCATTGCCAAGGCCCTTCGCCGTGGTCACCACGTCGGGCAGAATGTCCGTGTGCTGATAGGCGAAAAATTTGCCGGTGCGCGCGTTGCCGCTTTGCACTTCGTCTAAAATCATCAGCCAGTTGTTGGCATCGCAGATACCCCGCAGCGACGCTAAATATCCATCGTCGGGAATGTAAATGCCGCCTTCACCGAGAATCGGCTCGACCATTACCGCAACCACATTGGGGTTGTTAGCCGCAATGGCCTCGATGGCAGGAATGTCGTTAAACGGCGCGCGCACGAAACCGCTGAGCAACGGCTCGAAGCCCGCGTGAACCTTGCGGTTGCCGGTAGCAGTCAGCGTTGCCATGGTGCGGCCATGAAAACTGCCGTCGACCACGATCACCGCCGGTGACTTAATGCCTTCGTTGTTGCCCTTTAACCGCGCGAGCTTAATTGCCGCCTCGTTGGCTTCCGCGCCAGAGTTGCTAAAAAACACGTTATCCATGCCAGAACGTTCGCACAGACGATTGGCCAGCTTGGTTTGCAGCGGAATCTCGTAAAGGTTCGAGGTGTGCAGCAGAGTCTGAGCCTGATGGGCAAGGGCGTCGGCGACATGCGGGTGGGCGTGGCCGAGGCCGCAAACGGCGATGCCGGTCAGACCGTCGAAATAGGTTTTGCCTTCGCTATCGGTCAGGTAGGAGCCAGCGCCGCTGACAAAATTCACGGGCATACGGCCATAAGTGTTCATAACATGGTTCTGCATGACGCTCGTTCCTGCTCCTACGACAAGGTGCTTGGGCGCGACGCTTCGTTGATACCGACTGCCGAGAGTAGAAATACCTCACCGCTCAATTCCAAATGAAATTGAGGAACAGTCAATACCAAGGAGTCATCGTGCCTAAAAGCGACAGGCCGCGTCGAATGCGGCCTGTAAAACCGCAACATACTAAAGCCATACCCGCCTCGCAACAGCGTTTTGCGCAGATATGACGTGTGTCACAGGTTAAGTGCCGTTGAACAGCTGGAGGCTTGATTTACTATCGGTAAAAGGTGGCGACGTTCAAGGATTGCCGCGTCGCGCGACGCGCTCCTCGCAATGACGAAGGTGTTTAGCGACGACGGTGTTTTGATTCCTCGCGGCAAGTAGTGGATTGCGCCACTCGACAAAAATCGTCATTGCGAGCGGCAGCCCGCGAAGCGGGGTGCAGCGTGGCAATCTACTCTCTATCTCGGTACAGACTGCTTTGTGACGGCGCTCCTTGGGCCAGCAACCTATACGTGGGCCTCAGCGCGAGGACTAGGGCGCTCGCAAGCTCTCGGTAAGCCGTCGCAAACCTTCTTCGAGCACCGGCCGCGGGCTGGCAAAGTTAAAACGCACATAACCCTCGTGACCAAAGGGTGCGCCATTACTCAGACCCAGCCCGTGGGACTCGAAGTGCCCGTCCACGTCGTTGAGCTGCAAATCTTCAATGTTCAGCCACGCCAGATAAGTAGCCTCCATCGTCGACATGCGCGTACCGGCTACGGCTTCGATCAAGCTTCGATTACGCCGCAGGGTTGTGAGCAGTTCGGGCACCCAGTCTGAGCGGTCGTTAAAGGCGGCCTCGGAGGCAATATAGTTCAGCGGTCCGGGGCCAGGCACCAAATCGCCACGCGTGGCGAGAAAGCGCTGGCGCAGCGCGGCATCCGGCACAATTGCCGCAGCGCAGCCAAGGCCGGGGATGTTGTAGGTCTTGGTGGCCGCGAACAGCGATACCGTGCGGTGAGCGATTTCAGGTACTGCATGGGCAATGGGCAGATGCTGCTTGTCCTCGTCCAAAATCAGTTGGCAATGAATTTCATCGCTAACCAGCAGCAGATCGTGCTCCTCAATGAACCCAGCAAGCGCCTGCAGCTCGGCCAAGCTGTAGCAGCGCCCGGTAGGGTTTTGTGGGTTCGCAATGCACACCATTTTGGTATGCGGCGTGAGCGCGTCGCCCATGCGTGCAAAGTCCATTGACCATGTGCCATTGTTCAACGCCAGCGGTACGGCAAGTTGCGTGCGGCCAGTGTTGTCCTGCAAATCTAAAAACGGGTAGTAAATGGGCGTGGGCACCAAAAGGTGCTCGTCCGCCGCCAGCATGTTCACCGCCATGTTCAGCCCAGGCACCACGCCCGGCAGCCACACGATCCATTCTTCGGGCACTTGCCAGCCGTAGTGATGCACGAGCCAGTTTTGCAGTGCCAGGGTTAGAGAGTCTGGCTTTTTGGTGTAACCAACAATCGGGTGATCGAGGCGCTCACGCAGTGGCTCAAGGATGAAATCCGGCACCGCAAAATCCATGTCGGCGATCCAAAACGGCAAAATGTCGGTGCCCGCGTACTTTTGCAGCTTGGTCGCATTGGTGCCTGCACGATCTATGACACGGTCAAAATCATAAGCCATGGCGGATCCTCGAAAGTGAGCGGGAGCAGCGGCGATCATAACGTTATAAAGGAAGGGAATGCCAAAGTGCCTGTTAACCGGCGAGTTTTCAGGGCTACAATGCGGCAAAGCGCAGTGCGCATGCAGAACAACAACATGCATAGGACGCCGTTATGTCAGAAGAAGTATTGGACTCGATCAAACAACAAATCTCTGAAAACCCCATCATTCTTTATATGAAGGGTTCCCCACAGGCGCCGCAGTGCGGGTTTTCAGCGCAAACCGTGCAGTGCATGGTGGCCTGCGGCCAGCGCTTTGCTTACGTGGATATTCTCAGCAACCCAGAAATTCGCTCAACGCTACCGGGCTACGCCAACTGGCCAACCTTCCCGCAGCTGTGGGTAGACGGCGAACTGGTGGGCGGCTGCGACATCATCACCGAGATGTTCGAAGCAGGGGAGCTAGAGACCTTGCTGGTAGAAACCTCAGAGAAATACGCCACAGAAGAATAAGCCGCAGGTCTTTTCAGCGGCTACTCGTCATCGTCGTGCCTTTCCAGCCAATGCGGATGGAAAGGCCACGCATTCACAATATGACAAAACAGCTCCGCGGTGCGTTCGGCATCGTAAGAAGCGTTATGAGCCTGCACCTCACTGAAATCGAGCCCCGCCCGACGGCACGCTTCGCTGAGCACTGTATGGCCAAAAGCCAGTGCGCCCAGGGTGGCGGTATCTAGCGCGGTAAACGGGTGAAACGGGTTGCGCTTAATTTTCAGCCGCTCGCAGGCCGCATTCAAAAAGCCCTGATCGAAGGAAGCATTGTGCGCCACCATAATGGCCCGGTGGCACCCGGCAAACTTCATCTCATCCCGCACGGTTTTGAAAAACTCCACCAAGGCCTCGCGCTCATCCAGCGCGTTGCGATTGGGATCATCCAAATCGATCTTAGTGACCTTCAAGCTAGCAGGCTCGATATGCGAACCCTCAAAAGGCTCCAGACTCCAACTGGCGCTGTCCTTTATGCACAGCTGACCGTCGCGCATGGTGACGAAGGAGCAGGCGACTTCCAAAATGGGGTTGTCTTGCTTGCTTAACCCGCCTGTTTCTAAGTCAACCACGACAGGCAGATAGCCGCGGAATCGGTCAGAGATTTCCATTAGATGACGATAACTGAAAACGAAGCACAGGGAACGAAAAACCAACCACTGAAGAATTTGATGCCCGGATTTTCATCCACCGGTTGTTGGTGTCACGATTCTTGGAAAATCGTAAAACTCAAAAAAGTTGTCAGCCGAGGGTGGGTCGACCTGACCAATACTACCGCGACAGGAGAGAGCCTTGGATGCTGTGCAATTGCATAGTGATTTTTGTGAGTCAGATCAACAATCGGCAGCATCTTTGCCAAATTGCGACGCAGTTTTAAGCCTGTTGGGTTAGTTTTTTGCACTTGAGCACAAGAGGTCTTGCGGTTTCGACCATCATCAAGATCGACAACATAGGTGTGGATAGCGACGTGGGAAACTTTTCTATCGTGCTTTTGATAGCAGCCAATGTCGGCCGTGCGGATGCGCAGGCTGATGTTGTAGAGCGCGGATATAAGGCGCTAACGGTCACTACGGCTGACAACGAAACACATAGGGCTGTCATTGTGGGGGCTGCCGCCGATGAAGGTTTTCAGATCTCACTTTACTTAAAGAGCAATAGCTACGGTTTCTTTCGGTCCCTATCTTTTCCATTTAAGGCCAACTCAACGCAGCGTGCGGACGAATTGATCTCAGAGTTGAGAATGCACGCTTATTGGTTTGGCCTTGACACACTGCGCATTGCTGTTACGCAAGATGGCGGGGCTTTGCCGTTTTTTGAGGTATCAGTTGAGCGAGATTCCAGCGGTTACCCCGATGGACTGTCGTTAGCTCGAGGTACAGCGATTACCCATTCGCCAGACGTTATTGACGTAGCTCATCCGTATATCCTCGTGCAAGACAGTACCGAGGGTTACAGCAGCATTGACCTACTAAACGGCAACACGGGGAAAACTCTTCTGAGCACAGTCGGCTTTGACCATGAGTTATTTCCGCAAGCCGTCACGCTTTTGACGATTGATGACCGGTTAATCGTTCGCACTTCGTGTCTTCTAGATCGGCCCGAGCGCGATGCCGAATTTGTTTTTGCTGACGCGCTACGGTGTGAATGCGCGCCCGGCGATTGCGATGCTTCCTATGAATACCGTTTAGATTTGGGCGGTTTACTAGGTCCTTAGGATCAATTGGGTGAAGAGATGCTTTAAGAGTTTGCTGTGTGGAGAGGCTTGCCCAGCGCACTTCGCCTCGACAAGTGCCCTGAGCTGATCTCTCAGGTGTTGGTCGACTGGTGCCATGAGAACAATGTGCAGCTTCAATACATCCAACCAGGCAAGCCCAATCAGAACACATTTATCGAACGCTTCAATAAAACTTATCGCGTGGAGGTGCTGAATGCGTATCTGTTCCGCAGTCTCGATCAGGTCAGCGAGATCACGGATGGCTGGTTACGAATCTACAACGAAGAAAGGCCGCATCGGAGTCTGGGACGGATACCGCCACCCAGTTCCGGCGGCAACTCGAAAACGCCGAGAACTCTAAGCATGAGTTGTCCGCTTGACGAGGGAGAATACGCAGTAATTGAAGGGCACTGAGAAACTACAGTGCCAGCGGTGCGTTGGGGTTCGCATCTGGCATCACAGTAGTATTTCTAGATTGAGAATCGTTAGCTTATGGCTCATTCGCTCTGGAAGGCGGATCAACCTAACGAAAATTTCCCTCCTCTCCCTCCTTGCCCTAAAATCCCCGCGGTTTCGTCTCCGCTTTGTTCAAAGGAATTCCCGTGTCTGACAAGAGAAAAATCGTCCTCGCCTACTCTGGTGGGCTGGATACTTCCGTTATCTGCCGCTGGCTGCAGGAAACCTATAACGCCGAAGTGGTGACCTTTACCGCTGACATCGGTCAGGGCGAGGAGGTGGAGCCTGCCCGCGAGAAGGCTAAGGCCATGGGTGTGCAGGAGATCTACATCGAAGATCTCACCGAAGACTTTGTCGCCAATTATGTTTACCCCATGTTCCGCGCCAACACGGTGTACGAGGGCGAGTATCTGCTGGGCACGAGTATCGCCCGGCCGCTCATCACCAAGCGCATGGTAGAGATCGCCCGCGAGACCGGCTCTTCTGCGGTAGCCCACGGTGCGACGGGTAAGGGTAACGATCAGGTGCGCTTTGAGCTTGGGGCCTATGCGCTGGACCCAGACATTCAGGTGATCGCGCCATGGCGCGAGTGGGATCTCAATTCCCGCGAGGCGCTGATGGATTTTTGCGAGAAGCACCAAATTCCCGTGGACTATAAGCGCGGTGGTAAGTCGCCGTACTCCATGGATGCCAACTTGCTACACATCTCCTACGAGGGGGGCGGTTTGGAAGATCCTGCCAAGCCCGCTGACGACGGGATGTGGCGCTGGACGGTTGCGCCGGAAGACGCGCCGGATCAGCCGCTGGAAATTGAGCTGACTTACGAGCGCGGTGACCCGGTTGCCCTAGACGGCAAACCGCTGACGCCGGGTGCGATGTTGGCGGAGCTGAATCGTCTGGGTGGTATGCACGGTGTGGGCCGTTCTGACATCGTTGAGAACCGCTTCGTGGGCATGAAGTCGCGCGGTTGTTACGAAACCCCCGGCGGTACGATTTTGCGCAAGGGCCACCGTGCCATGGAGACGTCGACGCTAGATCGCGAGGTGG
>ERZ802824.1131-NODE-1131-length-14389-cov-17.948_pt1 | contig 14389 bp, 11 predicted proteins | sample MGYA00345650_ERZ802824 | MGnify/ENA primary metagenome ERZ802824 (study PRJEB30503, sample SAMEA104212361) | marine metagenome | biome: Westerlies Biome; feature: [SRF] surface water layer (ENVO:00010504) within the epipelagic zone...; material: water... | reverse complement strand
TTGTTAACTGTGATCCTGACGCGCCAGACTTCTCTATACCACTATCAAATATTTCTAGGCAATTAGGTGCCTATGATCTTGAAAATGCCAAAGTTGCAGAAGCAAAGACCTATCGCATTGATGCCAACTGGAAGCTGTGTCTTGAGAATTACCTTGAGTGCTACCACTGTGCCAGTTCTCATCAGCACTACGCAAAGCTCCACACGCTTCAGGCTCTGGCGCATAAAGTTAAGCCTATCAATGAAGCTATGTGGGCAAGAGCAGAGGACGTCACTGGTGTGTCCGGAATCGCTGAAGAGTACTACGGTTACTATAATGATTCCGCTGACTTTGGCGCCTGCTCCTATCATAGTAGATATGCGCTTTATGAGGGTTTTCAATCGGGGAGTAAGGAAGGGAAACCGGTTGCACCTTTAATGGGCAATATGAAGGGTTATGATGGAGGGGCAGGGGACTTTCAAATGGGCCCCCTTACATTTATGCTCAATTACCCTGATCATTGTGTTCTTTATCGTTTTATTCCTCGCAGTATTACTGAGACGGATATGGAGCTCGTGTGGTACGTAAATGGAGATGCTCAAGAGGGCGTAGACTACGATAAAGAAGATTTAACATGGCTCTGGCATTTCACTAGCTTGGAGGATGAGTTTATTATCATGCGAAACAGTGCAGGTGTGAATTCACATTTTTTCCAACCAGGGCCCTATCACCCAGAGCATGAGTCGACTTGTATGGAGTTCATTTCCTGGTACTTGAAGGCGCTATCTGAGACTAAGTTAAGTTAAATTTCAAAGGGATTTGTGAATGTTTCTTACATCAACTCCAGATACTGCTGAGCACGCTCCCTCTTATTATGCAGCTTCGGCAAATTGGCAAACAGATTACCTTAAATTAGACGGCGATCTTGATGTTGATGTCGTTATTGTTGGAGGAGGCTTCAGTGGTGTTGCTACCGCAGTTGAGCTCTGTGAGAGAGGTTACAAAGTAGCCTTAATAGAGTCGCATCGTATAGGTTGGGGTGCCAGTGGTCGGAATGGTGGTCAAATAATAGGCGGCTATGGCTCAAATCCCAGTGCATTTCGTTCATCAATTGGAAGCGAGGGAGTAGAGATTGTTGAGCAGATGGGCGTAGAGTGTGTGGATATCATTAAAGATCGAATTGAGAAGTATAATATCGATTGCGATTTAAAGTGGGGTTATTGTGAGGTTGGCCTAAAAAAGCGCCATCTTAAAGCCTACAGCGAATGGGCTGATGAAGAGTCTGCAATACAGCTACTTAGCCGAGAAGAATTACAGCAATACGTAAAGTCAGATGTATACATTGGTGGATATTATCGAGGGGACTGGGGCCATATCCAGCCTCTCAATTTATGTATTGGTGAGGCCAGAGTGGCCGAGTCCATGGGCGCCAAAATCTTTGAGCAATCAAAGATTACCAGCATCACATACGGAGATCATCCCACAGTTCATACTGAGAGTGGTTCGATTAGAGGAAATCATGTGATTCTATGTGGCAATGCCTATATGGATAATTTAGTGCCCTATTTAGATGCTCGAGTGCTTCCTGCGACAAGCTGTATCATTGCTACAGAGCCTTTGACCGAGGAACAAATTCAGCAGACATTGGTTAGGGACGTTGCTGTTTGTGACTCCAGAACTGCGCTGGACTACTATCGCTTATCTGCCGACAAGCGACTGCTGTTTGGCGGTCTATCAAATTATTCAGGTCTCGACCCAGTGAATGCAACGGGGATTTTGCAAGCTAAGATGACAAAAGTTTTCCCATCGCTTAGCAATGCAAAAATTGACTATAGTTGGTCTGGAAGAATGGGTATCAGTGTAAGAAGGATGCCTCAAATTGGGCGTATCAAAAATAGTAATGTCCTTTATATTAGCGGCTACTCTGGGCACGGTGTAGCTCCAACACACATGACAGGTCGAATACTTGCTGAGGCGGTGGACGGTAATACGCGACGCTTTGATATTATGGATAAAATGTTCCATATGCCTTGGCCTGGTGGGAAACTACTGCGCAGGCCAGCAATGGCGCTGGGAATGATGTGGTACAAAGCACTCGACGCAATTTAAGGGATTATCATGTCTAAAGAGGTACTCATTTTCTTACACATGGACGATGAGCATCCCGGTTATATTGCTAAGTTCTTGCAAGAAATGAAGGTCCCTTTCCGTGTCATTAGATCCTACGCGGGGGAACTCATTCCTCCATGGCACGAGAATATGGCGGGACTCGTCTTTATGGGAGGCGTCATGAGTGCAAATGATGATATTCCTTGGATCAAGCAGGAAATTTCTTTGATTCGATCAGCATTAATTCAGAAGACACCTTTACTTGGGCATTGTTTAGGTGGGCAGCTCATAAGTAAGGCTCTAGGAGCAACTATTAGTGCTAATCCGGTAGGTGAGGTGGGATGGCATCTATGTACAAAAACGTCTAATAAACATGTTTCTGATTGGCTAAGTGATGTTGATGAAGAATTCATGATGTTTCATTGGCACTTTGAGACATTCTCACTCCCTGAAAATGCTCAGCTTTTATTTTGCTCAGAGTACTGCCAAAACCAAGCTTATTGTTTTGGTGATAATGTTCTTGCGATGCAGGGTCATGTTGAGATGACTGAGGAGCTTCTGAATGATTGGATTACCAAGTGGCGAGATGATCTTAAAGTTAGCTTACCTAGCATGCAAAATTATGAGCAAGTCAGAGAAAATTTAGTAGATAATGTTTCTAGACTCAATAAGGTTGCTGAGCGACTATATCAACGCTGGTCAATGACATTATCACTTTGAATAAATAAGGCGAAAGACTTTGAAAAGTGAAGGATACAGAGATAAATATAACCAACACTTGTTGCATCCATGGGGTGATCTATCTGCTTTAGGTAAGGATGATTGGAGTTCAATCGTCGTCAGAGGTGAAGGTGTCTACGTCTACGATGCCGAGGGTAATCGATTGCTTGATGGTCCAGCTGGAATGTGGTGTATGCAAACAGGCTACGGTAGGAGCGAGATAGCCGATGCCGTTGCGAAACAGATAATGAATTTAGGTTATTCCACGGCGTTTATGTTAATCAATGACCGCGAGGTAGAGCTAGCTGAACGTATCGCTGATAAAACGCCAGGCGATCTCAATAGAGTTTATTTTACCACTGGTGGTTCAACTGCGGTGGACTCCGCACTTCGATTATGCCAACTAGCTAATAACATCAAAGGTCAAACTCAACGGAAGCATATTATTACCCGAGAAAAAGCTTACCACGGGAGTACGTTTTTATCGGCCTCAGTCACAGGTAAGGAGCGGGATAAGACGGCTATGGATGTGATTCATGAGGGTATTCATTTCCTCTCTGCGCCATGTCATTTTTATCACCCCCAATTTGAGACTGAGTCAGAATTTTGTGATTTCTTGGTAGATGAATTGGAGCAGAAGATTCTTGAAATTGGCGCTGATAACGTTATGTGTTTTATTGCAGAGCCAATTCTTGCGAGTGGAGGCGTTATTGTTCCTCCTGCAGACTACAATTTTAGATGTTGGAAAATGGTAAAAAAGTACAACATTACCTACATTGCTGACGAGGTAGTGACCGCATTTGGGCGACTAGGCCACTGGTTTGCCTCTGAAGAAGTATTTGGGATAGTGCCAGATATCATCGTCTTTGCGAAGGGCGTTACTTCAGGTTACATCCCTATGGGTGGATATGCAGTTTCTGAAGCGTTCCTTGATAGTTTCACTGGAGATAATGCTGATGGTTGTCTCTACTCTAATGGTTACACTTGGTCAGGAAGCCCGGTGGCTTGTGCTGCGGCTTTAGCAAGTTGGGATATTATTGAGAATGAGAACTTACTTGAGAATGTTTTGGAGGTTGGCCCCTATTTTCAGGATCAGCTCCGCACTCTAATTGATATTCCTTTGGTTGGAAATGTTCGAGGTCATGGATTGATGGCAGCTGTCGAAATGACGATTGAAGGACATAACGAGGAAGATTTACTTGCTAAAGATTACGCGATTGGAGAGATGGTCGATGAACACTGTCAGCAGCTAGGATTACTAGTGAGACCGTTCATTAATATTTGTATCATTTCACCACCACTTATTATTACTAAGAAGCAAATTGATGAATTAGTATCGATACTACGGCGTGGATTAGAGCTTACGCTGGCTGATTTGCAAGACCGAGGTATCTGGAAAAAATAAAAATAACAATGATGGATTGAGTCCTAAAGGAGAGACTAATGTCAGATAAAGAAATTTTTGATAGTGTTTCAATGTTTGCCAATACTTTTAGTTTTTTGGGATTGCCCATTTCCCGAGATATAGATACCGCTGATCTTGTTGTAATGGGTATTCCTTATGATCTTGCAACCACAGGCCGTGCAGGGACTCGACATGGCCCGCAGGCCGTGCGACGAGCTTCAGCTAATCTTCGTTGGGAAGAAAAGCGTTGGCCTTGGTCGTTTACTGCGACAGACCGGCTCAACGTAATTGACTATGGTGATATCGAATTTAATCCAGGCGATTGTCCAGATGCTGAGAGTTCGATCATCGATCATGTCGGACGCGTTCATAACAAGCAAAAGAAAACTCTTTGTTTTGGTGGCGATCATTTTGTTACTCTTCCTCAACTTAGAGCGGTGCATCAGAATCGTGGAACGGTCGCACTGGTCCAGTTTGATGCTCATACAGATACCTATGAGGAAAGTTCAGAATATGATCATGGTGGAATGTTCTATGCAGCCCCCAAAGAGAATTTAATCGATCCATCACACTCGATTCAGATAGGAATTCGCACTGAATACGAAAGTGATCCAGATATTCGAGTTATTGACGCTGCCAAGGCTAATGATATGGCCTGTGATGATATCGTAGCAGCAATTAAAGATAGGGTGGGTGATATGCCAATCTATCTGACCTTCGACATTGATTGCCTTGATCCTGCCTATGCTCCGGGCACTGGAACACCTGTTGTTGGCGGCATGTCGACTGATAAAGTCCTTAAAATATTGAGGGGCCTAGCGGGCATGAATATCGTTGCCGCTGATGTGGTTGAGGTAGCTCCTGCCTACGACCATGCTGATATTACTGCTTTAGCTGGAGCCACTATTGGCCTTGAAATTATGTATCTGATGGCATCTTGTGAAGATTGACAGATTCAACTTAGCAGGCCCCAAAAAAAAGAATAAGATTCCCTAACAACTCGGTGGGTACTGCATTTACCCTATGATGACTGGTTGGTAGCCAAGCGAGAATTTTTTCCTAATTACTAGACCTCATTTTTTGGAATCTCCAAAGGTCCAAGTGAATCGAGATATTGTGAATCGGTAGATGAATACTTTTCAGAATTTTTAAGGATGTGATCTCGATGCTCGTTAATTCAAATCCTTTCTCGACGAAAAGGTTTTTAGCTGCCAGCTCAATTAGCTCACGTCTCTGGGCCTTTTGTTTTTCTCGTAATTTGGACATAGTTTTCTCGTTGGCCTAAATCTCAAGAGAGTACTTATAAAAATAAGTTTCTCTCTCGTATCCGAGAGATTCATAGAGTCTCTGGGCGTTGATATTAGTATTTTCAGTCTCCAAATCTAAGCGAGAGGCTCCTATTTGCGTTGCATAGTCTTTTGCTCGGTCCATGAGTGCTTTACCTACTCCAGATTGACGTGACGCACTATCAACGAATAAATCATAAAGAATGATTATTGGGCTGGCATCAACACTGCAGAAGCTTGAATATAGTTGGGTGAAACCTACGGCTCTGTTATCTACTTTTGCTAAAAATATGGTAGATGTTTCAGTACTTATTCGGTTAATAATATAGTTTTTAGCTAAGTTGATATCTGAGTCTTGTTTGTAGAATTGCCGATACTGATCGAACAACAAAGCAACTTGCTCAATGTCGTTAATTGATGCTCGAGTAATATTAATGGTAGTTTGCTTTTTTGAGTCAGTTGAGGCAGTTTCGGAAGGCATTGAGTAGCACCAAGGAAAGATGCTAGCGAGGAAGCTCAGACATACCCTTCGAGCATCGTCTCTATCATAACTCTCACCAGCAAATAGAATTTCTCTCCAGACTTCATCGGTTATTCCAGCAATTGCATTCGCTATAGCTCTAGCACTAATCTCTGTTTGTTTATTGGCATTTTTAATAATTTGTTCGCATAAATTAAGGATCAGGCTAAAGTTTTGTTTATCCAAATTCCCTCGGATGCGCTGATAATCTGCTCTACCACGACTTTCAGAGTCAAACGCATGCCAAACTGCCATTTTCCTGTGCTCGGTTATTTCCGGATCAAGAGATGCATCAATAATAGCAGCAAGTTTCTTATCAGGATCTGGACCGGCTGTCTTCAACGCAAATGCTATGCCCTTATCGAATTCTTCAGAGACAAAATTTAACGTCTCTAGTAACAATACTTCTTTGCTATCAAAATAGAAATTAACAGTACCTGCTGTCAGGCCTGCAATTGAACTGATTTTAGCAAGTGTTAGTTTTGACAAGCCAAACTCGGCGATCGCACTAATCGTTGCGTCAATCAAAAGATGACGTCGCTCGGCATGATTGCCAGTATTTACTCCAGACATATTTCACCTTTTGGATGAATTGAATGATGATTTAATAGTCTATATGGTTATATAGTGTGCCACTAACTAATGATTATCAACTACTATTACGACTTCATCATTCTTACTCCAGAGGAAACTAAGTCATGGCCTATAATTTGCCCGGACCCAAAACTGCTGAACGGATCATTTCAGGCAAAAATCTCTTCCGTCATGGTCTGACTTATGATGCGCTAGCAAAAAAATCAAAGGCAAGGGGTTTTATTCCTCCAGCCCAAATTGTTTTGGGTAAAGCTAAAGGAGACTATGTTTGGGACTTGGATGGCAATCGATATATAGACTTTCAAAACGGTTGGGCAACGAATGCTCTAGGCAACTGTCATCCCGAAATTCTAGATGCAGTTCAGGATGCTCATAATACCTATGGCTACCATTGGGAGCATCCACTGAGATTTGAATTAGCCGAAAAGCTGGCAGACATCATGCCCGGTAAACAATTACCAAGGTTTACATTCGAAGTCTCTGGCACAGAGGCGGTAGAGTCTGCGGTCCATACGGCGCTATGCTTTAAAGAGCGGCGCTATATTATCAGCTTTACCTCATCTTTCCATGGTGCTGGTATTGGCACTAAAATGATTAGTGGTTATACCAGCGAGCATAATCTTTACATGGAGCCATGGGATGGCTCTGTAATAAAAGCGCCTTACCCTAATTCACAAAATATTCCCGCTGAAATGACGCCCGAGCAGTATGTAAAGTATTGCCTCTGGTACCTAGAGACACAGATTCCCCAGTACCTAGTTCCAGCGGAGAATATCGCAGCAATTTTGGTTGAGCCAGGACTAGCTGAGGGAGGGAACTGGATACCTTCTGTAGATTTTATTCAGGGCATTCGTCGTATTTGTGATGAAAATGACTGGTTAATGATTGTTGATGAGGTGCTTACCGGCTTGGGTCGCACCGGACGAATGTGGGGTATCGATCATTATGATGTAATTCCGGACATGATGGTGGTTGGTAAAAATTTATCGGGAGGTGTTGAGCCCTGTGCAGGGGTTGCCGCCAGAGACGAAATCTTGGGTGACAACCCTAGGGCGAGTGCGGGTAGCACGTTCGCGGGTACCCCCGCGGGGTGTGCTGCAGGTTTGAAGACACTTGAAATTTTTGAACGCGATAATGTTATTGATCACGCTGCAGAGCTAGCTGAGATTGCGGCGCAGCGGATGAAGAAATGGCCTGAGAAGTACGCTATTGTTGATGATGTGCGTTGTTTGGGTTTGCTGATGGGTATATCTTTCACTCATCCGAATAAAGAGCAGTTTGGTGATGACTATGATGATAGTTTTGTTGGTCGAACTGTGCGCAATGAGATGCTAGTCAATGGCGTCTGGGCGATCTGTGATACCGAGCCTACAGTCAGAATGTATCCAGCACTAAACATGGATAAAACTGTATTTATTGAGGCCTTGGACATTATCGAGACTGCAATTCAGTCTGTTGAAGGTGGAGCGCCACTTGTGGGGGATTATCCAGCAATTCCGACCGGTGTTACTGGGTTTTAATGCTTCATTTGTTACTCCATTTTAGCGTGCCAGCACTTGTGGCAGGTTTTTTCTTTCGCCAACACTGGCAAAGGGCTTATGGTCTCATGATAGTTACCATGATGGTTGATCTGGATCACTTGCTGGCTAACCCTATTTATGATGCTGCCCGATGCAGTATCGGCTTTCATCCTCTTCATCAACCATCATTAATGGTCGGCTATTTTGCGTTATGTTTTTTTACAAAGACTCGCTTTATTGGCATTGGCTTAATAATACATATGATTTTAGATTCAATTGACTGCCACATCACGAATGGAGTTTGGATTTACGCCGCCTAAATTACTTGATCAAAAGACAAATCTAATTGCCATTTGATAAAAATTTACGACACAATGACACTTACTCGCGCGAAGGATGTCCTAGTTAGGCTTTCTAAACAATAATCACCTAAGGATGGCAACTTATGACTGGATTATGGCATCAGGCTAACAAGCTGGCGATCCAAACTCCTTCCTCTCGAAATCGTGCTGCCGACTTTTTCCGAGCATCATCTATTATTGTCGTTATCGTTGGTCATTGGCTCATGGCTGCTCCCTTTATAGATTCATCAGGAGTATTTATGGGTCATATTCTAGCTACGGCGTCTTGGACGCACTGGCTAACTTGGGGTTTGCAGGTGATGCCTATTTTTTTCTTTGTAGGCGGATTTTCAAACGGAATTACCTGGGATGCCGCTCATCGAGACGGTCGTGGCTACGGCACCTGGCTGAGCGCGAGACTACAAAGATTACTATATCCAGTGGTTATTCTGATGATATTTTGGACTGCGCTTGCGGTTGTTGCACATAGGCTGGGAATTTCTTCTGATGCAGTTAAAGTTGGCTCCCAAGTCGCCCTTGTTCCTACTTGGTTTCTGGCAATTTATTCTGTCATTGTTATCTTAGCGCCGTTAGCTCGCATAGCTTGGAAACGATGGGGATCTGCAACGATTGCAATCTTAGTGTGTTTATCTGTTGGTGGTGATTTACTCTATTTTCATCTCGAGCTCAAAGCTTTGGGATGGGCCAATTACTTATTTGTCTGGTTAGCTGTACATCAATTAGGTTTTGCTTGGTTGGATCGCAGATACACATCAACAAATGCGATTTTGACTTGGATTATTGTTGGCTCTTTGTTATTGATTACTATGACCCAGGTAGGTCCTTGGCCCATAAGTTTAGTTGGAGTCCCTGGCGCGGAAGTAAGCAATACTACGCCTCCACATTTGCCATTATTAGCGTTAGCTGCAGTTCAATTTGGTGTGGTGCTAAGTTTGGAGAATAGGATCAATAGGGCGCTCATAAATATTAAGCGTTGGTCCTTCATCATCATGTTAAACGGAATGATAATGACCATATTTTTATGGCACAGCACGGTAATGATGCTTGCTTTTGGTTTAGCGATTTTAACGGGCGGCATTGGACTCTATTCAGCACCTCTGACTGGTGACTGGTGGGTGTCACGACTGGTATGGATAGGCGTATTTAGTATTGCTTTGATACCCTTTGTGGCTACTTTCTTGCGTTTCGAGGTGTCTTCCCTTGCGGGGTCCAAGTCACCCACTCCCTGGCGATCAGTAAGCGGAACTGGCCTGATGGCTGGTGGGCTCGCTGTTTTGGCCTATGGAGGCATCGGGGATAGCAATATTACTGGCATCAATGTTGTCGCGGTGAGTCTATTTTTCGCGGGTGCCTATCTTGCGAGTATCATTAAATTTCCAGCTCGTCTTGATGCATAAATGTTAAGGGTCTTGTGAATTGGTGGCAGGCTTCATGTCGGAGATTTTCCTGCTCTAAATATGGGGCGCTGTCTATCCCTGATGTAGATTGATAAGTAGCGGCTGTGCTAGATTACAGGATATTGGCATCCTATAAAATTAATATGGTAAAAAAATGAAAAAATATTCACTCGCACTGCTTTTAGCAATTACAAGCCTCGGTATATCAGCTGAGGACAGACGTTTAGAAAATAATGGAAACTTAATCCTTGAAAATATTCCGCCGATACCAATGTCGATCAAGGAAGAGTTGTCGAAATTTCAGAATGTTAGATCTGCAGCCTTTAGGGGGTTCAGCAATACTGAGGATGGTGTATTTATTTCGACGAGATTCGGAAATGTAAGTCAACTTCACTACGTAGGAAGTCCGGGCGCAGCAAGAACCCAAATTACATATTTTCAAGAGCCCATTGGTTCTACATCCATACACCCAACAGGGTCATCAATTGCGTTCACCATGGACAAAGGTGGGACAGAAAATGCTCAGATTTATCTTCTAGATCCTAATTCGGCCTCATCAAAGATGCTTACTGACGGTGCATCTAGAAATGGCGGGCCTCTTTGGAGTAATGCAGGAGACCAACTGGCTTTTCAAAGTACAAAAAGAAATGGCCGATCAAATGATGTCTGGGTGATGTCTTCTGATGACCCCCAAAATAGCGAATTGATTCTAGAGTCCCCCGATGGAACTTGGTGGGGAGCAGCTGATTGGTCAGAAGATGATCAAAGGGTGTTAATCCAGAATTATATTTCAGTGTCTAACTCGAAGGTCTATATCGTTGATTTAAAAACCAAGAAGAAAACTCTGGTTCTTGGAGAAAAGGATCTAGCATCAGTCAATTCCGCGCTGGCCTTTGATAGGAAAGATGACGGAATTTTCTTCATAACTGATAAGTATGGTTCCTTTAATCAACTTGCCTACCATGATCTAGAGACGCAGGATGTGACAGTCATTTCAAATGACATACCTTGGGATGTCGATGGCTTTGCGATCAGTGAAGATGGAAATAGAGCCGCGTTTGTCGTCAATGAAAACGGCTATAGCTCAGTTTATCTACTTAATCCAAAATCATTAAAGTCTCGAAAGGTAAAAGCCATGCCCATTGGCACGATTGGCGGACTCCAATTTAGTAAAGATAATAAGAATCTTGGACTCACCCTTAACACCTTTCAAAGCCCGTCAGACACCTACCTGCTTGAATTAAGTAGGAGTCCACTTGGGTACGGAAAGCTTATTCGCTGGACCTTTTCTGAGGTTGGCGGATTAGATACAACTAAATTTGTTGAGCCAGAACTAATTGATTATGAGTCATTTGATGGAAGGAAAATCCCTGCATTCGTCTATGCCAACAAAAGTGACGAACCTCAGCCTGTGATTATTTCGATTCATGGAGGTCCAGAAGGCCAATCTAGGCCAAGATTTAGTAGCACTTATCAGCTTTGGGCGAGTAGCTTAAATGCAGCTATCATAACTCCGAACGTAAGAGGAAGTGACGGATATGGTAAAGAATATTTATCCTTGGACAATGGTTATAAGAGGGAGGATTCTGTAAAAGACATTGGTGCATTGCTTGATTGGATTGAAACTCAGCCGCACTTAGATAGCGAACGAGTCGCGGTATATGGCGGGTCTTATGGCGGTTATATGGTTCTAGCCAGCGCCGTCCATTACAGCAATCGATTAAAGGCTGCAATTGATGTGGTAGGTATTTCGAATTTCGTTACTTTCTTAAAAAATACTAAGGACTACCGGCGTGATTTGAGGCGAGTCGAGTATGGAGATGAGCGAGATCCAGATATGGAGGCATTTCTTCAAAGAATCAGCCCTAACAACAATGTTAATAGAATCAACGTGCCCATGTTTGTTGTCCAAGGTGAAAATGATCCTAGGGTGCCGGTGACTGAAGCTGAGCAGGTCGTTCAGTCACTAAGGGATAACGGGAAGATGGTTTGGTATATGAATGCGTTAAATGAAGGCCATGGTTATCGTAAAAAAGAAAATCGCGATATCTATCAACAAGCTGTAATTGTATTTCTAAAAGAAAATCTCTAGGAAGCCAGGAGGTGGTGGGTAATGAAAATTTTAATGAATTCTATTTTAAAAGCGCTAACAATTTTAATAGTCTTGTTGAGTACATCTTGGAGCGTTATTGCTAAGCCGCCTGTCATGGAGGGTTATCCTCCTTCTAGAGAAAGTCAGGCGACCATGAAAAACTACCTTGAATACCCGTTTAATCAATGGACGTTCCGAAATATTGGTGCCCCATTAAATGTGGTTATGATTCCCCGTGAGGGAAATATTTATAACTTCTCTGGACCTGAAATGCCATCTCTAGCGGAGTATCAGGTAACAGATATCAAAAATAAGACGATGGAGTTAGAGACCCTATTTGCTGAAAATCATACTGATGGCCTAGTAGTGATAAAGGGCGATAAATTACTGTATGAGAATTATTTTAATGGGTTCAATGAGCACGCTCAGCATATCTGGTTCTCTATGAGTAAGTCATTGGCAAGCACAGCTTTTGGGCTCTTGGTGCAGGATAAAAAAGTTGATCTATCGGCTTCTCCTTCAAAGTACATTCCAGAGCTAGAAGGCAGCGGATTTGATCGAGTTACTCTCCAACATGTCCTTGATATGGCCTCCAGCATTGATTTTAAAGAGAGCTACACTGACTTTTCATCTGATTTTGCCGTCCACTATGTCCCTGCACTCAATATGGGCTGGCTCCCTGGTGCTGGTGATGTTCAGCCGGAGTCGACGGAAATTTATGGTGTCCATGATTTTTTGGCAAAATTTATAAAGCCTGACTTGAAGAGAGAGCCAGGAGATAATCTAGACTATAACTCCAGTAATGCGGATCTTATCGGTTGGTTAATCTCCCGTATTAGCGGACAGCCATTCCAAGATTATATCCAGAAAAATATTTGGTCAAAGCTTGGAGCGGAGCACGATGCATACATCGCTGTAGATAGAGCATTTATGCCTGCTGTGACGGGAGGAATGAATAGCACGACCAGAGATGCCGCCAGATTTGCGATGATGATTCGGGATCGAGGTAATTTTAACGGTCAGCAAATCATTCCAGCTAACTGGATTGATGAAACACTCAACATCTCAAAGAAGTTACGTAAAAATATGTCAGATAATTTGATATATTCTGAAGAGCCGTGGACTTCATATCATAATATGTGGTGGGTTATTGATGAGAAGAAGGGAGAGTTCTGTGCCATGGGTATCCATGGTCAGGTCATGTATATAAACCGCTCAACTGATACTGTGATGGTTTGGTTCTCTAGTCAGCCTGTGGCGGGGAATCCTCGTAATGTTAATACTCAATCTAAGTTGAAGGCGGCTAAGCAGTTGTCTACCTATCTAGGAAGTAACTGATATGGCCAGTGTTTTTGTGCCGCGGTTCCAGATCTTCTTTGTTACTTTCCTGGGAGTGTGGTCATCACTAACCTCACTAAGTCATGCTAGTGAAAGTGAGATGTCACTGGATATCCGAGCCGCTTCTAACCTGATGGAATTGCCGTTGTCGTGTGTTGAGACAGAGTATCCCAATAAACTTAGTCAGACGCTTAGGGGTGATGCAGATTTAGCCAGCCCACGGCAACTTCATCCTGCATTTTATGGGTGCTTTGATTGGCACTCCTCAGTTCATGGGCACTGGTCTATGGTCAGGCTATTAAAAGCTTTTCCCAATATTGATGGCCATGAGCGTGCTAAAAGTTTGTTAAAAAAGCATATAACGTCAGTAAATATTTCAGCAGATATTGATTACCTCAAAATACATCCCTCTTGGGAGAGGCCCTATGGCTGGGCTTGGTTGTTAAAGTTAATGCAAGAGATACACACGTGGGATGACCCTGCAGCGGAGGGCCTTGGGCAAGCACTTAAGCCCTTGGCTGAGGAGTTATCAGCGATGTATATCTCTCATTTACCTAAATTAGTCTACCCAATCAGAGTTGGGGAGCATACGAATACTGCGTTTGGTTTAACCTTCGCTTGGGACTATGCGGTTCACTTTGAAGATGCGGCTTTAGTGGATGCCATCCGGGATCGGGCAAGGACATTTTATCTTGAAGATAAGGAATGTCCTCTTGCGTGGGAACCTAGCGGTTATGACTTCCTCTCTCCCTGCTTGGAGGAGGTTGATCTAATGCGAAGGGTTTTACCCGAGTCTGAGTTTATTGTTTGGGTAAAAGATTTTTTACCACAGCTATTGAATGCTGATTTCTCAATAGACGTGGGCGAGGTATCGGATCGGACAGATGGCAAGCTTGTCCACCTGGATGGTTTAAACTTCAGTCGCGCCTGGGTGTTTGGTGCGCTAGCAAGACAATATCCTCAGTTCAGTCATTTGGAAAAGGTAGCAGATAGCCACATTAGCTACTCGTTACCCAATTTAGTTGGTGATAGCTATGAGGGTGGTCATTGGTTAGGATCCTTTGCAA
>ERZ802824.1115-NODE-1115-length-14519-cov-14.3962_pt1 | contig 14519 bp, 16 predicted proteins | sample MGYA00345650_ERZ802824 | MGnify/ENA primary metagenome ERZ802824 (study PRJEB30503, sample SAMEA104212361) | marine metagenome | biome: Westerlies Biome; feature: [SRF] surface water layer (ENVO:00010504) within the epipelagic zone...; material: water... | reverse complement strand
CTCTTTGCTCACGTGACCAATTTGGGGGAATGTACTCAGCAGATACCGGAATCATTGGCTCGTTGGATACAAGTCACAACAAGCTTCTTTCCAATAACGTTTTGAGAAGACCTTACCTCTGACGGAATGTGCCTGCACTTCAACACGGCACCTCTGACTAGTTGTTCTTGCATTGCCCCGCGATTACCGCAGCTGCTATGGCAGCAGTTTCGATGCGGAGAATATTTTGACAAAGTGACATCTGTTGGAAACCATGAGTCTGTGCGGTGCCGATTTCTTCATCGGTAAATCCACCCTCAGGTCCGATAACAATGAGGAGATTATCAATTGGTTTCAAAAGGAGTGATTGCATCGGCTTCCCATCAGGACATGCTAGGATTTTCATGCTGGCAGATGAGGTTGTGAGAAGAGTGTGTAAGGATTGCGGTGGAGTAATTTCGAGAAGTTGATTGCGGCCAGATTGTTTGCACGACTCGATGACTCCACGTTGGAGGCGGCTCATTGCCGCAGCAGTTGGTTCGGCAACTGAGCGTGTTGTCGTGAGAGGCACAAGAGAGTCCGTGCCAAGTTCTGTGATTTTTTCAATAAGCCATTTCTGCCGATCACCCTTTGGTAGGGCGACCGCAAGTGTGAGTGCCGGCTTGTCAGGGAACTTTTCCGAGCGTTCTTGACCAAGACTCAGCTCGACGTGATTGCGTTCAATACTCACGACAGTAGCAGTCCACGACGTACCCTGTCCGTTAAATAATTCGACCATATCACCAGTTTTAGCTCGCATAACCCGTGCAAGATGACGAGCTTCATCGCCCTCAAGCCGGGCGGTATCCTTTGTGGGAGTCTGGGAAAGAAAGAATCGGTGGCTCATAAAACACAATCTTTGCGAACAAATAAACAAAAATAGGCGTCGATTCGTCATGACGCAGGTGCGTCAAGTTCGTACAACCTTCTCTTATGGTACGCGACAACTGGAACTTTACCGCGAATCCTTTCGAGGCAACCCGTACTCCGGCTTCTTTCTATTGTGGGAAGCCTCAGGAGGAGGCTCTCGCTCGTCTGGAGTGGATCTGCCAAGAACGTCAACGATTTGCGATCGTGGTTGGTGTTGAGGGGGCTGGGAAGAGTCATCTGTCTACGATGGCACTTCGCCGCGCGAGTGGATTGGGTGCTGAGACAGTCTTGCTCTCACTGCGTGGCATACCTGAAGGAGAATGGCTCCCGCTTCTCCTCGAGAGGTTTCCACTCGATTATGCGAGCCGCCGCGAGTCGATAACGGATTGGCAGAAATTAGAAAACAGGCTTCGTGAAAATAGACTCATGGAACGGTCCACGGTTATCTTTGTAGACGATATTGATCACGCTCCGGCTGATGCCATCGCAGGGATAGAGCGTCTCGTAAACAGTGCCGAACCACGATTTAGCTGGACAACGGTTGTGGGGACTGCAACAGAATCTTCTGTAGAAAATATTTCTCATGCACTTCGAAATCAGGCTGCTATGCGCGTCCATCTTGATCCGTGGGATACCGATGATGTTTGTACGTTTTTATCAACAGCAATAGCACGAGTCGGTGGTGATCCAGCCATTATTCCATCTGCTACAGCTGATACCGTCGCTCGTTTTGCAGGAGGACTTCCACGTCTTGTGAGCCGCTTGGCACATCTTTCCTTAGCTGCTGCAGCTGGAGATGGGCTAGCGAATGTTGATTCTTCGACGGTTGAACGAGTCTGGCGAGAACTGTACCCGGTAAGTGCACCACATGATTCAATCACCAGAACTGATGGTCCCCATGATGCCGGGTTGGAGCGGACAGGGGGACGTGTCCGGGCTGTCCGCAAATTATTTGAATAAATAGGGATATTCACGGCAGCTACTGAAGTCTGTTGTCATTTGGCTAAGATGCACAACAATTAAGAACTTCGTCCTGTTTGTATCGGAATTTATTCGTGGCAAAACGTGTCTCACCTTCCATGCAGCCACCATCACGCCGTCGCATTGTTGCGGTCTCTCCTGATGATGGTTCAGCAATCGATCTGAAGCAGCCCGAATTTGCTGCATTTCTGGCATGGATGGTTCCGGGTCTGGGGCATCTGTACCAAGGCCGCACCAAAAAAGGTGCGGTGTATATGTCCGTTATCCTGACGCTCTTCGTCGTTGGTCTGTGGCTGGGTGATGGACGAGTGGTGTATGCATCATGGCGACCAAACGATACTCGATGGTGGTTTGTCTGCCAGGCGGGTATTGGAGCTGTTGCAGGGCCGGCAGTTGTCCAGTCGGTCTCTATGACGGGCACAAACCACGAGCCATTTTGGCTCGCAGGATGGATGACGCCGCCACTTACAGAAGGACAGCTTGTTTCACGTGAATTTGCAGATCGGCTTGTAACACATGATCCGTACATCTTTGAACAAGACTTTTGGGATCGCCCGCCATACAAACAGTTTCGAGCGGACCAGATTTCTATGTGGCATCATAAGCTGGGACGATTTTTTGAACTCGGCACGCTGTATACAGTTCTCGCCGGCATGCTCAATATGCTTGTTATCTATGATGCCTGGGCGGGGCCGATGCACCCGTTCGTGAAGGAAGAAAAATCGACTGTGAATCCTGATGAAGAAAGTAATGACGGTACATCAGCATAAGTAGTAACGTGGTTGATTCAGATGACGCATCATGATGGTGGTCTTCAAGGAAAATGAATTATGGATTTCAATATCATCGTGTTTGCACTTTTTCTCGAAAACATACCGATGCTCTTTTTTAGCCTGCCCTTGATTGCAGCAGCTAGCGTGATATTTGCAGCAACGCACCACGAGTCACCACCGGTTATCTGGAGGGCAACTGCCGAATGGGCAATGTGGTTGATTGGTATTCTCGGTGCTGTACTTCTGGTTGTCTTTATTATCAGTCGCTTAGCGTAAGGTTACGTATCAGACTCTGCGGATACAGAATTCTCTTGGATCGCCAGGCGACGTAACTGCCCGCAGGCCGCATCAATTCTGGAGCCTTTCCGCCTTCGAGTCTGGACATTGACGCCTGCATTACGAAGGACATCAAGAAAACGCTCACGAGATACATCGGTAGGTTCTTCCCACGGAAGACCGGCAACCGAGTTGTACGGAATGACATTCACCAAGGCTGCTCGTTTGCCTAAAAAGCGAGCCAATGCTCGAGCGTTATCAGGAGAATCATTGAGATTTCCCAGTAAGACATATTCAAAGGTAAGACGACGACCAGACGTTTCCCAATACCGATCTGCGGCTGCCAAAATTGCATCAATACCGATTGATTTATTGACAGGAACAAGTTTCGTTCGTAGCAGGTCGTCAGCAGCATGGAGAGATACCGCAAGATGATAACCAGGATTTTCCTCGCAGAGCCGGTCAATAGCTGATGGTAACCCGACAGTTGAAATAGTGATTCGCCGTTGTGAAATCCCAAGACCTTCAGGATTCTGTGCCATTGCAAGAGCAGGCAATAAGCGATCAAGATTTGCAAGTGGTTCGCCCATACCCATAACAACAATATGACTTAATCGTTCATCCTCTGGTAATAAGCGTGTGAGCCGTAGTAATTGCTCAACGATCTCCCCAGTTGTCAGGTTCCGGATCACTCCATCGAGACCACTTGCGCAAAAGACACAGCCCATGGCGCAACCAACCTGTGATGAGATACAAACGGTGCGTCGAATTCCATCGCGTAAGAGAACACACTCGATCTGTTGCCCATCATGCAGTTGCAGTAATAACTTTTCCGTCCCATCTTCAGCGACTTGATGCCGAGCAACACTAGTCGTCCAAATCCTTATCTCAGAATCTAATTGCAATCTGAGGGCACTTGGCAGATCGGTCATGTCAGCAAAAGATTCTGCTCGTCGCGCGTGAAGCCAGCGATAGATTGCCTTCGCCCTCCATGCTGGCTGACCTGCACTGGAAAGCCAGGCCGGAAGATCAAACTCCGGATCAAGCACATGAGGTTGGTTATTTGGCTGGGCCGGTACCATCGTGAGAGGAGTCGTATTGGGTGGCATGAGTCATTTCCAGTGAAAGACCGACTGGCGTGAGGTCGGAGAAGCATGTAAAGTGCTAGTGAAAGGGAGAACGTTCTCCCTCGTTTTCTATCCTTCTGAGAATACTAATCGTCACAAATGAGCGAGCAGCAATTTGAAGAACGAACGAAGTGGGTTTATGACGAACAGGCTTTTCCAGTCTGGAATGAGTCGTTTGACAAAGATGACCGCACTGAGATGATTCGAGAAGATCTTTGGGCAGGTCGTAGTATTGCAATTTTGTTGGCCTCTCTGGTCGCAATCGGTCTGATTCTGGCTGGTATTACCATTAACTTTGTAACGAACTGGCAATAGTCGTGGATCAGAGTTGGTAGGAAATGCTCTTTTTGTCAGCCCTTTGTTCACTGAGTACCTACCATGCGATCGTTCTGGGATGGGCATCCATCGATCCATTATCTTACATGAGAACTGAAACTCTTTGACAAAATCGTCTGAGTGCATGAACCGAGGACCGGAGAAGTTGCCACAATCTTTTCCGGTGCGAGCTAGTGAATACTATGGAGCATCACAAGTCATTACAGGCAGGCCCAGCGGATGAACTCGTACTTGATGCACCTGCCAAGCTGAATCTCTCATTAGCTGTTCTCGACCGTCGTCAGGATGGTTTCCATGAGATCGAGAGTCTTATGGTCCCAGTCTCTGTTTCAGATCGGCTGCATGTGCAGCGAGCACCAGCGGGCGTATTCTCTCTTGAAGTTACTTTTGCTGGAAAAATTGGATGCGAAACAGGTCAGTCTCTCGCTCACGATGTTCCTGAGGATGAGACCAATCTGGTACTCCGTGCAGCTCGTCTGCTGGCTGAACGGTCAAATTGTGACGCTGGTCTTACGATTCGTCTCGAGAAGCATATTCCCTCCGGTGCTGGTCTTGGTGGCGGATCGAGTGACGCTGCAGCTACTTTTCTTGCTGCAGTGAAACTGTGGAATCTTGATTGGTCGCTTGATCAGCTTGCTACCTTATCTGCAGAGCTCGGAAGTGACATCCCCTGGTTTTTTGCAGGGACGGCTGGTGTTGTTAGTGGGCGAGGTGAGCAGGTGACGCCGGTAGATGGCATTCCTGCATACGATGTCGTAATTGCCTGCCCATCAGAAGGTCTTTCAACAGCACAGGTCTACGCGGCGTGTGAACTCGATGCTCATCGCCGTGGTGAAGCGTCAGCGCTGGCTACAGCCTTGCAAGGGAACGTACTCCGACAGGCTCTTCCGCTGATGCACAATAGTCTCCAAGAACCAGCCCAAACTCTTGCACCATCAGTGGATCAATTACTTACGGATATGGCAAAGCACAATGCATTGCATCCGATCCTCACAGGGAGTGGAAGCGCCTGTTTTAGTGTGTGCCGAACAACACACGAAGCAAGGCAGCTGGCGGCGAGCCTCGAAGCCGCTGGATGGCCTTATGTTGTCGCGACTCGACTCGCACCACGGCGACGGGGACATCGCCCTTGGTAATTATGGAATAACATGATGTACTACTGACGTGGGGTTACCGGTGAGATGGCCAATGGGGGAATGCCATGGAGATCACTGACGTCAGAATCAAGCTTGTTGAGAAGTCAGCTGAAAGGCTCATGGCGTTCTGTTCAATTACGATAGACAATGCGTTTGTCATCCGTGATTTGAAATTGATCGGCGGCCCTCATGGGCTCTTTGTGGCAATGCCAAGTCGGAAGTTGTGCATCCATTGCGGGGAATGCAATTCTAAAAATCCACTGAAAGCTGCATTTTGCAATGCTTGTGGAAACAAAATGATCAGGCAACATCTTCCTCGTAATGATGATGGTCGTGTGCGTTTATATGCAGACATCGCTCATCCTATTAATGCAGAGTGTCGTGAATTCATTCAGGACAGCGTGCTGGCTGAGTACGAAGCTGAAGTAATCAAAGCACAGGAGCCTGGATATGTGTCACGGTACGAAGCATTCGGTGACGAGTAGTCTAGGAGGAATCTCCGCCTCAACCATCCTGCCTGACAAGGGCATGGAAACAATCCTTGAGTTTTTGGGTGATTGGACCAGGAGTGCCTTCGCCAACTGTGCGCCCATCAATCTCTACGACCGGAATGACTTCAGCTGCTGTTCCGGTTAAAAAACATTCTTCAGCAGTGTACAGATCATGTCGTGTCAGGGAGGTCTCTCGGCAATCAAGGCCTTCTTTGTCTGCTAACTCCATGACGGCTGCCCGGGTTATGCCTTCGAGAATACCCGCGTCAGGTGGTGGTGTGAGTAATCGCTCACCCCGAACAACGAATACATTATCTCCTGTGCATTCAGCGACTTCTCCCTTGTGGTTGAGCATGAGTGCCTCGACACAGCCAGCTTGAAGGCCTTCAAGCTTAGCCATGATGTTATTCAAGTAATTCAGTGACTTGATTCGAGGAGAGAGCGCTGCTGTTTGAATCCTTTGCGTTGCAGCAGTGACGATTCGAAGCCCTTGCTCGTAGAATTCCTTCGGATACAGACTGATCGTATCGGCAATAACAATAACTTGTGGGTTACTGCACTTGTTTGGATCGAGTCCAAGCGTGCCAGTACCACGCGTAACGACCAGTCGTATGTAGCCATCTTCGAGGTTGTTCGCAGCGAGCGTATCAAGTACTGCTTGTGCCATGCGGTCTTTGCTCATTGGAATCTCGAGACAGATTGCTCGGGCGCTTGCCCACAGTCGATCAAGGTGTGCATTGAGCCGAAAGACTCGTCCTGAATAGCTACGGAGGCCTTCAAAAACACCGTCTCCGTAAAGAAGTCCATGATCAAAAACACTGACGCGAGCGTCTTCTTCAGGGACGAGGTGGTCATTCATGAAGATGGTTCGAGACATTGTTTGTAGTATCCTTTTGGCAGAACTGGTTCGACATCGATCAAGCTGCTGATCCGGTTGCCCCCGGGTTGATCATATCAACGGTACCAGCAGCAAGCCGAACAATACCACGAGCCTGGCTGGCGATATCAGCATCATGTGTGACGAGCACTATAGATAGACCGTTGTCCTGGTTCAACTCAGCAAGCGCTTCAATGATCCCTGCACCACTTTCTTCATCGAGGTTGCCTGTAGGTTCGTCAGCAAGCAAGACTCGCGGCTTGGTGATTAAAGCACGGGCTATGGCTACTCGCTGCATTTCGCCTCCAGACAACTGTCTTGGTCGATGATGTAGCCTGTCGCTCAGGCCAAATCGATCAAGGAGCGCTTCTGCCTGTTCGTGTGCTGCTCGCTTTTGTGAGAACCAATTGAATATGCCATGCCGAATGAGTAGAGGTGCAAGCACGTTTTCCAAAGCGGTGAATTCAGGGAGTAAATGATATGCCTGAAAGACCATGCCAATCGAGTTGTTTCGGAGCCGGTCTTTTTCTCGACCAGGCAGGTTGTCAATTCGTTGTCCATTGATCCAGACTTCACCACTGTCAGGAGCATCAAGGAGTCCCATGACGTGAAGCAGCGTGCTTTTTCCAGATCCACTCTGACCGACCACTGCAAGAAAGCCACCCTGCTCAAGTGTGAAGTCAACGCCACGAAGAACATCCAGGGTGGTTGACCCGGACTGATACTGCTTGTAGATCTGCCGAGTTTCCAACATCGGCGTCTTCTGTGCTGGCATTTCTAAATCACTCATGTCGCAAAGCCTCGACTGCATGGAGGCGGGCTGCTCGCACAGCAGGTAAAACACTCGAGCCAATCGCAATGGCTACTGCGCCGACGATAATCCAGCCAATTGTCACCGGGTGAACGATCGTTGGAATCTGAAAAAAGTAGTAAATGGATGGGTCAAACACTCTTGATCCTGTACACCATTCGACCGCTTGCCGTATCTGATTGATGTTCCAGGTGATACTCAGGCCAAGAATGAGACCGGCACCGGCACCAACAAGACCAAGGAACAGCCCGTATCCCAGGAAAATACCAGCGATACCTGAAGACGTTGCCCCAAGAGCTTTCAGGATTCCAATATCACGTGTCTTTTCAACAACAATCATAAAAAATATTGCGAGAATGCCGAATCCTGCAACTGCGATAATAAGAAAGAGCAGGATATTGAGAACGGCCATCTCCATATCAACTGCTGATAGAAGCGGTCCCTGTTTATCCTTCCATGTTGCAATTGCATAAAGATCTGACGGAAAGACTTCTCGTAAACGATCTCGAACCTCGTTGAGTTTTGCATCTGGTTTCAGGCGAATCTGAATGGAATTCACACTGGGAATACCAGTTTGTGGATTAATCATGCCTCGCATTCGCTGAAGTGCATCGATGGGAACAAAAACAAAGTTTGAGTCATATTCACTCATTTTACTTTCATAGAAATCAACAATCGTAAAATTGTCACTAACAGCTTTGGGTGGTGTGCCGGCTGTCGGGAAAGTTATTTTGACGTCATCACCCGGTAGCGAGAGGAATTGATCCACTCCCTGACGGTTTCGGAAGCTTGCTAATCCAATACCGGGCACGATGCCCGTGAACTGTTCTTCAGCCATGTCCATGACATGCCCTTGGTTTGGCCGAGCTGTCTGGAACGGATTCGTTCGCTTTTCATCCGTGGCAGCCGTATCAGATGGTGTTTCAGAAGAGTCGTCGGCGGGACTCGTTGCGGCAAGCATGGCATCAACCTGTTGGTCGACAGAGCGTGCCGGAGAGTTCTCTGCAGAATTTTTTGATTCAAGCCGCTCTTTCCAGAGACGTTCTCGATTGACTCGCATTCGACGGTGTGGCCAGCCCGCATGCTCGAGAGCAGGTCGGGTTGGAGTCTCAGTTGGATTCTGGCTATCAATTGTGTCGTAGCCACCCTCTCGTAGATCAAAAGAAAGCTGTTCTCGGTTTGCAGGGTGCTGAAGATATCTGCCAAAGTCACTTACTTGTGCGTGGGTTTTTGGGTCAATTCCGATGAACATAACTTGCCGTGTAACCCACTGGCCACGGACCTGAAAACTGAGCATGGCCGGCACAGCAACGGTTGGAGTCATACCGGCTATCTGATCACCTGCAGCTCGGTTTATTTCATCGATGTGCCATTGTGGATCCTGAAAGCCAGAAAGAGAGTGGCTTTCAAAAACAATATCGGAGAGGATTCCGTGGATACGGGTTTGCATTTCATTCGAAAAACCCGCCATGACCGCGTTAACTACGATCATTGTCGCCACGCCGAGCGTCACGCTAATGACGCTTGCCAGTGCTATCCATCGCGTACGAAGATATCGCCAACAGAGAAGAAGTTTGTACATAGCGCCAACGCAGCATCAGCCGCCAGTGTGGGGACGATGAATCGGAAAGAGGATGACGTCTCGGATTGAACTGGCCTGTGTCAAAAACATGACAAGGCGATCAATTCCAATACCGAGGCCACCGGCTGGTGGCATGCCGTGTCGAAGTGATTTAATGAAATCATGATCCATTCGGGCCATGGATTCATCGTCGGAAAGACCGTCTAACTGTGTCCGAAAAAGCTCTTCCTGGAGATCAGGATCATTGAGTTCTGTATAGGCATTGGCTAACTCCATGCCAGCAACGTACAGCTCAAATCGCTCAGCAATGTCCGGAGCATCACTTTTTCTCTTGGTCAGTGGGCAGACAGCAGCTGGATAATCAATGACGAAGATTGGGCCGGAGAGTGTCTTTTCAACCGTTTCCTCGAAAAGTTCACTCTTGATGACATCTGGGTGCCGGCCCGCTGTTTCAATTTCATGCTTTGACGCCTCAGCCGCCACGCTCGCTGGATCCTCTGGGTCACAGCCCGTCACCTCAGCAAGCAAGTCATCGTATCGCTTTCGAGGAAAGGGTGGCTTCAGGCTGACGTCGTGCCCCATCCAATTGAATGTCTCCGGTGTGCCTGCGGCCTCAGCGGCTGCAACGAGTACAGCTTCTGTCAGGTCCATCATGGAGGCGTAATCACCATAGGCCTCGTATGCCTCCATCATGGTGAACTCAGGATTGTGTCGGGGGCTTATGCCTTCGTTGCGATAGACACGACCCAGCTCAAAAACTCGTTCCATCCCACCAACAAGCAATCGTTTCAGATGGAGCTCTAGAGCGATTCGCATCACCAGTGGCATGTCGAGTGCATTGTGATGAGTTGTGAAAGGACGGGCTGCCGCTCCACCAGCGGTTTCTTGAAGTGTTGGTCCTTCAACTTCAAGATAGCCACGATCGGTAAGGACACGCCGTATTGCCTCAATAATTCGGCTTCGAGCAACAAATCTGTCGCGTACACCCTCACCGTGAATCAGATCGAGGTAACGCATCCGTTGACGCAACTCTGGATCGACGAGGCCGTGATATTTATCGGGCGGTGTTTCAAGTGACTTCGTGAGGAATGTCAGACTGCTGGCGAAGATTGTCATTTCACCAGAGTTTGAATAACCAAGTCTGCCTTCGACTCCGATAATATCACCAAGATCAAGGCAGCCCACGACTGGCCAGGTATCTGGGCCGACCTGCTTTTTACCGATCATGACCTGAAGGCGGCCAGTGCGGTCAACAATATCAAGAAAGACCAATCGACCAGCATTGCGGAGTAGCATGATGCGGCCCGCAACGCGAACGGTTGGCCCATCATCAGCATCCTGGGCGATGGATTCTCCCTCTTTTCGAATCGATGCAACAGCTTGGGAGTTATCGAATCGACTGCCCCATGGATCGATCCCAAGTTCCTGAAGTTTTGCCAGTTTATCTCGACGTGCCTGGAGAAGAGCAGTGACAGTAGACGAAGGCTGATCGGTATCAATTGGTGACGGAGAAGACATCTGTCGGTTCTAGGTTTCCTGAGGATACGAAGGACTTCCAACAACGGAATAACTCATTGTCTGCTTTTCTCACAAATTTCGAAAGGGCAGCCATCCCAGAGAGAAGCCATAACCGGACTCTAGTCGAATACGGGGCATTCAGGGTACAACCCGGACCTATAATAAAATGATGTTGAGACGAGCCTGAGACCTCAGAGTGACCAGTGACAATGGATCTACGAGCCCACCAAAGACCGGCATTATTCAGCGTCGAAGTACGGACGTCCCAGTGGGACAATATGGTATTTTGGTACCGAAATATTCTCGGTCTCCGGGTTTTGGTCCGTGTTGTTGATGATGGCTATGCATTATTTGAGGCGGGTGATACGCGGGTCGCAATCCTCAGTCGGGAGAATGCCGGTGAGGCCAGTGGACGTTGGAGTCTCGGCTTCGAGGTAACGGATCTAGAGGCTGCGTGCATTCGCCTTCGAGAGGCAAATGCAGATGTTGTTGAACCGAAAACTCATCCTGAGGGATTTCGAGAACTTGTGACCAATGACCCCGATGGAAACCTGCTTCGGCTCTTTGCGTGGCCAACAGTCTAAGATCGCCGCCTCAAAAAATCGTCTCACAATGAAGATGATTGTTTACCAACCACTGGTTGTGAGTCGTATACGGCAAAGATGCATGTCGGCTGTCATGAATAACGAACGACCGTCTTCGCCAAAGCAGCAATTCGCTGTTTTCTGTCCGGTGAGAATTGTTCCAAGGTGAGTTCCATCTGCTGCTATGACCAAGACACCACCCGGACCCGTTGCAAACAGGTTTCCTTTCGTATCAACCGCCAAGCCATCAGGGTTGCCTTTTCGCTTTGCTGAAAGATTCCTAGCATCAAAAAATGTTTTTCCAGCGTCGAGCATTCCGTTGTCACCGACATTGAATACTTTCAAGATAGGCTCATCAGGATCAGACTGTGCTACGTACAGTTTTTTCTGATCAGGTGAAAATGCAATACCATTTGGACGTGTCATGGTCTCGCAGAGGAGATCAACGGTGCCATTTGGCTCCACCCGAAAGACTCCACAAAAGTCTATTTCTCGTCGTGCATCATCGAATCCATCAGGAAGTCCGTATGGAGGATCTGTGAAATAAATTGCCCCGGAGGCATGAACAGCTAAGTCGTTGGGGCTGTTAAAACGCTTGCCGTCCCATGCATCAGCAAGCGTTCGTTTACCACCATTTTTTTCAAGCACACTGATTCTTCGGTCGCCATGCTCGCAACAGAGCAGTCTGCCTTCTGTATCGAGTGCAAGGCCGTTGCTTCCTCGTTCTTTTCCGTAACTCGCCGGGCCGGTAAATCCAGCAGGTTCAAGAAAAACAGAGAGCCCACTTTGTGAGTTCCAGCAATGAATGCGATTATTTGGAATGTCGCTAAATAACAACGATTGAGAAGGAAGGCCCCCGTCTCCATCCGGAATCCAGACAGGCCCCTCTGACCACTTAAAACCCTTTGCAAGCACTTCGATTGTGGCGTTGGGTGAAATGAGTGCGTCAATATCTGGATGCAATCGTTCAACACTTCCAACAGTTGGTAGCCCGTCAGCTGCTGCTTGGCTTGCAAATATTGATGTCATGATTGTAATGAGGAGGTGGAACAGAAATATGCATCGACATGGTGCGTTCTTCGCCACGATTCATTTCTCCAGGCAGTTTGTCAAAAGACACTCGATCACGTAACGAACAATGACTTCTCCACCGGCACGTGTTTCACACCCGCCTTGGACTATCGTATGAATGGATTCTGAAACTGGTGTAATCTATCCATCAATGACAGAAAAACATGAATACTTCGGGAGAACAGTCTACCATGAAGTTTTAGAAGGCTTTAGTAGATCCTCTTCAATCACTTGAATTCTGTACGGTTTGTAAAGTCGACGGATCTTTTTCTTGCAGAAGACCTCGTTCCAGGTAATCAAGAAACGTGATGAAAAGTTCATGCTCAGTTGATAGCAATATGAGTTCTTCATCGAACAAGAGTTCGCCTACAGAAGGTTTTGGTCTCACGACATTAACGGCGCTAGTCATTACGGGCATGATTGGCTCAGGTGTTTTTGTGACATCAGGCTTCGCGCTTGAATCACTTGGCTCACGGGTGTTTGTGCTGGCTGCCTGGTTTGTTGGTGGCCTTGTCGCTCTGTGTGGTGCGGTCGCCTATGGAGGCCTTGCACGTCGGTTGCCAAGGTCTGGTGGCGAGTATCTTTATCTTTCCCGTTGGCTCCATCCATTTTGTGGATTTCTTGCTGGTCTTGTGTCGTTAACAGCTGGGTTCAGTGGGGGGATAGCTTTTGCGGCAATGACATGTCAGGAGTATGCCAAAGGTATTCTGGCATTACCGGCATGGATGCCCAGTCAGACGATTGCAACTGTGGTGCTCATTCTCTGTTGCCTGATCCATGTCGAGGCAGGGCGGGTTGCAGCACGAATCAATACCACCATTGTGCTCCTGAAGATTCTGACACTTCTATGTCTCATTGTGTTCGGGTATTCAGTTGTTGGCTGGCCACTGGAAGCTACAGGAAAGCCAATGGATGTTCCGCTACCAAATGCAACCATCGGTGGATTCGCAATGGCGGTCGTGTGGGTCATGTTTAGTTACACAGGATTTAATGAAGCGATTTACGTTGCATCAGAAGCTCGTGTGGGGCGACGAACGGTACCACTGGCTCTGCTTGTGGGCACGCTGATTACGACGCTTCTCTATTTTGCAATCAATGATGTTTTTCTTCGTTCGGCACCAGTTGCCGATTTAGCTGGTCAGTCACAGGTTGCAGCGGTTGCAGCTGCGGCTCTCGGTGGTGAAACCGCTGAGTGGTGGATGCGATTCGTCATCGTCCTTTCGACTCTGTCTGCCGCAGCAGGCATGACAATGGCCGGTTCACGTGTCGCAACAGCAATGGCAGACGATGGACTTTTACCCAGATGGCTACAAGGACAGGCTGGGCGAAGCAGGGCAGTCGTACTTCAAACGAGTCTCGCCCTGATCCTCGTCTATGTGTCGACGTTGCGAGATTTGCTGGGCGCTCTTGGTGTGACGCTCTCCTTGTGCTCAGCCCTGACTGTCGGAACGCTCTTCTTGTCCAAGACGCAGGCCCGCGATAAGCCTGATGAATCAACACAGCCATCGCGGTTTGTGTTGGCTGCTGCTGCAATGTACTGCGGTGCGACACTTCTTTTTGCCACACTGTATGGATGGCATGATCCATGGCAGTGTGGCGGAATTCTCGCCATTTTTGCTCTGGCGGTCGTACTCTGGCCGTGTGTGAGTTCCTCAGCGCTCTCGCACGCTAATCATTCTCAATACGACTGAGTATCACAATTAAAAAAGTAGCAATAGGACCCACCAGCAATGAGATGAGACACCATGCCAGTCCACTCCGACCTTTTCCTTGCGCTAGGCCGGCATTGATAAGAGAAAGTGTTCCCCAGCCGACAAAAAAAGTTGAATCGAACATTTTTTAGACCGTGATCTATGACTCAGAGTCCTGCCAGGCTGAGACGGGAACACAACTACATACACCCTCTCAGCATGGCAGGTACCAGGTGAAGTGGAAGGGCGCACGGCTCATGACCGTTCGAGCAGGCCTTCATCAGCGGCGTCCAACCATCGTTCTTTGGCTTCTCAACGTCGGCGCCCGCCTCGAGCAGCGCGCGGGCAACGGCGGAACAACCTACGAGCCAGCGAGC
>ERZ802824.1112-NODE-1112-length-14529-cov-45.3976_pt1 | contig 14529 bp, 20 predicted proteins | sample MGYA00345650_ERZ802824 | MGnify/ENA primary metagenome ERZ802824 (study PRJEB30503, sample SAMEA104212361) | marine metagenome | biome: Westerlies Biome; feature: [SRF] surface water layer (ENVO:00010504) within the epipelagic zone...; material: water... | reverse complement strand
ATCCTCCTAAAGTTCACGAAGTAGTCCACTTTGACGGATTAAACTTTGAAGAAAGCATAAAGAAGATATAAACAGATTACCCTTATATCAACTTCCTACCAAAGCGCCACAGGATTAATGATCATTTGAACAGCGCCTTTTATCTTTGGCTGACCCAAAACAAACATGAATTCTGAGACATTATCACTAGCAAGCTTGCCGGTATTCATTGTTTCTAGAATGTAAATACCATTCTCTTTAATCAGAGTTACATGATCATAGTAAACCATGTCTCCTGCAATTGGCGGCACTGCACCCAAGCCCCATGTGTCAGCTCCAACAGCCATTGGTTGCAATGAAGCTAAATAGACCGCAGCATCATTAGTTATTCCTGGTATTGTGCTACCCCATTCTTCAGGAGAGGACTTAAGTTTTGCATCTGTCCATCCAGTATGAAAAAGAATGATATCTCCTTTCTTAAAATTAATATTTTGTTCTTTAGCAGCTTCTTGAATATTTTTTCTAGTGATGCCTTGACCTCCCTTCATAGAGATAATGTCAAAGTATTTAGCCATATTTATTAAGACCCCTCTTCCAACTAAAGGGGGTATCTTTTCAATTCCAAATTTTGTTAAACCAGTAATATAAGAAAAGTCAGCACCCTTATTACAATTATAAAAAATATCATCATCGCCAATATGACCAAGACCATCTAGTTGTGGACCAGTACCCAACCACATCTGAAGAATGTCATCGTTATAAGTAATATCGTAGCCAAAGTCTGATGTAGTATCTCTCCCAAAATGCTGATTTGGTTGAACAACTTGCAGTTCAGTATATCTTGGAGCAAAGGAGGGCATCCCAGGCTCAATTACAATACCCAAACCATAAGACATTCCTTTTTTAACAAGCTTTAATGCTTCAAGAGTATTTTCATTTGAAATTAGATTTGCAGACCCGATTTCATCATCCTCTCCCCAAACAGAGATCTCGCAATTACTTTCTGAATATGCAAAAAAGGACACAGCAAGAATAGAAAAAAGTAGATTACGCATATTTATCACCTATAAATTAAACCTTAATCAAATTATAGACATATTTCATAATTTATTTAAGGCTAAGCGAGAGTTATAAATTTTTGTGTTGATGTGGAATAAGTTGAGATGCTGATTTATGATAATAATTATGAAAAATATATTATCAATTTTAATTCTTTGCTCGTTTACAACACATATCTTTTCTCATGATCTTGAGGGCGCTATCAATAGTAGCGATCGGAGTTCTAAAAACATTGTTAGAGATGAATATAGAAATCCCTATGAAACATTAAGTTTTTTTGAAATAGAATCTAATATGAAAGTCGTTGAACTTTCTCCTGGTGGTGGTTGGTATACAGAGATCTTAGCAAACTATCTTCATGATCCTGGAATGCTTATAGCAGCTCATTTTGATAAAGATTCTGAGAGAGCATACTTTAAAAGAGGAAGAGCAAATTTTGAGAAAAAGATGAGCAGTAGCCCTATGTATGAAAATGTCAAAATAGTTGATTTGAGCTCAAGTTTGGCAGAGCCAGAAAGCATTGATGCAGTTATTACTTTTAGAAACTTACATAACTGGTTAGGGTCACAGGCAGATTTGATTTTCTCAAACAGCTACAAAGTTTTAAAGACTGGTGGAATTTTTGGAATAGTAGAACATAGAGCAAAACCAGGAACATCCTTTGAAGATATGAAGAAAAGCGGCTATGTTACTGAGGAATATGCTATCGAAATGGCTGAAAAACATGGCTTTAAATTAGTATCAAAGTCAGATATAAATTCAAACTCCAAAGATACAAAAGATCATCCTAAAGGTGTATGGACACTGCCTCCAAGCTTTCGTTTAAAAGAAGTAGATAAAGAGAAATATACAGAAATTGGAGAAAGTGACAGGATGACATTGCTATTTAAAAAATCATAAATTAAATATCCATGAATAATAAAATACCACCGCCTATAGTTACGCTAACCTTTGGATTGGCTATATACTTTTCAGGACCTCTATTTCCTGACTTAAGTAATACAATATTTAATATCTTAAGTCTCATATTTTTAATACTCGGAATAATAACTTTAGCATCAGCAGTTTCGTCATTTAAGGAACAAAAAACAACTATTAATCCAATTGCGATAGACAAAGCATCTTCATTGGTAATAACTGGTGCTTTTAAGTACTCAAGAAACCCTATGTATCTAGGAATGTTATTTTTTTTACTTGCTATTACAGCTAAATTTAATCTAATTGGCGGTATTGTTTTTACATTCCTATTTGCGTCTTTCATCACAAAGTTTCAAATCATTCCAGAAGAAGCTGTAATGAAAGAAATTTTTGGAGAAGAATTCAATGACTATAAACAAAAAACAAGAAGATGGTTATAGTTGGCTGACTATAAAAACAATTTGATTTTAAAATGAGCATTTCTAAAAAATGAATGTTTATTTTATGCTTTTTGCAGCAATTGCCTTTGAGGTCGTTGGGACTATGTTATTACCTGCATCTCAAAATTTTACAAAGATAATTCCTACTTCAGTCTTGTTGATATCTTATGGGATGTCTTTTTATTTTTTGGCAATTGTTTCTCAAAAACTTCCTCTTTCAGTCGTATATGCATCATGGTCAGGTATTGGAATATTTTCTATAGCGATTTTTAGCTATATTTTTTACAAACAAGCACTTAACTGGCAGATGGCTCTTGGATTATTTTTAATCGTAATTGGAGTTACAATAGTTAATCTATATAAGGTATAGGCGAAATTTAAATTTTATGATTGACTACTATAGAATCCAAAAAGTAATACATTGGCTCATGGCAATAATTATTATGCTTGATCTTAATGTTGCTCAAAAATTTGGTGGAGAGATGGAGCTTTTGGACAGACTAGACTCGAGAGTTGACCATGCAACAGCAGGCTTAATTGTGACATTTTTATTTATTCTAAGACTTTTTATAAGATATAAATACGGCGCACCAGCACTTCCATCAAACATGCCACACTGGCAAGTAATTGGAGCTAAGATTGGCCATTATGGCTTATATTTTCTTATGGGAATGTTAATAGTTACAGGCATTCTTTCAGCCAATTTGACTAGTGATCCAATATTGGTTTTTGGCTTGATAAACTTATCCAGCGAGACCACCAATATAGAAGGATTTAATTCTATAAGAGCTATTCATGAGTTTTCAACTAATGCCATCATAGCTCTTATACTCGTTCATATTCTTGCAGCCCTATATCATCAATTTTTTGCCAAAGATGAAACAACTATGAATATGCTGAAATTTTGGACAACCAAAAATTAAAGTTAGCTTAGCTAATGGCGTTGATGTAAGATTGATTTATCTTGAAAAACTTTTCTGAAAAAGTTGCTTTAATAACCGGTGCTGGATCTGGAATTGGAAGAGCTCTAGCATTGGAGCTAGCAACATCTGGATGTGCCCTGGCTCTTGTTGATTGGAACAAGGACTCTCTTGAAGAAACAAAACAACTAGTTAGAAAAAAAAATGTTGCAGTATCAACTCATCCTTTTGATATAAGCGATAGAGAAAAAATTGCAGCTCTTCCTCATGAAGTTTTAGAGTTTCATAAGCAGATAGATATTGTTATTAATAATGCTGGAGTTTCTGTTGTGGGGACTGTGGAAGAAATTGAGGACGGTGATTGGAATTGGGGATTAGATATTTTGCTTAATTCCGTAATTCAAATGACTACAGTTTTTTTGCCACATCTCAAGGAGCGACCAGAGGCTGCAATTGTAAATGTATCTTCAATTTTCGGACTTTTTAGTGTCCCAAGACAGTCAATTTATAACGTTGGAAAATTTGGAGTAAAGGCTTTTACAGAATCCCTATCTCTTGAATTAAAGGTATCAAACTCTCCTGTAGAGGCTTATTGCGTATTCCCTGGCCACATAGGAACAAACATATATAACTCCTCAAGATTCAAAAGCTTTGAACCTGAGACTTTTTTTGGAAGAGCGTCAACTAAAGAAGAGGCAATGGTAGCTTTTAAAAATGATGCGCCTACTAGTCCAGAAAAAGCTGCAAAAGTAATTTTAAAAAACATAAGAAAGAAAAATAATAGAATTCTTATTGGCTTTGACGCTCACTTCTACGACCTAGCTAGCAGGTTTTTTCCAAACCATTTTTTAAAAATAATATGGATCTTGCCATTCTTAAGACATCTTTTTAGATTTAAAAGGAGATAGTTATGATTTCAACATTAGACCATCTCATTGTTGCAGTTAAGGACCTAGAAGAGGCAGAGAAAAATTATAAAAAGATATTTGGAGCTGATCCTGTTTGGAGGGGTGAACATAAAGCTCTAGGAACAACAAATTCAATTTTTAATTTTAAAAATACTTATTTTGAACTTTTAGCTGCCAAAGGAAGCGGTTTGGGTGCAGAACTAGTAAATAATTCAATAGCAGAAAGGGGCGATGGATTGCTAGGTATTGTCTTTGGGACTGATGATATTAATCAAACCACTAATTCATTGAAGGAAATAGGTTATGAAGTATCTAATCCTGTAGAGGGTGAAGGGGAAAATAGCAAAAACAAAGAAATCAGAAAATGGAAAAATCTTTTCTTACCTCAAGAACTAACAAGAGGAATATTCTCATTCATCATCCAACACATAGATGGCTCACTGGCAAAATCAGATATATATTCAAAAGGAGAAATAAATAAACTAGACCATGTGGTCATAAACACAAATGACGCCGATGGGTTTATAAAAGTTTATAAAAATATTTTTAACATCAGACTGGCCTTAGATAAGGTTATAGAACATTGGAAAAGTAGAATGTTATTTTTTAGAGTTAATAAAACGACTATAGAAGTCATTGAAAAAAAAGACGAAAATGATTCAAAAGATAGCCTATGGGGACTTGCATGGGAGGTAGATTCAATAGAAGAAGCCCATAAGAGGCTAACAAAGGAAGGAGTGGAAATATCATCCATAAAAGAAGGCTTGAAAGAGAATACTCTTGTTGCCACCATTAAATCTCACACTCATAATGTTCCTACTTTACTCATAGAACAAAAGTCATGAAATTCTTTATGGGAGCTTGCATGGCATTTAGCTCAATATTAATAGGTTCTCCTTTATTGGCGTTAGTTTTGGGATCAGCTTTCGCAATAATTTCTAGAATTCCAAAAAATTTTATAGATAAATCTATCGGAACTACTTTTCTTCAAATGGCCATTATTATTATTGGTTTAACAGTTACTGCTTCCAATGCTTTTGAGCTTACGGCAAAGTATTTTCCTTACATTTCGATATTCGTATTATTAGTATTATCTGTGGGCGTATTTCTATCTAACCTTTTAAAAGTTGACAAAAAAATAGGAATTTTAATAGCATCTGGAACAGCAATATGTGGAGCTACAGCTATGGCTGCAATAGCCCCACTAATAAAAGCAAAACCTAGAGATCTTTTGGTTTCTTTGGCAATTATCTTTATTTTTAATGCAATTGCGATAGGTATATTTCCATTAATTGGAAGCAGTATCGGAATGTCTTATGAACAATTTGGAGCATGGATAGCAATGGCAATTCACGATACTGGTTCTGTAATGGGAGCTGCAATGGCATTCGGAGGAGATACAACCGAAATCGCTGCAACTCTTAAGCTAGGTAGGACTTTATGGTTGATTCCGCTTATTTTAATATTAGGAATTTTCTATAAAGATAGAAGTAATTCAAAGATAAAATTTCCCTTTTTTATTTTTATATTTGTTTTAGCAATCATTGTTGGGCCAGGTTTAAATCTTAATCAACAAAATTTAGTATTTTTAGACTTCATAAGTGATACTTTTGTGGTTGCGGCACTTTTTTGTATTGGAACCCAAATTAATTCGGAATCCATTAAAGAAATCGACTCTAAAACTTTTACACTAGCACTTGGGTTATGGATTGTTGCATTATTGGCCTCATATCTTTTAATTAATTTATTTTTATAACGAAGGAGAAAAAATGTTTAGTCATGTCATGGTAGGAACAAACGACATAGAAGAATCTAGGATATTTTATGACAAAATTTTTGAGACGCTTGGTGCAAATCCTGGAAAGATGTATCCAAACCTAACTGGACAAAAGAGATATTTCTATGCCTTTAAAGGAACAAGCTTTTGTGTAACAGAGCCTATTGATGGAAATGAAGCTACTGTTTCAAATGGAGCAACCATTGGTTTCAATATAGAAAGCACTGAACAAGGAGATGCATGGCATAAAGCAGGAATTGAAAACGGAGGAACCTCCATTGAAGAGCCTCCAGGAGTTCGTGATTATGAAAAGTTTAAAATGTATCTAGCTTATTTAAAGGATCCTACAGGAAATAAATTGTGTGCTGGACTTTTGATAAAGTAGAATTCTTATTTAATTAGATAGTTTAAAGAAGGAATAAATCTCTTACCAAAATCAACAGGATCATGATCGTGTCCTTTGAAAACCTTGCTTTCAAAAGTCATTTCATTTTCTTCAAATATTTCATTAATATCATTTTGTGGATTTCGATATAAATAATCCAAGCCAACTGTGCCATGATCAAAGTAAATCTTATGATTTTTTATCTTTGAAAGGTTAGCCTTCACATATTTCTTAATAGCCTCAGTAGTTTCTTTATCTCCATCTATTTTTTTTCTAATTGGAAGTAACAAATACTCACTTGGTTTTATTCCAACCCAGTGTGTGGATACACAACCTGCAAAACCAAAAATATCTGGATACTCGATGACCGTATTTAATGCAGAAATTCCCCCCATGCTAGAACCAATAACGCCTAAGTTATTTTTATCCAATGTAACTTGAAATTTCTCTTCAAGAAAAGGCAAAACCTTTGTCACTAAAAATTTTGGGTAATTAGTAGTTGATAAAGAAGAATATATTCTTTTCATTTGACCTTCATCAAAATAATTAATAGCCTCTTTTGGAAATAGTTCAATGTATCTTCTTGCCTCATCAAAAAACCTACCCTTAAATCTTTTTGCACTATGCACAGCAACAATAACCACATTATGGTCAATACTTCTTTGATTGAGCTCATCAAAGCTTTTATCAACTCTCCAAGATCTTCCATTCCATGAGTCTTGTTCTAAAAAAAGTTCTTCTCCGTCGTTCATGATAATAAAAGTAGTTTTTTCATCTATTGGAGTGTCTGAGGGATAATAGATACGAACCTTTCTATCATAATTACCTGCGTTGACAAAAAATTCCTCTAATTTTCCAGTAGCAAGCTCTGCGCTAAGATTATTTGTAAACATAAAAGATAAAAACATCAGGATTATAGATTTATTCATTAGTTTTCAAAGTTTACTGTAGAATAAAATTATGGACAATAAAGAAACTGGGAATTGCCAATGCGGTGCAATATCTTACTCTTTCAATAAAGAGAAAGTCATTTCAGCGCATCACTGCCATTGCAAAGATTGTCAAAGGGCAACAGGGTCAGGTAAGGCAACCATATTATTTATACCAAAAAAATATATGGAGCTTAATGGCGATTTAAAATTTTTTGAGAGCAAGGGTTCCTCTGGCTCTCACATAAGAAGAGGATTTTGTTCAAATTGTGGATCGGGAATTTTAAGCTATGCTAAAGAGATATCTCATATATTCTATGTAAAAGCAGGCACGCTTAATGACTCAAGTTGGTTAACGATCGATTCTAATTTCTTTACGAAATCAGCCAATGACTGGAATGCACCAGATAAATCAATTAAATGTTTCGATGGCAATCCTGGGATAATGTCAGGGATAAAAACTTTATTAAAATCGTTCTAGGTTTTTAAATAAGAAAAATACCCAAATCAACTATCAAATATATGTTTGTTAGGAAACCAATAGCCCAGAAAATACTTCGAGGACTTGGATTTTTGTCAGTTGCTATTTTGTAATATAGATACATATGAATAATTCTGGCAATGGCATATATCCAAACCACTACTGCTAGCTTAAATGCGCCATAGCCAGCTAACATTGCAAGAATAGCCATTCCAAACATTGGGATAATATTCTCAAGAGAATTTTGAAAAGTTCTATGAGATCTAAATACAAAAGAAGATTGCCCTAGCTCAGGCTTTATAACTCCTACATTGTAGCCACCTTTTTGTCTTCGGTGGACACGAATAGCAACCATTGCTTGAACAACGATAGTAGTAAGAATTAACCAAAGACCTGTAAGAGTAGAGTTGTAGACTGTTGCTATTTCGACCATATTGCCCCCAATAAAGTTTGATTCGAACTATTGATTATAGTCATAATATGCAACTGTTGTGATTTATTATGAATGATGTATTTAAAATTTTAACCAAAGAAGAATGGAGTGATGCTTCAAAGCTTGGATATGTTAAGACTAATATAGATGAAAATGATGGCTTTATTCATTTTTCAACATCAAAACAATTAGCTAAAACTCTTCACTTATACTTTGATAATATTGATGAGGTTGTTCTTCTTCAAATAAATGAAGAAAAAATCCATGCCAATTTAGTTTATGAGGAGTCTGACTCTAATAATCGTGCAGGCAAATTCCCACATCTTTATGGTAAATTATCAATTGAAGATATTCTTAATATATGGAATATTAAAAGAAATGCGTTTGAATTGCCCTTAGAGGTATTGAGCGAAGCTGAAATAAATTCAAATTAAATTATATAAATTTTTAAATGACACAACTATCAATTACAGAAGTCTACGCAATTGGAGCTCCGATAGTGCTAGCAATGATATTGTTTGAAGTGTTATTTTCTAGTGTATATAACAAGAATTTATATAAAAAAAATGACACCCTTTGCACTATTGGGCTTCTTTCTGGAAATATCTTGATGGTCTTTGCTGTTAAAGGCGCGACATTGGCATTGCACTTTTATTTATTTCAGTTCAAGTTATTTAATTTAACGGAATTAATGCCGGTTTGGGCATTATGGATAGTAACTTTCATAGCAATAGATTTTATCTTTTATATTTATCATAGGATTTCACATAGAGTGAATTTTCTGTGGGCTATTCACATGAGTCATCATTCAAGTGAAGAAATGAACTTTGCAGTATCTTTCAGACAAGCCTGGTTTGGCCCAATATCAAAAATCCCATTTTTTATGGTTATGCCATTGATGGGGTTTGATCCAACAATAATTGCTGTTGCAGGTGTGATAAGCACACTTTGGGGTATTGTTGGCCATACACAAATTATCGGAAAACTTGGCCCATTAGAGTGGATATTTAATACTCCTTCACATCACAGAGTGCATCATGGCGCTAATGAACAATATATTGATAAAAATTATGGAAATTTATTAATAATATGGGATCGTATGTTTGGGACTTTTGAGGCAGAAGGCGAAAAAGTAAGATATGGATTAGTAAAGAATGTTAATACGTATAACCCTTCTAAAATTACCTTTATGGGGTGGCAAGAGATATATAGAAATATCAAGAGAGCCCCAAACTTAAATCAGGCAGCTCATTATTTATTTGGCCCGCCCAAGACAAGGAGTCAATAGTGAAAATATTTATACTACTTATGTTTATATCCCCTTTTGTTGCTTCATTGGAAAATACTAGAATCGGCTGCGATGAGGTAGAACTATTTATTGCAAATCCAAAGGATGGATCTATTTTAGACTCTAAGGAATTTAAAGTAGAGTTTGGGTCTGAGAATATATTAATAAGTCCTGCTGGAGTGAATCCAGAAAAAAAAGATAAATGCTTAATATCAGGACATCACCATTTAATAATTAATAATGCTTATGATGTTAATGAAAAAAGAAATGATCCCATTCCTTTTGAAAGAAATATATTACATTTTGGAGGTGGGCAGACCGAAGCTACGCTTTCTTTACCGCCTGGCAAATACACCCTTCAATTAGCTCTTGGAGACTATGAGCATATGCCTGTACAAGTTTCTAACTCTAATCAAACCAATGGTTTGGCAGTTTCTAAAATAGTAAGTATTGAAATTTTGTAATAAATTAGTTCAAGCTTCTTCTTAATGCATATTTCTAATACAATGAGTGAGCTATTAAAAAAGGGGGCCAATATTTTTTTTAATAAAAGATCACATTTAGTAACTATAAAATCGTTTTTATTAATAGTATTTTTGTTTAATTCATTCATATCTTTTGCCAAAGAGATTGTAATTAGTCCAGGTGAAGATGCTCAGGAAAGACTGCAAGAAGCACTTATTCTTATGAATGAAGGCGATACTCTCATCATTAAATCAGGCTATTACTCTTTTGAGGATGGTCTTTCGCTTGATGTTAATAATGTGACTGTTATTGGTGAAGGTATGGAGGAAACCGTTTTAGATTTCAAAAATCAACAATCCGGTGCTCAGGGATTCCTAGTCACTTCTGACATGGTTACATTGCAAGATTTTTCTATCTTAGATGCAAAAGGAGATGCCTTAAAAGTAATTGGATCTAAAGGGATTAACATGATTAATCTCAAAACCGAATGGACCGGTGGCCCAAAAAGCACTAATGGAGCATATGGTTTTTATCCCGTTGAATCAGAAGATGTATTGATAGACGGTTGTGTTGCAATTGGAGCATCTGATGCTGGCATTTATGTTGGCCAATCTAAAAATATTATTGTTAGAAATAGCATCGCGCAATATAACGTTGCAGGTATTGAAATTGAAAATTCTTACTTTGCTGATGTATATAATAATCTCGCGTCACATAATACAGGAGGCATTCTTATTTTTGATCTTCCTGACCTTCCTCAACAAGGAGGACATCACATAAGAGTATTTGATAATAAGTCAATCGATAACGATACCGATAATTTTGCTCCGGAAGGTAATATTGTTGGAGAGGTTCCAAGAGGAACAGGCATAATTATTATGGCAAATTCTGATGTAGAGGTTTTTAATAATTTAATAAGTGGCAATGGAACAGTTAATCTATCAATTGTTTCTTATGGCGATGAAACTGATGACCCAAACTACTATCCTCATCCAAAAAGAATACAAGTGCATAACAATACATATGGACCTAGTGGATTTGATCCAGATATTCAAACGGGGGAGTTGGCAAAATCACTATTTGAAATCAGTAATGGAAATATGCCTGATATTTTCTGGGACGGAGTTGTGCCTTTATCTCAAATGATATTTGGACAACCAAATGAAGAAAAGTTAATAGTATCAGAAGACAGCGAGGTTAATTTCCTAACGATCAGCCCTTTAAAATATATATTAGGATTTTCTAATCCCATAAGAACAGAGAAAGAAGAATTTGCAGGGACTGTCGAACCTCTTAGTCCAATAACTATTGATGGCATATAGGCCAATGAAAGAAGCAATTAAATATTTATTCATGCTTTTTGTATGCATAAATGTTTATGCAGTAGATGAAGACTTAATCTTTGCTGAGGCATTTCCAAGCAAATTATCTGATTTTAAATTTTTTAAAGATAGCTCTGCTCAAATTCCACACGATGACGTTATTCCTTATGAATTAATATCAACCTTATTTTCAGACTATTCCTATAAGCAAAGGTGGGTATATGTTCCAAAAGATAAAAAGGCCGAATATCAAGAAAATTGGGTATTTGATTTTCCAGAAGGATCAGCTTTAATAAAAACTTTTTATTATCCAGTTGATGAAAGAAACCCTGAAATGGGAAAAAATTTACTAGAAACAAGGCTGCTTCTAAAAAAAGAAGATGGTTGGGAGGCTGTTTCTTATGCATGGAATGAAGAACAAAATGAAGCTTTTAAAAAAATTGCAGGTAAAACTATTAATGTTTCTTGGACAGATTTTATGGGAGAGGTTAGAGACGTAAGATATAGAGTACCAAATGTAAATCAGTGCAAAGAATGTCATGCGGCTGACGACAAAATCACTCCAATAGGACCAAAAGCAAGAAATATTAATAAAGAGTATGATTTTAATGATGGAGAATTTAACCAATTAGTATATTGGATGAATAGAGATATTATTGATGATTATCCTTTAGATTTAATATCTCCAGTTGACTGGACGGATGAAACACAAAATATAAACGACAGGGTTAGATCATATCTTGATGTTAATTGTGGGCATTGTCACTCTCCAACAGGTAATGCAAATTCAACAGGCTTATATCTTCACTTAAATGAAACCAGAGATATTCATTTAGGTGTGAATAAAAAACCAGTTGCAACTGGACGAGGAAGTGGTGGTATGAAGTACTCCATTGTTCCAGGAAAACCAGAAGAATCAATTTTACTTCACAGAATGATATCCCTTGATCCAGGAGTCATGATGCCAGAATCTGGAAGAGCGCTTTCCCATACCGAAGCTGTTGATATGGTCAGAAGTTGGATTCTTTTAATGAAAGAATAGTCTTAAAATTAAAATGCTAATAAAAAATGCAACATTTGCAATTTTAATCTTGCTTGTATCATGTGAAGTTCAAGAAAGTAAGAATATATATACCAGCCCCGATATCCCTGAGGCATTTAATATTAATTTTGACTCAAATCTTTATACCCAGGAAGAGCTAAATAAAATTACCAAGCTATTATCAAGAATTCTTAACGATGATGTTGATATTAATAATAAAATAAATGTTAATTTTGAAAATGAAAATATTTCTAAATATATTGATTGTGGAAATATGAATGATGAAATCTACGTTGATTACATTAATAGAATATTTGGAGCTAAGCTGAGCGCTATTATTAATTTTGAGACAAACAAAAGCGGAGAAAATTTCATAGTGACTAATAAAGATATTAAATATAAATTTATGTCACAGGAAACTGGCACTAGATGGATTTTTAAAACCAATAAATACAAAGAGTTGCTTGTTGGGAATCCTGTTTATGACGCCAACCCATATAGAACATGCTCATCAAAGAATATACTTGAGATGAAGATTATTAATATTTTTAATAGCTCAAAAAATGATTAAGCTTTATAAATATAAAATCTGTTGTATTTTGCTTACAACAATTATCGCTTTTCCATTAGCTTCAAAAGAAGTTACTTCTATGATTGGTTATTGGCTGACTTCTCAATCAATAGTTCATATAAAAATATGCAAGGAAGGGTTATGCGGAACAATTGAACATATTTTTGTCGATGAGGGCGTTGATCCTAAATCCATTCTTGATAAAAATAATAAAAAGAAAGCTTTAAGGGAAAGAAGCCTGATAGGAGTTAATCTGCTTGAGGGATTTAAGTATATTGAAGGAGAAAAAGAATTATCTGGGGGTAAGATATATGATCCAGGCCGAGGAAAAATATTTAAATCAAATTTATATTTATTAGATAGTGGTAATTTAAAAGTTGAAGGATGTCTTTTAAGACTTTGTGGCCATGAAGAGTGGAAGCCGATGGAAGTTGCATTTAATGAAGATGGTTCTCGGTCTGCTAAGATAAAAGAGTAATTTTGAGAAAATGAAAAAAATAAATTTTAAAGAAAAATTTCAAAAATTCTCTGATCAGTGGTCGCCTAAAGTTATTGCGGAAATGAACAACTACCAGTTTAAGCTTGTAAAAATCCAAAATGATTTCATTTGGCATAAACATGAAGATACTGATGAAGTTTTTATTGTTTTAAATGGAAAAATATTCATTGAATTTGAAGATGAAACCATTGAAATTAATCAAGGAGAAATGATAGTTGTTCCGAAAGGCGTTAAACATAAGCCATATGCAAAAGATGAGGCAAATATAATGTTAGTTGAACCTTCTGGAGTTATAAATACTGGAGATCAACTAGATGATCTGACTGCTCCAAATGACCAATGGATATAAAAAATGATAGATTATAGAAATGAGTAAGCTTTTTATCTTTATTTTTGCAGCACTAGCTTTGGGATTGGCTATATATAGTCCAAATATCTATAAACTTTACAGATTAGCTAACTTATATAATGAAAAAACAATTGCTAGAAATTTCATCAACATTGATAATATTTTCAGCAATATATCTGGCCCGATACCTGCATCTGAGAAACCCTATATCTTTGAAAAAAAGGATTTTAATCTTCCCGAGAAATATAGCTTTGAGGGAGAGGAACTAGACCTAAAAGAAGGGCTTTCTCACTTCCATACCGATGGGCTAATAATTTTGCATGATGGCAAAATGTTGTTTGAGGATTATTGGAATGGAAATAACAAAGAGAGCAAACATATATCTTTTTCTGTTGCTAAATCTTATTTATCTGCTTTATTTGGAATAGCTATAGACGAAGGTGTCATAGATAGCATCGATGACAACGTTACAAAATATTTGGAAGATTTTACTGGCACAGGTTATGAAGATGTAAAAATTAAAAACTTATTGCAGATGTCATCTGGGATTGAATTCAATGAAGATTATGCTGATCCAAACTCTGATATAAATAAATTTAGTAGAGCTTCTGCTAAAGGTCAGTCTTTTAGAGATTTTGCGAAAAGCCTTAAAAATGGAAGAGAACAAGGAACATACAATCATTACGTAAGTCTTGATACTCAAGTATTAGCTATGATTCTTGAATCCGTAACAGATATGCCAGTAAGAGAATATTTATATAAGA
>ERZ802824.1105-NODE-1105-length-14563-cov-14.8474_pt1 | contig 14563 bp, 17 predicted proteins | sample MGYA00345650_ERZ802824 | MGnify/ENA primary metagenome ERZ802824 (study PRJEB30503, sample SAMEA104212361) | marine metagenome | biome: Westerlies Biome; feature: [SRF] surface water layer (ENVO:00010504) within the epipelagic zone...; material: water... | reverse complement strand
TCTCTACGTAAAGAGAACCTGCTTGTTTGAGAATTGTTGAGACTTGCATTTTCCCTTCAGTTGCACGAGCCTTGTTGGATTGGCTGAGGAAGTTGGGAAGTGCGACTGCAGACAGAATTCCAACAATCACAATCACGATCATCAGCTCCACAAGGGTGAAGCCCTTCTCGAGCAGATTGCGGCCTTTCTTGCGGTTGAGCAGTGCCAGCTGGAGCCGGCTGTTGAGTGTGGTCATGGCTGGTCCGATGGTGATTAGTGAACTGGCACGTTTCGTGCTCACTGACCAACCATCTCCTTTTCTCATGGTTCGTACAGGAAGGAACGGCTAAAGCTTCCTAAGAAGGTTCTTAGGGTTGCTCTCAGCTTTTGCGGCGCTCCGTTCTGCCATCACTGCGCGGTTGGCTGCAGTCCACCGCTCTGCTTTCTGTGATTGCCGGATACGTGCTGCTGCTGGTGGTGAATGCGGCCTTGGGTGACCTGCAGCGCAAACAGCAGCATCTGAAGTGGGCTGCATCCTTGCTGCAGGAGGCTTCCTCCGGTGGTTTGGAGGCTGGCCCACTCCTCTCCCTGGGTCTTGAAGCGCGAGTGGTCCCTGATGGTGAGCAGCAGCCCCCCACGCTCCAGCCAGGGCCTTCCGGCCAGCAGTGGTTGCTTAGCCGCACCAGCTTGCAATTACCGAACAATGAGCGCCGTCTCCTTGAGCTGCGCCAAGACGTGACAGCCTCCCTGCAGCAGCAGCAGTTTGCTCAGATGCTGCTGGTGGCTGCCGCAGGTGCTTCCATCCTGTTCACGTCGTTGCTCTTGCGTCCAGTGTTGCGGCGTGGGTTAGTGCTGCCCCTCAATGATTTCGATCAGGAGCTCCAGGCCTTGGAGGCCGACACTCTTGGTAAGCACCTGCTGGATCCCAACCGTCAACCTCAGGAACTGCAAGCCATCGCTGAAGCCTTCAACAACCTTCAGCAACGTCTGGCTGCCGCCTGGCAACGGGAGCGGTCCTTTGTGGATGGTGTGGCTCATGAGTTGCGTACGCCAATCACGGTGATCTCAGGCCACAGCCAACGGTTGCAGCGTCAGGTGCTGTCCGATTCGGCGAGGGATTCGGTGAACTCCATCGCTGCAGAAGCCAGGAGAATGGGCACGTTGCTCACAGCCCTGCGCGAACTGGCCCGCTGCGATGCCGGTCGTTTGCAGTTGCAGCCGGCGCGTCTTGATGCTGAGGAACAACTGCTCCTGGCCTATGAGCAGGCCTGTGCCCGTGCAGGGGAACGCCTGCAGTTGCCGCTTCCCTCTTCTCAACGGCTGCCACTGTTTTCAGCTGATGCCACGCGTCTGCAGCAGAGCCTGCAGTTGTTGATCACCAATGCCCTCAGCTTCAGCACCGGCTCTGTGCGCTTGTTCGCCGAGGTGATCGGCCATCATCTGGTGCTGCATGTGCAGGATTCCGGGCCGGGTATCGCCGAATCGGAGCGGACGCTGGTGCTGCAGCGCTTTCAACGGGGATCCACGGCTGCGGGGCAACGCGGTCCTGGCATCGGCCTGGCGTTGGTGGATGAACTCACGCGGGCGATGAATGGCGAGGTGGTGATTGCTGAGGCACCCGGGGGTGGGGCCGATCTGCAGCTGCGCTTCAAGCTTGCGGCAGCCGCGCCATGAAGCCCACACCGCGCACGGTGTGCAGCAGCCGCCGACGATCGGGCCCTTCCAGCTTGCGGCGCAGATAGCCCATGTACACATCCAGGGTGTTGGGGTCTCCCACAAACGGCGCCCCCCAAACGCTGTCGAGGATGTGTTGGCGGGCCTGCACTTCGCCATGGTGTTTCACCAGAAAGGCGAGCAGATCAAACTCCCGCTGCGAGAGCGCTAACTCCCGTTCGCCGAGCTGCACTTTGCGGTTGATCAGGTCCAGCTGCAGATCGCCGAGGGTCAAGGTTTCGGCGGAGGAGCCTGGGTTGGTGTAGCGGCTGCGCCGCAGCTGGGCGCGCACCCGCGCATGCAGTTCCGGCAGCTCGAACGGTTTGGTGATGTAGTCATCCGCTCCCAGATCGAGTGCCTGAACCCGATCCTCTAGATCGTGATGGGCTGTGAGCATCAGCACCGGTGTGGTGTCGCCACTGCTGCGCAGGCGCCTGCAGATTTCGAGCCCGTTGAAGTCCGGAAGGTTCCAGTCGAGCACCACCAGATCAAAGTGCTGCTGGCGCAGGAGCAGCAAGGCTTCCGCACCGCAATTCGCCCCTTGGCAGACCTGCGTGTCTTGGCTGAGTTCCTCCAGCAGAAACTGCAGTAGCTCCGGGTCGTCGTCGACGATCAACAGTTGGCCGCTGGGCTCCTCGGCCATCGCGAACAGGTCAATGCCGTCACCTTATGGGTGGAGGTCGGGGAATGCTTCAGCCAGTTGTGCTGCTCCCGTTCTCATGCTCTGTTGTGAACCGCTTCGGCATCAGCCCAGGCCGCAGGCCCAAGGCTTTGTGATGCCCCTGGCCCTGGGGGCGTCATCCTTGCTCCTGCTGGGCAGTGCCTCCATCCACACCCTCAGCCTCCAGGGGCGCTTGCGGGTGGCGGCCCATCAGCAACGCGCCGCCGGGGCGGATCAGCTGCGTTCGGCGGCGCAGGCGTTTGTTGCAGCTGCCCAAGGCCCCCAGGCCTGTTTGCTGCCTTTGCCGTCCGTGGCCTGGGAGGCTGCGCGATCTGCTTGCCCAGAGGCCGACCCTCATCTTTTGCAAAGCGGCGTCGTGGATGGGGAGCCCTGGCGCCTGATCCGTTGGCAGCCCGCTGCCAGCCGCGGAACGCTGCAGCTGGCTCTGGACGATGGCCGACAAGCCCGAGTTCTGGTTCGTTTAACGGATGATTTTGCGGTGACAGCGCTCGGAGAGCCCCAGCTGCTCGGCCGCTCGGTCCAGGAGGACGTCTGATGAACCTGATCGAAGTTCTCACCTCCAGCCTGCTGCTGGCTGGCAGCAGTGCCGCGGCTTTGGGGGTGTGGGGTCAGGCGGCAAGCGAAGTGGCGGCGTCCACTCGGCTGGAACAGCAGGTGGATCAGTTGGAACAGCTTCGTCTGGCGAGCCATCGCTGGTTGATCGCCGAAGCCGGGGCCCATACCCTCACCAACGGCTCCTGTCGCTTTGATGCGAGCAGCCTCAGCGAAGCCATGGATCAGGCTCTGCCGGTGCCGGAGGGGATCCGCCGGCAGTGGACACCCGATCCCGATGGCGTTGGAGTCTGGCAGGAGCTCGAGGCGCACCCACCCCAGGGCCCTGCTGGTCCGCAGCGGCGTCAACTGATCACTCCAGCGGCCTATGGCCTGTGCCAGCCATGACCCCCACCCGCAATGGCTTCACGCTGGTGGAGCTGATGATCGCGATTGCCCTTGTCGGCATCATCTGCAGCATCGGCCTGGTGCATGCCGGTGCCGACCGGGATCGTCTGCAGCTCGATGCGGCAGCTCGTCGCTTGCGGTTGGGTCTTGAACGGGCTCGGCTTTCGGCCCGCAGGCATCAGCAGGCCTGTGCTGTGGCCTTGGTTGCGGGCGGCTGGGTGGCGGCCGATCACGCCAGCTTGCCCCCCTGCAGCGGTGCGGCCCTGTCGCTCCAGGAGGGTGTTGGTCAGGCCGCGATCAAAGTGCACACCAACCTGCCCTCGGTGCTGCGGGTGTCAGCCAACGGCTTGCTCCTCGATGGTGGCACCACGGTGTTGAGCCATCCGCGGGTGACGGGCAGACGCTGTCTGGTGGTGAGCCTGCCCTTGGGGATCAGCCGTGTCGGCAGGTATGCGGCTTCTCCCTCTGCTGATGGAGAGGCGTTGCGCAGCAGCCAGTGTCTGCCGTTGCTTCAGGAGGGCTGAGCCTGTGATTCCACGCCAAGGGTCCAGGGGCTTCACCCTGTTGGAGCTGCTGTTGGCCTTGAGTTTGGGCACCGCGTTGTTTGCGCTGTTGCTGCGCCTGATCGGAGCCGACCTGCGGCTGGGCACGGCCATGGCCAGGCATCTGCAGGCTTCAGGGCTGCAGCGCCGCACCCTGGAGCTGATTCGCGATGAAGTGGCGATTGGCCATGGCTGGATGGTGGATCCACCACTTTCATCCACATGGCCCTGTCGCCTCAGCGGACGGCGACCGGTGCTCGCCATCGCCATGGACCCCGGCGACCCCGATGCCCGTGGAGACGCTGTGATCGTCTATTCCGTAGGCCAGGCACCGTCTGCGATCTGGCATGGCCAGGTGCTGATGCGCTGCGGTCCGTCCTACGGGCTCGATGGAGTGCTGAATCTCCAGGGTGCGTTTCAGAACCGGGTGCTCTTGGATGCGCTGCCGGCAGCGCCCGATGCAGGATTTGAGGCTGTTCCCGACTCAAACCTGCCTGTGCTGCAGCTGCAGATCGAGCAGGTGTTGCCGGCTGCCTCTGGGGGTGAGCGGCGGCTGCGCACCAGGCGCGCTGCCTGAGTTGCGCCTGCACTCTCCCCCGATTGAGGGATGGCAGCCTCGAACACTCGTGCTCAACTGAAGAGGTTGTTGCGCCCGTGCAGGATGCCCTCGTCGGGAATTCAGCGCCGTCTGGAGCGCACAAGTGCGAGTGCTGTGCTTCTGGGGTATGGCCTGCTGCTGTTGGTGAACCTTCAGGTGTTCAGCCGCAACCGTGATCAGCGCCAACTGGACACGATGGCCATGGCGGAGCGTCTGCTTGTGCGCAGCAAGGCGGATCAGGCTGATGGCGGAGCGTTGCAGCGCTGCTTCAACCATTTCTCAACCTTTGATCGCGCCATCTGGGGGCAACCGACCGGCTCTGCTGCCGGCATGGTGATGCCGCAACTCAGCAGTAACGATTTCATCGCTTCCAATCCCGAGTTGCGTGCACGGGCGCAGGACTTAGCCCGCAGCGCCTCCAGTCCTCAGACCTTTGCGCACGAGGCACGCACCTACACGGTGAGTACCGCCGCGGTCAATCTCAGCGATGAGCCCTGGCGGTTGTACCTGCTCACTGATGTCAGTCAGGACGTTGCAATGGAGCGACAGCTCAATTTGATCCTTACCGCGGCGGCCTTGCTGGCGTCGTTGGTCACCTTGATGCTCAATCGCCGCGGGATTCAGCGCAGCCTGCTCCCCCTGCGTCGCTTCGGTGACACCCTCAGCGCTGTGCGTTCAAGTTCTCTGCAACAGAAACGGTTTGAGCCGGATCAGGAACCAGAAGAACTCCAGCCTCTCGCCCATGCGTTCAACGCGCTGCTGGATCGCCTGACCGAGGCCTTTGAGCGCCAGCGCCAGTTCGCCAGCACCGTGAGCCATGAGCTGCGCAATCCGATCACGCTGATTGGCGGCTACAGCCGCCGCTTGCTGCGGCGTTCAGACAACCTCTCCGACGACCAGCGCCATCAGTTGGGGATCGTGGAGGAAGAGAGCCGTCGTCTGGGGCGGTTGGTGACCGATCTGTTGGCTCTCACTCGAGCGGAAACCGGCAGCTTGCTGGTTGATCTCAAGCCTCTGAGTGTCTGCGACGCCGTGCAGCAGGCGATTGATCTGGCCGGTGGGGCGGGTGAGCGCCGATTCCTTTTACGTCCTGACGATGGCATTGACCCTCACACACTTCAGGCCTGGGCCGACCGGGACCGCGTGGTGCAGTGTCTTGTGAATCTGATCGAGAACGCCTGCAAGTACAGCCCCCAGCAGTCACCAGTGGAGATCGGTTGCTCAACCACGCCGTCTGTGGTGGAGCTGCGCGTTCGCGACCATGGTCCCGGAATACCGCCGGAGGAGAGGAGCTTGATCTTCGAGCGCTTCCGCCGCGGGCAACACAACACCGGCATTCCTGGCAGCGGCATTGGCCTGGCGGTGGTGTCCACCCTCGTCTCCCAGATGGAAGGAGAAGTGTCGGTGGAGGATGGCGAGGGCGGGGGTGCCGTGTTCGTGATCAGCCTCAGGCGATGCCCCCGTCCCTCGGATCCACGTCCTCGGCATCACCGCCATTAAGGAGATAAAACGCGATCACGGCAAGGCAGGCGATGGTGAGAAACAAATGATCGATCCAGCCAAAGCGCACGCCCATGCCCCTCAGCACGATGTGGGTGTTAACCACCATCAGCACGATCGAGAAGGGAGCGAACAGCAAGGCGGGCAGCGGCTGGACGCTGCGGCGCTGATGCCACAGGCTCACCAGGGGCGGAATCAGCACGGCGGTTGAAAGCGCATGCAGCAGGCGCATGCTCAACTCGCTGTGCAGGTGGGGGGTGATCGTGGCCCAGAGGTTGGCCGGAACCAACAATGTGCAGAGAATGAGGTAAGCGATCATCAAGCTGATTGCAGAAGGATGCGGAAGCGGCTGCCCATCCCGGGTTCACTGGCCACAGTGATCGATCCCCCCATCGCCTCAACGAGTAATTTCACTACGGAGAGACCGAGGCCGCTGCCGCTGTAGCCCCCGGTGTTCGATCCTCGATGGAAGCGTTTAAAGATGTGGGGTTGGTCGGTGCTGGGAATGCCGATGCCATGGTCGATTACCTCCACTTGGAGCCCCTCGGCAACGCGCGCCACGGTCAACTGGATCGGTTGATCAGGAGGAGAGTATTTGTGAGCGTTTTCCACCAGGTTGACCAGCACCTGATGCAGGCGGGATGCGTCGCCAAGGGCAACGAGGGAGCACTCATCGTCTGGTCGGGTGAGCTCTAGAAAGCGCCCGTAGGCGGGCCCCTGCACGCGCACGATGGTGTCCAGCAGTGGTTGCAAGGGCACCGCTTCTTCCTTCACCTGCAACCGGCCGGAATCGCTGTGGGAGAGATCCAGCAGATCATTGAGCAGCTGCTGCATCTCGGCGGTTTCGTCCTGGGCGTCTTGGAGGCGTTGCATCAATGCCGGATCCAGATCCGGTGCCTTGCGCATCACCCGTTTCAGCGAACCTGACACGAGAATCAGCGGCGACTGCAACTCGTGGCTCACCGCGCTCACGAATTGTCGCTGCTGACTCCACGACCACGCCAGCCTTTCGATCAGGTCGTTGTAGGTGCGCGTGAGGCGGGCGAGTTCGATGGGCCCCCTCGGTACGGGCAGGGCCGCCGTTTTCAGCCCCTCGGCTGTGAGTTCTGCGCTGCGGTCGCTCAGATCCTGCAGGGGCTTGGTGATCCGTCGCACCAGCAGGGTGACCAGCATCAGGGAGCCTGCGAGGCAGCAACCCCAGATCACGATCATCCAGCCCAGGAATTCGGTCTGCGATTCGCCCAGCTCGGTGATCTCCATGCTGCTCCAGAGCCAATCGCCGGAGTCAATCTTTCGGTCCACAATGGTGAGGTGATCGCGTCCCCTCACCTCGATCATGTTCGCCTTCCCCGGAGTTCGTGGCCGATTGGTAGCCATGGAGGATTGCACGAGTCCATGCAATGAAGGCCGCCGGAGACTCTTGGGGACGACCAGCGTTCCATCAGCCTTCTCTAGCCAGAGTTGAATCATCGAATTCGAGTGGTAGCTCAACTCCCTGAGGACTTCGTCTGCATCTTCAGTCTCAATATCCATCAGGTGTTTGGCCGCTAAATCAGAAACAGCTCGCAGCTCCGCCTCTCCCATCTGCAGGCGTGTGCGTTCGCTTAACCAGAGGCCTGCACTGGTTGCCGCCGTGAATCCCAGCAGCACGGCGGCATAAGTGGCCAGCTGCAACTGGCCCAGCATGCTGCCTGTGAGGCGGTGTTTCCAGAATCGCGAACGGTGCATGCGTCAATCCTGCTCGTTGCGGTTCAGGCAGGCAAGAATGACTGGCACAACAAACCTGCAATGACGTGAGCTTTGCGTCTTCTCCTCTGGGCTCCGCCCGCCCGAGCCTCTCGGGCCGGATGGCGCGTTGGGGATTGGTGATTGTGGCGATGTACCTGTTGGTCGCCTTGGTCACTCCCCTGTTGCTGGCTGCGGGAGTGCTCCCCGATCCCAATGCAGGGCTTGAGAATCCCATCTATGCGCCGCCGTCGCTCCAGCACTGGTGCGGAACTGACCGCCTCGGGCGGGATGTGTGTGTGCGCACGCTGCAAGGCAGTGGGGTGGCGTTGCAGGTGGTCCTTCTGGCTGTGGCGCTCGCCCTTGTGATCGGAGTGCCCCTGGGCATGGTGAGCGGATATCTCGGCGGCGGTGTTGACCGGATTCTGGTGTTGCTGATGGACACCCTTTACACCCTGCCGGTGCTGCTTCTGTCAGTGGTATTGGCCTTTCTGCTGGGTCGGGGCATCCCCAACGCTGCCGCAGCTCTCTGCGTGGTGTACGTGCCTCAGTATTTCCGGGTGGTGCGTAATCAAACCGCCCAGGTCAAGGCTGAGTTGTTCGTGGAAGCCGCCCGCACCCTGGGGGCTGGTCCGGTCTGGATTCTTCGCCGCTACTTGCTGCGCAATGTGATCACCTCCGTTCCGGTGCTGCTCACCCTCAACGCAGCTGATGCGGTGCTGGTTCTGGGAGGCCTGGGATTTCTCGGCCTCGGCTTGCCGGAAACGATTCCGGAATGGGGTAGTGATCTGAACCTGGCTTTGGCCGCTGTCCCTACTGGAATCTGGTGGACAGCCCTTTATCCGGGGTTGGCCATGTTCATTCTGGTTCTCGGTCTCTCCTTTCTGGGTGAAGGTCTGGAGGCCTGGGTGAGCAGCACCGGTCGCGACGCGGCACACTGAAACAAGCGCTTGATCCCACCATGCCGTTTTGGGCCACGCTGGTTTTGTTGTCGTTAATGGTGATTCTCTGGGTGTCTGGCCGCAGCAATCCAGACGACGTGATCGGCCTTCTGGAGCAGATGCTGGCGATCACCCTGGGGCTGGTGGTTCTTTTTATCGGCCGCAGTCTGATGCTGGAACTGTTGGCCTTGGTGTTTGCGCTACGTCTGCCCGCAGCCCGTCGCAATCATCCCGTGCAGGAACGAACTCAGGGCAGCAAAGATGTATTGATGCCGTTCTGATCGAACCTGCTGGAGAGTCTTAAAACGCCAGCTGGAATGCCACAAGCACGCCCATCACGGTGAGGATGGCGTACTCCATGAAACTGATAACCCCCAGGGGGGTTTTGGTGTTGCCGCCCACGCAGGCGCAGTTGAGGGCGAGCTTGTCGATGTAGACCGCCTTGATGATCGACGCCATGCCCGGCACGCCCACGACTAGTGCAGCCCAACCGGCCAGAGGCAAGGGAGGACTGAGCAGAAAGCCAAGGCCGATCAGCAGCTCCACTCCGGGATAGAGCTTGCCCCACGGCCGCCAGCGCTGGGTGATGAGGTCGTACTTCACGAAGCTGGCTGCGAACGACTCCACATCCATCAGTTTGAGCATCGCCAGAGCGCAGATTGAGATGCCCATGAAGTGCTGGATGATGCTGTTGCCCAGCACCAGGGCCATCAACAGGGCCGTGCCAAACACGGCGATCACAGGGGTATACGAGTACTCGGCGCTCTCAGCCTTCTCGCCAAGCACCTCAGCCAGTTCGCTGTAGCCCCCGATGCGCCTGTCGCCCGAGAAAATCTGCGGCGTGGTGGGCACGTTGTGACGCTGCTTGAAGGCGTTCACCTGCTCCTGGCTGGTGAGACGGTGATCCTGAAAGGCGATACCTCGGCGTTGCAGCAGCGCGATGGCCTTCAGCCCCCAGGGACATTCATGCTCAGGCATCGACATGCGGTAGAGATGCACATCACCCAGTTCGATGGCCATCGCGGGGCGGTCGCATTCACTTATTCGGACCGTAGCCGCCGGCTCGAAGGTCAGCAGCGCAATTTGGCGGTGCGCGGAAGGTCTTCGAGGATTTCTCCTTGTTCGTTCAGCTCCGGATAGGAACGTCCCTGCTCGCGGCACCAGGCGGCCACTTGGGGATAGGCCCATTCGAACAGCAGATCGCTGTAGTGCTGCGCTGGAACTCCTTCACCGTTCAGAGGAGCCAGGCCTGCTGCCTGGCGTTGACGCAGTGCCTCATACAGCAGGGTGGCCGTGGCCACCGAGACATTGAGGGACTGCACCATTCCTCGCATCGGAATGAAGATGGCCTGGTCCATCAAGGCCGTGGCCTCTTCCGTTAAACCCCACTTCTCAGCGCCGAGCACGAAGGCGCAGGGACCGGTGAAATCGCAGTCGCGGTAATCACGGGCATCGACGCCCAGGTTGGTGCCGTAGAGACGGAAACTCCGCTCCTTGAGGTGATGCACAGCGGTGCTGATATCGGCATGGTCGCGAAGAGACACCCAGCGCTGACTGCCCTGGGCAGTGCTGTTGAAGGTTCGCGGCCTGCCGCTGAAGCTCACCGCATGGGCTTCGAGCACACCCACGGCATCGCAGCTGCGCAGGATGGCCGAGAGGTTGTGGGGTTTCTCGACATGCTCCACCAAGACGGTCAGATCGGACATGCGTTGGTTCAAGACCGTCTTTAGGCGCTCGAATCGACGGGGAAGCAATGGCATGGGCTGACTGGGGCTGCGTGCCGGATTGCGTGCACACAGAAGTCGCCACGAATCCTCACCTCAGAGTTGCATGCACCATGGCCTGATCAGCGGGCTTGCGATTGCTCAAAGCACCGATAGGGCTTGAACCAGCCCTTGAATCTGTTCTTGTGGCAGGGCGTGGTGTTGCAAGCAGGACGCGATGGCCTGCGCATTCGAACGTCTTGGGCTGGACGATCGTTGAACAATGAGTGATGCCATTTGCTTGCCGAGAGCGAGCAAACTGGGTCGAATCTTGTTCTAGAGACGGTCGCGAGCTTGTTGACGTGGAAGTGCTTAGGCGGCTTCGATTTGTGCCGAATAAAAAATTTGAAATCGTTTGTTGACCTCGGGCAGATCGAGAATCCACTTGCTCTGGGCCACTGCTGGCATCCAGGCGAGACGAGCATTCATGAGATCCAGTAAAGAGTTGGCTGACCTGGGGTTGTTGAACCGACCGTCAGTTCAAGCTGCCGAGGACGCGTGTGACGAAAACCAGGGTCGTGACGACGACACCAGCAGAAAGGCATTTGGGTAGTCGTGAACGAGGAGTCACAACTGGTTGCAATCGGATGGAGGTCTGGTCATCAATGATGAGCCAATGGCTTCAAGAATGGGGGGTGATTCCTACCGATCACATTGTGAAAAGGATCTTGCTGGCTGGTTTCTGTATTTCTGGATTGGTGATTTCACCATTGCAGGGAATCGCAGGAGACTCTATGCATCGAGTGGAAGGCGATTATATCTATCATGATGATCCTTATGGTCGGGATGATCGTCTTCGGCGGACGTCACGAGATAATCCAGATGTTGATACAAACAGTTGTATCGAAGGCAGTGTGATTGGAGGTTTGTTGGGTGCTGGTCTCGGTGCTGCCCTCTCGCGGGGGAGTGGTCGATGGGTTGGAGTGCCAGTGGGTGGTGCTGCCGGCGCGCTGATCGGCTGTCAGGTGGATGGTGGTTGAAATGTGATGCCAAGCATCGCACCATTGAAATGAATAGAAGGAGTCAGATGCTGACTTTCACCATTCGCATTCATCGCCGGAGTTGCAGGGATAGATCTTGTAACCCTCTCCAATACGCGTTGGTGTGTTGCTGTTGTTAATCATCCATTTGTCGAATCGTAAAACATATTTATTAGGGCTTTCTTGAAAGAGTCCGGCGAAGTAGATCTCTACAAAAGGAGGCCAGCCTTTTCCGCTGACCCCAGGCTCGTTATCTGCATAGCATTTCCAGCCGGATTTCACCCCATAGGAATCCATGCTTGGCGATGTGAAATTCGCGTTCGGCATGCTGGAGTCTTGTTCGCAGACCCATGGGTAGAGGGCGAAGCTGAAGGTATGGATTTTGCCTTTGACGTTGTCGTATGGATTGCCAGACTTGTGAATGGCCATGATCTTGTCGCAGACAGGTTTGTACCAGGGGCGAGCCTTGCCTGCGCCAGCGCCGCAAATAGCCCCATTGCGTACGTCGTCACCAGATCCATACCAGCCAGCCCAGTAACGCATCTGTCCAAAGGTTGTCTTGGAGTTGGGGTGGGTAAAGGTGCAGTGATTGCGACCATGGGGGCCTTTTGTGCAGCTTGGTTGAGTATTGCCTCCGTCAAATCGCTCAATATATTTAATATCTCCAAGGCAATCGGGTTGAATGCCCGCACCGTCGCAGTTGTGGAAGACCCAATAGTCTTTTCGATTGCTTTTCGGAAAACTAGCCCACGTTCGAGCACCCATATTCCATTGAGCTCCAGCCACGATGTTTTCATAGGGACCGCCTCCGCACACTGATTGCAGGACTGGATTTTGATCGAGATTGAACTGGAATGGCCGATAAAAGAATGGAGAACAGCTGGTATCACCCGCGCCTTCTCCACCGCCGCCGCAGAAGTTGGTGAGTTTGGTCACCGGTCCATTGGGTGCAGGAATATGAGCCCAGCAAAAACCTTGCCCTAGTCCGCTGATTAATACCGAGGATGGTGATGATTTCGATGGTTCAAGGATCTTGTTGTTCTCAGATAAAATGGCAGGGGTCAGTAAGGTGAGGCTTGAACCAAGTCCGGCCAATAATGTGTTCAGCATGCCATTCATGAACTCACTCTCTAATACTGGTCCCTTTCAAAGAATGATCTGTGAATGCTTTGATTCCGAAACCGCTTCGGAACCAAGAGGATTGTGATGACGGCAACGTTTGACTCTCGTGTTCATGCTGTTGTGGCTTTAATTCCTTATGGACGTCTGGCGACCTATGGGCAGGTGGCTGACTGGATCGGTGCCTATGGCTGTGCCCGTCAGGTGGGCTGGGCCTTGCGCCGGCTCACCCTTCCATCGACGATTCCCTGGCAAAGGGTTGTGAATGCTCAGGGTCGGATTTCGATGAGCCTGAGCCGTGAGGGATCTGACTGGATGCAGCGGGAGCTGCTGATCAGCGAAGGCATTCCCGTGGATGACGAGGGGCGGCTTCCGCTACGTCGTTTCCTCTGGGAGCCACAAGCTGAGCTTTTAGACCAGGTCTTTTCAAGTCGTGATGTCTCAAACACGAAAGCTGGTCTTCATCAAGCCATCCAAATTGTTGATTGATGTACCGAGTCCCTGTGGAGATAAGACGCCAACGTCCCTACCCACTGTCCATGCTTCCAAGGCCAGCTTGAAATCCTGGGAGTTTTTACCCCGCTGTTCGTCACAAAGGGAACCTTGCCGATGGCTGTTAATAAATATACCTAGCATCAATTGTTCGGCATCCATTTGAGGGGGGGGGGGTGAGGTTTAGTGTGCAGGATCGTAATGGCCGAACTATTGTGGTTTTAGAGATTAATAATGACAATTAACCGATGTGTTGATTGTCATCATTCTGTTCTTGTGATTTTACGCTCCTGAAGTCGTAGGCGGGAATGGCCAGGTCGATTTCATGGAACTCAAAGAGTGCAATCAATCGCTTTCTAAGTGTTGATAATGAATCAAAAAATTCTCCAACTTTGTCATAATTGTATGAAGAAGCGATATCGTAAGTAAATTCATAGGCGGATTCCTTGAGGTCAGATAGTCTGCAAGACGTCATTTTTAAGTTTACATCTGTTTCGATTGCTTCAAGAATAAAGCTTGGTATCTTGCGCAATAATTCAGACCGAGTGAATCTGCTGATTAATATTTTTTGCCTTGTTGAAGACACAACGGCTACTGATAACTTCATGGCTTTCATTACTTCTTCTTTTACGATGTTATATTCTGGCCATGTTTCAATTCGTGTGCTCAACGCTACGCGTAATTCAGCCTCCGTGCCTGATTTGTTTAAGCCATATTTAACTAGGCAAAAACGTAATTTTTGCTTTTTTCTTAGCAGGCTTTCTACGTCTTTGCAGATTTGGTCGTAATGTCCGAGAATTAATGCTGGCATTAACATTTTAAATTCAACAATTTGGTGACTGTTGTCAAGATAATCTCTATCGGTGTAGTTCGTTAGATTTGAATCTTCTAATAGGTGATTTGGTACAGAGATGGTTCCAGTGAGTGTTTCAAGCTGTATTGAGCGAAGGCCGATATTTCGTATAAAACCAAGTTCTTGACCTATTTGACAAAACTCGCCAACCTTGACCGGACGATCCGCTTGTAATGATATCCCTGCGAAAATATTTGACAGAATTTTTGAGGCCCCTAATCCGATTGCAAGGCCAGGAACTGCTGAAAAAGCAAGTAAAAATTGATCGGTAAAGCCAAGTTCTAAAAGCAATATGTAGAATATATAAATGGTGAGTAATGATCCCATCGACCTGGAAATTAGAATAATGATATTAACCAGTCTCTTCTTCTTGACTAAATAATTATTTTTCGCGGAATTTAATGTTGTTGCACATGCTAATTGCCCAATTGACTCGGATATAGCAAATAATGCAGATGCAACGAACAACCATTGCATGACCGCAAGAGTATTGACAATTAAACCTGCCAAGGGTCCATATATCAAGTATGTTGTTGTTGCTGATAGAGCATAGGCACTTATTGCAATGCCGGAGAATATGAATGATCGATAAAAATTATTTTTAGAGCGAAAAATATACTCTAAGATTTCATTTTGCTTTGAGTTTCGATTTTGGATTATATACGCATTTATAAGTCTTATGCTTGCTATCCCACTGAGGATTAGTAACCCTATTAGCATCGCTATTATTGTGACGA
>ERZ802824.1093-NODE-1093-length-14649-cov-14.775_pt1 | contig 14649 bp, 10 predicted proteins | sample MGYA00345650_ERZ802824 | MGnify/ENA primary metagenome ERZ802824 (study PRJEB30503, sample SAMEA104212361) | marine metagenome | biome: Westerlies Biome; feature: [SRF] surface water layer (ENVO:00010504) within the epipelagic zone...; material: water... | reverse complement strand
GACGGCATCATTTAGTAAATTTGAGAGAGGTTTTGTTTTAATATCGGATATTTTTTTTTTAGTATTTTGTAAATTTATAATAGCTTGAGTTGCTAGAGGAAGTATTTGCTTCATATAATTTTTTTTAAAATATCTTGCTGCATTCGTAGTTGGAAAATAATCCATTATTACAAATTTATGACTACGGCTAAGATCTATAATACTAGGGGTATTTACATTTTGTTTTATTAATACCTCCGTGGCTTTTACATATTTTTTAAAATCATTAGGTTTGTTTTGAAATGATAGTAATAAAAGTTTTTTATTTGCAGTTTTACAAAGTTTAAATACTTTATCTGAAGCATCAGACTCAAAATTAATAAAACCTCCAACTTTAAAATTCTTACTTGAAAGATGTTTTTTTATTTTTATTAAATTTATTTTATTTTCTGGAGCCATTTGTTGTTACGAGATTGAATTCTAATTTCTCTAATTTTATTTTTCAAATCAATTTTGATAAATAAGGCCTCATCAAAATATTTGCTTTTTAAAGCTTCTAGAGGCCACTCAATAAAAATGCAATTATTCAAAAGATACTCATCAATATCTATTGGGGAATTATCAACTTGATAAAAATCAAAATGCACAACGTCATATTTCTTAAAATTATAAATGTGCTCTCGTTGGTAAGTCGGGCTTCCTTGAAAAAATAGTTTTTTATTCTCAAGTTTTGCAATGCCTTCTAATAGATACCTAATAAGAGTTGTTTTGCCTGATCCCACCTCTCCTTCGAAAAAAAATATTTGATGCGCAGAAATAGATTTAATTAATTTTTTTACAATTTCATCAAGTTGTTTCTCTTGTGAGATAGAAAAATTTAAACTCAACTAAGCAAGGGATTTAAAATCAGAGACTAAATCTAAACTCTCCCATGAAAAAGCTCCAGTAGAGCTATCATGAGTTCTGCCAAAGTGACCATAAGCTGCTGTTTGTTCGTAAATTGGTTTATTTAACTGCAGTTTCTCTCTAATTCCTCTTGGCGATAAGTTCATAATCTCAGGTATTGCTGCCTCAATTTTGGCTTCATCTATTTTATTGGTGCCTTGCGTGTTAACATAAATTGACAAAGGCTTAGCCACTCCGATTGCGTATGACAATTGAATTGTGCATTGATCACACAAACCTGCAGCAACAATATTTTTTGCAAGATATCTAGATGCATATGCAGCAGAGCGATCAACCTTTGTTGGGTCTTTTCCAGAAAAAGCCCCTCCACCGTGTGGTGCCGCACCACCATATGTATCAACAATGATTTTTCTCCCAGTAAGGCCTGTATCTCCATCTGGTCCACCTATTACAAAGTTGCCTGTCGGATTTACGTAATATTCACTATCATCTAAATTTTTTAGAAGCTCTTCAGGTATTGATTGTTTTAAAGCTGGATTTACAATTTCTTTGACATCACTAGGAGAAAGTCCATCAGCGTGTTGAGTTGATATCACAACTGATGTTACAGCATTAGGTTTACCATCAACATATTTAAGAGTTACTTGACTCTTAGAATCAGGCTCCAATCCCTTCATGCTGCCATCTTTTCTTCCCTTAGCCATTAGCTCTAAAATTTTGTGAGAATAGTAAATCGGGGCAGGCATTAACTCTGGTGTTTCTGTACAAGCATACCCGAACATTATTCCCTGATCACCAGCGCCTTCATCTTTGTCAGATGATGAGTCTACACCCATTGCAATATCAGCTGATTGTCCATGAAGTAGATACTGAACATCTGCGGTTTGCCAATGAAATCCGTCTTGTTCATAACCTATATCTTTAATGCAGTTTCTAACTTTAGAGATAATTTCATCTTTATCTTCTTGAACTGGGCCTCGAATTTCACCAGATAAAACAACCTTATTGGTCGTAGTGAGTGTTTCGCAAGCTACTCTTGCATATGGATCTTTTGCAATAAAATGGTCAACTACTGCATCTGAAATCCGATCAGAGACTTTATCTGGGTGGCCCTCAGATACTGACTCGGATGTAAAAATAAAATCTTTTCTCATGTCTAGTACCTATATGTATCTTTCTTAAATGGTCCTTGATTTTCGATACCCAAATAATCACTTTGATCTTTTGACATTTGGGTCAATTTTGCTCCAACTTTTTCTAAATGAAACATAGCAACCATTTCGTCTAATTTCTTAGGAAGAACATAAACTTTATTTTCATAATTTTTGTAGTTTTCCCATAACTCTATTTGAGCTAATACCTGATTAGAAAATGATGCGCTCATAACAAAACTTGGGTGTCCAGTTGCATTACCTAGGTTCACTAATCTTCCTTTTGAAAGAATAATGAGTTTTTTACCATCCGGAAATGTTACCTGATCAACCTGAGGTTTAATCTCTTCCCATTTGTAATTTTGTAAATCATCTATTTGTATTTCATTATCAAAGTGACCAATGTTACAAACTATGGCACGGTCTTTCATTTCTCTCATATGATCTTGTGTGATAATGTCTTTGTTACCCGTTGCAGTTACAAATATATCGGCATACTTACAAGCATCATCCATAGTGACAACTTCATATCCTTCCATTGCTGCCTGTAGGGCACAAATAGGATCAACCTCAGTTACTTGAACTCTAGCACCGGCTCCTCTTAGAGATGCTGCGCTACCTTTTCCAACATCTCCATATCCTGCAACGACTGCAACCTTACCAGCCATCATAACATCTGTTCCTCTTCGGATACCATCAACCAAACTCTCCTTACAACCATATAAATTATCAAATTTACTTTTTGTGACAGAGTCATTAACGTTTATGGCAGGTACTTGGAGAGTTCCTTTAGATGCCATTTGCTCTAAACGAAGAACACCAGTTGTAGTTTCTTCTGAAAGTCCTTTAACATTTTTAAGAAGTTCGGGATATTTCTCATGCATGCGAAGAGTCAGATCTCCCCCATCATCAAGAATCATATTTGGTTCCCATCCTTCAGCTTCAATAGTTTGGTCTATGCACCACCAAAACTCTTCCTCATTCATTCCCTTCCAAGCAAATACAGGAGTACCACTTTGAGCTACTGCTGCAGCTGCGTGATCTTGGGTTGAATAAATATTACACGAACTCCATCGACACTTAGCTCCAAGTTCGACGAGTGTTTCAATTAAAACTGCTGTTTGTATGGTCATGTGAAGACATCCCATAATATTTGCCCCAGCTAATGGCTTTGATTTACCATATTGTTCTCTTATGGCCATTAATCCTGGCATTTCAGTTTCTGCAATTTCGATTTCTTGTCTTCCGAAACCATGTTCAGAAATATCTTTTACTTTGTAATCCACATAACCCTCCTTTTAGATAGACTATTTAAAATAAAATATGATTTATTTAGTGTTATCAAGCTCTTTTTATCCTTGGTCCTAACTGCTGAATGACTTCAACAGCCCTTGTGTTTCCGTTAATCAAAGCTTCATCGACAGACTTTCCTGACAAATAGAAATCTAAAAAACCTGCAGCAAAATTATCTCCTGCACCTGTAGTATCAATTACATTTTCTATTTTTTTAGAGGGTTGATGACTCACATCATCATTATAAAAAAAATAAGCTCCCTCGGATCCTGAAGTCATGACAATTTTTTTTCCATAATCTTTAAAAAATGAACTCACATCTGCCATAGTTTCAGATTGTGAAAACATTTTAGCTTCATCGAAGTTACAAAAGACCAAATCTACATTCTCTTTTATAAAATTGTTTAATTCATCTCTATGTCGATCAACACAAAAAGGATCTGAAAGAGATAATGAAATTTCTATATTTTTAGATTTGGCTATATCTCCAAATTTTTTTAAAGTTTTTTTTGTTAATTCATGATCCCAAAGATATGACTCCATATACATGTGGTCAATATTGTCGAGAATATTTTCGCTAACCTCATCAGGTTGCAACTGAGATCCAATACCAATGTGTGTTGCCATAGTTCTTTCACCATCAGGTGATACTAATATGTTACAACATCCCGTAGGTAAGTCACTTTTTCTTAAAACTCCTTTGAATGAAATATTTGCTTTTTCTAAATCTTGTATAAATGCATTTCCATATTCATCATCGCTTACCTTTCCATAAAAACTAGCCTCATGGGAACCAAAATTTAGTTCATGAACTGTATTGCAGACAGATCCACCTGAGGTGATTAAAGGATTGGTAAAATTTGATCTTATGTTTTGGATTTGAGACTCTTCGATTAAAGTCATAGAGCCCTTAGACAAATTTAAGTCACTAATTATATTGTCTTCCACCTGGCAAATGACATCAACCAAAGCGGTTCCTACTCCAAGAATTTTTTTCACTAGATGAAACTAAGGAATTTTGCTTTGAGGTCTATTAAAAAATGCCTATTTTGCTATGAAAGTTGTACATAAAACTTTTAATATGAATTTAAATAAATGCTCGAATCAATTATTTAAAAAGTGGCTAAACTACTCAAGGATTAAAGCTTCTTTTAACATATTCGTACTCCAAGAAAAATTTTATAAAAACCTGTGAATATTTCCGATTTAATTGTTAATTGAATCTCCAATTTCTAATTGAATTTATTAGGTTTTCAGAATTAAATACAAAATGATTTGACTATGATTATCTATAAATTGTATAGTCACTAGGCAATAAACACTACATCTAGTGCTTATACGCATTTATACACGTAAACTTGGTAGGTAGAATGGAAACAAATAACGCAGAATCATTAGAAATTTCAACAAAAAACACCGTAATCAATAAGCAAAATGAAGAAATAAACTTATTAAGTTTGAGTGTTGTTCGACGAGACGGTTCCATTACACCCTTTAAGTCAGATAAAATCGCTAATGCGATTAGAAAGGCTTTTTTAGCGCAAACCGACCTTCGAGACAGTAAGCAAATTGATAAAAGTGTTTCTGATCTTACTGAAACTGTAACAGCAGCTCTAACAAGACGTATTGCTAACGGTGATATGATTCATATTGAAGATATTCAAGATCAAGTTGAATTAGCATTAATGAGAGGCGAGCATCACAAAGTTGCCCGTGCTTATGTTCTTTATAGAGAGCAAAGAGCTAACCAACGTTATAAAACTGCTCAACTTAATGAACAAATAGGTGCCAAAGTTTCAACAATGGCAGTTACCAAAAGGGATGGTAACAAAGAAGACATTTCTTTAGAAAAAATTACAAACCGTATATCTATTTTATCAAACGGATTAGAGATTGACCCCATTACGATTGCACAAAAAGCTATCCAAGGTTTATACGATGGTATCACAACAAACGAAATTGATACTTACTTAGCTGAGACAGCTGCTGCTTTGACAGTGGAACATCCTGACTACTCTTATTTGGCTGGAAGAATTAAAGCTAACGCATTACACAAAGAAACACCTGGTTTTATTATTGCAACAAAAAATCTTTACGAAGATGGTTTGTTACGCGATGAGTATTATGAAAAGGTAAAAGCTAATGCCGAAGAAATAGAAAAAATTATCGATTATGATCGAGATTATTATTTTGACTATTTTGCATTAACAACTTTATTTAGAGCTTATCTTCTTCAATCAAACAACAAAACTGCAGAAAGACCTCAAGATTTATGGATGAGAGTAGCTCTGTGTGTTTCGGGTGATAAGTTTGATTTTTATCAAGTTAAAAAAACATATGACAGTTTATCTCAAGGTTTCTACACTCATGCAACGCCCACTCTTTTCAATAGTGGATTGAAAATGCAACAGTTATCATCTTGCTTTTTAATTGGAATGGAAGACGACTCTATTGAAGGGATATTTAATACGGTGAAAGACTGTGCTTTGATTTCCAAAACAGCAGGTGGTATTGGACTTCACGCCCATAACATTAGGGGTGGTGGAAGTCGTATTAAATCAACAAATGGTAAGTCGAATGGATTAATTCCATTTCTTAAAATTTTTAATGAAACCGCAAGATCTGTTGACCAAGGTGGTGGCAAGAGAAAGGGCTCTTTTGCAGTCTATTTAGAGCCATGGCATGCTGATATTGAGTCATTTTTAGAGCTTAGAAAAAACACAGGTGCTGAAGAATTCAGAGCTAGAGATTTGTTTTATGCTCTTTGGATACCAGATTTATTTATGGAAAGAGTTGAAGAGGATGCAGATTGGACATTAATGAGTGAACATGAGTGTCCTGGATTATCTGACACTTATGGGAAAGAATTTGTTGAACTATACACCAAATACGAAAATGAAATGCCTGATCTTAAAAGAATTAAGGCAAGAGCCTTGATGTCAAAGATCATTGAAGCACAAATTGAAACTGGACAGCCGTATATGCTTTACAAAGATGCTGTAAATAAAAAATCTAACCAAAAGAATATTGGGGTAATTAAATCATCTAATCTGTGTGCTGAAATTGTTGAATACTCTGAAAAAGATGAGACAGCTGTTTGCAACTTAGCATCAATTGCATTACCAAAGTTTGTTACAGATGAAAGTAAATTTGATTACCAAAACTTATACCAAGTCGCAAAACTAGCTACAAAAAACTTGGATCAAGTTATAGATATTAATTTTTATCCTACAGATAAGACAGAGAACTCAAATAGTCGTCATCGACCTATTGGCCTTGGCATACAAGGTCTGGCTGATGTTTATTTCAAAATGAATATTGCATATGACTCTGTTCAAGCACAAATTATTAATAAGCAAATATTTGAAACAGTCTACTTTGGTGCCTTAGAAGCATCAATGGAGCTTGCAGCTGACAAAGGACCCTATTCTACTTTTAAGGGCTCTCCTCTTTCTGAAGGGCAATTTCAATTTGATCTGTGGGGCGCTAAACCATCAAGTATGTGGGACTGGAAAGGCCTAATGGAGAAGATTCAAAAACACGGGGTACGTAATTCCTTGACCACAGCATGTATGCCGACAGCTTCAACTGGTATCATCTTGGGGAATACAGAAACCTTTCAAGTGCAAACATCAAATATTTATAAAAGACAAACTCTCTCTGGTGAATTCTTATTAGTAAATCGTCACCTTGTAAAAGAATTAATGAAAAGGAACCTTTGGAGTAAAGAATTACGCGATCAAATTATATTAGAAAATGGCTCTGTTCAGAATATTGAGGGATTCCCCGAAGACCTTAAAGATGTTTACAAGACTGTTTGGGAAACATCTCAAAAAACAGTCATTGATATGGCAGCGGACAGAGCACCATTTATCGATCAAACCCAATCCATGAACTTATGGTTGGCAACCCCTACTTTTGGAAAAGTGAACTCTATGCATATGTATGCATGGAAAAAAGGCTTGAAAACAGGCATGTATTACCTGAGAAGCCGATCAGCTGTAGACGCAGTTAAAGTAACCGTGTCCTCTGAAAAAAAAGCAAAAGAGTCTTATGTGAAAGAGGCGCAATCTAATGAACCAGAAGATTGCGTAACATGTAGTGCATAAGATGTTTTATCAATTTATTATAAGGAGCAAGTCATGATATCTAAAGGATGCAAATCAATTTTCCCTATTCAACATCAAGAAATTTTCGATCGTTATAAACAGCACGTACAAGCGTTTTGGACACCCGAAGAAGTTTCACTCCAAGATGATTTAAGAGATCTAAAAACACTGGGTGAGGGAGAAATACACTTTATTAAACATGTGCTTGCATTCTTTGCAAATTCAGAGGCTATGATAAACGAGAACTTAGCTTCAAGATTTTATAATGAAATTTTAATTCCTGAGTCTCGATTATTTATTACCATGCAGATGCTAAATGAGTCTATTCATGCTGAAATGTATGGTTTACAAATAGAAGCTTACGTTGAGGACCCATCAGAAAAAGATAAGTTGTTCTCTGCAATTCAAAATGTTCCCTGTATTAATAAAAAAGCACAGTGGGTTTCAAAGTGGCTTAATGGAAATCAAAATTTACTTATGCGATTAATAGCTTTTGGTTTGGTAGAGGGATTATTTTTTGCAGGATCTTTTTGTGCCATTTATTACTTTAGAAAAAGAGGTCTGCTTCCAGGCCTAGCACTTTCTAATGATTGGATTGCAAGAGATGAGGGAATGCATTTTAGTTTCTCTGCTTTAATGTTTAAAACATTAAGTGAAAAGTTTAATAAGGGAACATTGTCAGATGAAGATATTAAATCAATGGATTTAATACCAGGCGCTGTAACTCAATCAGAGTTTGAGGAAATTGTTAGAGAAGCAGTTGAATTTGAAAAAGAATTTGTCACCGACGCGCTACCCGTTGATCTTATTGGCATGAACAAAGAGATGATGTGTATGTATATCGAAGCAGTATCAGATCGTATAGCTGATCTTTTTGGATTTGATAGAGTGTTTAATACAGAAAATCCATTTGACTTTATGAGAGCTCTGGATGTTCAAAATGTGACTAATTTTTTTGAAAAAAGAGTTACTGAATATCAGCGTCCAACAGATCGCTCCTTGTCATTTGACGAGTCTTTCTAAGTGCAAGTAAAGATATATAGCAAAGATAATTGTGTTTTTTGTACTATGGCTAAGTCAGCCTTAGCTACTCATGACCCTGAAATATTGATGTTAAATCAAGATTATAGCAGAGAACAATTTTTTGAAATATTTCCAACCGCTAAGACTTTCCCACAGATAATTATCAATGGTGAAAAAATTGGTGGATATCATGAATTAGAAAAATGGATGGCCTTTAACAAGCCTGATGATGATTTCTAATGAGCTTCACCCCAATTTAATCCACCACCAAAGTCAACTTTTATAGGTGTTTTAAATGACTTATATTTTTGATGTGATGTTTCCATCAACTTAGCTATTTCTGGAATAATATCTTTTTCTTTTTTATAAATTTCAAATAAAAGCTCATCATGAACTTGAGATGTCATTTTAGATTTACATTTATTTTTCTCTAAATAGTTATGAATATCCAACATTGCAATTTTTATTAACTCAGATGCTGTGCCTTGAATAGGTGCATTGATAGCTTGTCTTTCTGCAAAAGATCGGAGCATAAAGTTTTTAGCATTGATGTCTTTAATGTGAGACTTTCTTCCAAATAGGTTTTCAACGTAGCCTAGTTTTTTTGCTTTGTCGGTGGTTGCTTTCATAAAGTCATTAATGTTTGGAAATTTTTTAAAATAGTTATCTATGAAAAGCTTAGCTTCCGCATTGCTAACACCTAACTGTTTAGCTAAACCATATTGGCTAATTCCATAGATTATTCCAAAATTAATAATCTTGGCCATCCTTCTGTCATTATCGTTAATTATTTTTTTATTAAAAACTAATTGGCCCGTACTTTCATGAATGTCCTGATCTTCTTGGAAAGCTTTCAATAAATTTGGGTCTTCACACGCCTCACATAAAACTCGAAGTTCAATTTGTGAGTAGTCAAAACTATAAAGCTCATGATCTTTTTCAGCTATAAAGGCTGTTCTTATCTTTTTTCCAATTTCAGTTCTGATTGGGATGTTTTGAAGATTAGGTTCAGATGAACTTAGTCGTCCTGTTATGGTTGCGGCAATATTAAATGTGCTATGAACCCTGTCTTTTTTATCTGCGTGATCAGCTAATGACGAGGTATAGGTAGACACAAGCTTAGAGTATTGCCTCCATTGCAAAATATGTGAGGCTATCTCAACACCTTCAGACTCTAACTGCTCTAATACTTTCACATTTGTTTGAAAGTCTCCTGCCTTAGTCTTCTTTGTGACTTTTATATCTAATTTCTTGAAAATTTCAGTTAATTGTTTTGGGGATCCAATATTGAATTCTTCACCAGCAATCTTAAATATTTTCTGCTCAATTTTTTCAATCTCTTTGTTGAGATCTTTTTCTAGTTTATTTAAAAATTTTAAATCAATTTTACAACCATTGCTCTCTACTTCTTGAAGAACTAAGCTTAGTTTTTTATCAATATCATAATAAATCCAACTATCTAAGGACTCAGCTATCTGCTCATTGAGAGTTTCATATAATTTAAAAGTGGCATATACATCATGAGCAGCATAATTTGTAGCAGCTTCTAGTGGCACTTCAGAAAAATCTTTGTATTTTCTCTTGGACTCATTTTTTATAACATCTTTGAACTTTTCTTTTTCTTCTCCAAAATAGTAATAATACAAATCCTCTAAGTTATGTTTTGTTAAACCATTGTTAACAAAAAAAGACATAAGTAATGTATCTTGGAAAGAGACAGTGTTGACACCGAAACGTTTTAATATTACAGAGTCATATTTTGCATTGTGAAATAATTTTAATATGGATTCATCTCCACACAGTATACTAAGGTTTTTGAGCACACTTTCTTGATCTTTCTTGGATAATTCATTTTCTGGGGATTTAAACGGTAAGTAATAAGCTTGGTCAGCATTCGATAAAGATACTCCAATAATATTTGCAGTATTTACGTCTAAACTGTCAGTTTCTAAATCTACAGCCAATATTTTTTCAGATTTAAGAGAATTTAGATATTCTATTATTTCTTTTGTTTTAGTTAACGATTTAAAATTTATATTTTTTTTTGATGCATGAGGTTTTGTTTCATTGGCACTAGTTCTTATAAGTGATTTAAATTCATACTTTTTAAAGAAGTCATTCAACTTTGTGGAGTCATCAAATTGTTTTAAATTTTCTATTTTAATAGGTAACTCAAGATCGTTTTTTAAAATAACAAGCTTATGACTAATTTTTGCAGACTCCTCATGATCATTAATAAGGTTTTTTATTCTAACATTTGAAATTTGATCTTTTTTTAATAGAAGCTCTTCAAAATTCCCAAATTCATTGATTAATTTAGCAGCTGTTTTAGGGCCTATTCCTGGAACCCCCGGTATATTATCAACACTATCTCCTATAAGAGCTTGAACATCTGTAATTCTATCTGGGCCGACTCCAAATTTTTCCATTACTTTTGCTTCATCAATCTCAACATTTTTCATTGGGTCCATGATGCGATTGTTCGCCGATAACAATTGAAAAAGATCTTTGTCAGAACTAAATACAGTAGTGGGTATTTTATTATCCTCTCCATATTTAACATAGCTTGCAATAACGTCATCAGCCTCAAAATCTTTTTTTTCAATAACGTCGAGTCCAAAAGCTTCAATAGCTTCGCGAATGATACTAAATTGGGGTATTAAATCCTCAGGTGCCTCTCCGCGGTTCGCTTTGTAATCAGGAAATAAAGTGTTTCGAAAAGTATTCTTACCGGCATCAAGTATTATTAGTATTTTGTCACTGGGGTGTTCTTCAATTAGTCTAAGCATCATATTACAAAATCCATAAACAGCATTGGTAGGTATGCCTTTAGAATTATTCATTGGAGGTAAGGCGTAATAGGCTCGGAAAATATATCCTGAACCATCTACAAGAATTAATCGTGACTCAGACATCTAGGCAGAATAACAAAGATTGTAGGTATATACTATTCTTTAGGGGCGTGCTTATTTAGAATTCTTTGAAGAGTTCTTCGATGCATTTTTAATCGTCTTGCTGTTTCAGAAACATTACGGTTACACTGAGTAAAAACTCTTTGTATATGTTCCCATCTAATTCTATCTGCAGACATTGGATTTTCAGGAGGTGGGGGCAGAGATGTAGCTGTGGAGGACATTAGTGACTTTTCAATATCATCAATATTAGCTGGTTTCGTTAAGTAATCATCAGCGCCTAATTTTACAGATGACACTGCTGTAGCTATGTTGCCGTAACTAGTTAACATAACGGTCCGACACTCTGGGTTTTGCTCTTTTATTACCTTAATAACATCGAGTCCAGAGCCATCTCCTAAGCGTAGGTCAACTATGGCGTAATTAAAGTTATTCCCTGATAAAACGTCTAATGCCTCTTTTTTAGATGCTGCTGCTGTTACTGTGAAATCTTTTCGTTGAAAAGAAGTGGTTAATCGCTCTCGAAAGGGCTTATCGTCCTCAATAATAAAAAGTGTTTTGTCTTTTGTTACTGCGTTTTGTTCTAAATCTGCCATGTTAAAGTTACTTCTGCTCCATTATTACTTTGTACTGATATTTCACCATTTAGATTTTCAATCATTTGTTTTGTTATGAATAACCCAAGGCCCATATTTACCCCTTTTTCAGGCCTGCTAGAATAGAATGGTTTTCCAAAATTAGCTATAAACTTTTTATCAAAACCTGGGCCGTCATCACGGATTTTGATAGAATATGTATTTGTTGAAGTTTCTGAAATTATTAATATTTCTTTATAAGCAAAACTAATTGCATTTTTGATTATATTGTTCATAGCAATATTAAGCTCAGGTGTAATTTTAATATTAATATTTTTAGAATTTTCATCCGATCTATAATCTAAATTTACCGCACGATAATTATTTGAAAATTGTTCGCACAAAGATTGTGTATATGCATCTAATGACATATTAGTTATTTCTGAGGAGAGTTCTGTTGACTCTGGATTAGTTGAAAGTTCTTTAAGTATTGCCTTACATCTATCTAATTCTAACAATAAAGTTTTAATATCTTTTCCATAACCATCTTTGAGTTTTTTATCTTGGTTAAAATCTCCAACAATTAGATTTATTGTATTCAATGGTGTCCCTAGTTCATGAACAGCTGCTGCTGCTAACCCACCTACTTTTAAAAGTTCTTTTTCATTTTGAAGTTGTTTGCTTGCTAATTCATAAGCTTTTTGCGTGCTTTTGTAGTTTAGAGAAAAGTAGTAAAGATAGAAAACTAAAAAGATGCTACTTATAAAAAGAGAAATCATAATAGCTAAACTATATGTAAAATTAATATTGGGATGAACAGATGGAGGAAGAGCAATAAAGAAATTAAATATTAAGGCAAAGCAAACTAACGCCAAACTTAAAATAATTATTATTCTTTCTATAGCTAGGTATGATGCTGCAATAGCAATAGGGGCTAAGATGATAAATATGAAAGGATTAGTGTATCCCCCGTTCAAAGCAATTAAACTCGAAATTTGTATAATATCAAAACATAAAAATATGAAGACTTGTTTTTCTGAAATAATTTTATCACCTTTGTTTAAGTAAAAACCTAAGATGATACTGGCCATCAAGACAAAGGCTATAATCCATGAGGCAGTTGCAACTATTTTTGAAATCTCGAAAAAATACTGTGTAATTGATAAAGTAGTAGCCTGACCGCCAAAAGCAATAGCTCGTATAATTAGAAAGTCGGAAGAATTAACGAAAAGGGAGTTTTTTTTATTATCCAACTAAATATCTAAGTTTGCTACTTTGATTGAGTTTTCTTGGATAAAACTTTTCCTATCAGTCACATCATCTCCCATAAGCATTATGAGTTGTCTTTCAGCATTAATTTGATCTTCGAGCTTAACTTGAAGTAACTTTCTGTTTGTTCGGTCTAAAGTTGTCTCCCATAATTGTTCAGGGTTCATTTCACCAAGACCCTTGTATCGACTTATTGATTGACCTTTTTTACTCATCTCAAAGAGGGTGTTAAAAAATTCAACAAGTCCATTGCAATTAAAGTTTTCTTTTGATGATAGTTTAGAAATCCCAAAATAAGCATCAGTAGATCTTGAAAAACCCATTTTGTTATAAAGGTTTAAATTTTCTATAGAAATGAACTCTCTTAAATGTAGTAATTTATCTAAGGGAACTTTTATAATTTTATTATAACCCTCTTTCTCTTGTAAAAAAACAAGTTCATTACTAATCATACTTTGAAATGTAAATTTAATATTTTGTGATTTATAAACCTGATTTAAATTGGAGAGGAATACTTTGAATTGAGACTTTTCAATTTTATTTGGAGGAAAGTCCATGAAAAATAATCCGGTATTAATGATTTGATCAAAAAACTGTGTGTCTAAATATGTAAGATCTAAATTTTGATAAGCAGAGTTTGCTCGAGAAGCTAAATCGATTAACTCGTTTAACTGCTCCTCTTTTAATTGGATTTTTTTCTTTTTATTATAAATGTTAAAATCAAGATCTTCTTTATTGTTTAAAAGTAAAAACTTTGTAAGTTCCTTATCGTCTAATAAATAATTTTCTGCGTTTCCTTTTTTAACCTTATAAAGAGGGGGTTGAGCTATATACAAGCGTCCAGTGGTTATGATATCTCTCATAAATTGATAAAAAAATGTGAGTAATAACGTTCTGATATGACTACCGTCGACATCGGCGTCTGTCATAATAACAATCTTATGATACCGCATTGAGTCAGGGTTAAAATAATCAGATGGATTATATTCTTTATCCTTTGGTGGATTTCCATATCCAGCACCAATTGCAGTGATAAGAGCAGAAATTTCGTTATTTTCTAAGATTTTATGAGGATTGGCTTTAATTACATTTAAAATTTTACCTCTAAGTGGAAGTATGGCTTGAGTTACTCTATCTCGCCCTTGTTTAGCAGAGCCACCAGCAGAATCACCCTCGACTATGAAAAGCTCTGAGTTGATAGGGTCTTTTTCTTGGCAGTCAGCTAATTTACCAGGAAGTGATGATGTCTCTAAAACATTTTTTCTTCTTGTTAGCTCTCTGGCCTTTCTTGCTGCTTCTCTAGCACTTGCGGCTTCAATAATTTTTGATACTAATTTTTTTGCTTCTCCTGGTGTTTGTTCGAGCCAAGCACTTAACTGTTCTGAGATAATTTTCTCAACAACAGGTCTGACTTCTGATGAAACTAATTTAT
>ERZ802824.1088-NODE-1088-length-14710-cov-23.2396_pt1 | contig 14710 bp, 11 predicted proteins | sample MGYA00345650_ERZ802824 | MGnify/ENA primary metagenome ERZ802824 (study PRJEB30503, sample SAMEA104212361) | marine metagenome | biome: Westerlies Biome; feature: [SRF] surface water layer (ENVO:00010504) within the epipelagic zone...; material: water... | reverse complement strand
CCGCTACCGGTACCTAGGTCTAGGGCTTGCAGCGCACGAGCCTGCGTTGAGGCGGGGGCATCGGGCAAACACTCCAGCGCGCACTCCACCAAAATCTCGGTGTCAGGACGAGGCACCAGCACACGTGCGTCGATGCTCAGGGACAACCCCCAGAACTCCTGCTCGCCAGTTAAATAGGCCAGCGGTATGTGATTACGAAGCTGATGGGTCCAATGACTGAGTTGTTTTAGCTCAGCGAAGGTCAGTTGCTGTTCCGGATGGCTGAGCAGGTGTGCGCGGGAGCAGTCCAGCGCATGGCAAAGGGCGACTTCCAGCTCGGGTCTTGCCAAGGATCCCTGTTGCCGCAGCCAGCTTGCAATGGTAAGCGGCGGTTGCTGTTCAGCCATCAGCCAAATGCTGCAGCAAGTCAGCCTGATGCTCTCGCACCAAGGGTTCTACCACCGAAGCCAAGTCGCCCTCGATGACTTCATCGAGCTTGTACAAGGTGAGGTTGATTCGATGATCCGTAACGCGTCCCTGTGGAAAGTTGTAGGTCCGAATGCGCTCAGATCGGTCGCCAGAGCCAACCAACTGGCGCCTATTGGCCGCTTGCTCGTCTTGCTGTTTGGTCACAGCCGCATCGAGCAGTCGAGCTTTTAATAGCGACATCGCTCGGGCACGGTTTTTGTGCTGCGAGCGCTCGTCTTGGCATTCCACCACGGTACCCGTGGGTAAGTGCGTCAGACGTATGGCGGAGTCGGTTTTGTTGACGTGCTGACCGCCTGCCCCAGAAGCACGAAAGGTATCTTCGCGAATGTCCTTCTTGTCGATGTCGATCTCATCAATTTCGTCGACTTCTGGCATCACGGCGACAGTACAGGCAGAGGTATGCACGCGGCCTTGGGATTCGGTCTCAGGTACCCGCTGCACCCGATGCGCGCCGGACTCAAACTTTAACTGGCTGTAAACATCCTTGCCTTCAATACGTGTGATGATCTCCTTGAAGCCGCCATGTTCGCCGGGGCGTTCATTCATCACTTCAACACGCCAGCCTTTCTGCTCGGCAAACTTGTTGTACATACGAAACAAATCGCCGGAGAAAATGGCCGCCTCGTCGCCACCCGTGCCTGCGCGTATCTCAAGAAATACGTTGGACTGATCGTTGGGGTCCTTGGGTAGCAGGAGGGTTTGCAGCTCACCGGTGAGCGATTCCAGTGCCATCTTGCAGTCGGCGATATCCTGCTGGGCCAGCTCACGCATCTCCGGGTCATCTTCCTCCAACAATTGCTCGTTGTCGGAAATGTTCTCCTCAAGCTGCACCGCTTTTTGATAGCACGCCACCACGGGTTCAATTTCTGCGTACTCTTTTGACAGGGCAGTAAAGCGCTCGCGGTCTGCCATGATCTCGGCATCCGATAACAGCGCAGCAACTTCCTCAAATCGATCCCGCAAACTCTCCAGCTTGGACATCATGCTATCGGTCAGGAGCACTAGGATTCCTCGTCGTGGCTGTTTGCAGGCCGTGCTTGGTGGGCTTGGTCATCCTCGGCGGTGGGTACCTGCAAATCATAGGTGTTCTGAATAAAGTCGAGTTGATCGAGTCGATCTTCTGCCGCAGCGTTACGGATGGCTGCGGTGGTGGGGTGAATCAGTTTGTTGGTCAGCGCGTTACCGAGTTTTTGCAGAGCCTCGGCAGGGTCCGCGCCATTCTCCAGGGCTTTCAGCGTGCGTGCCATCTCACTGTCTCGCACCTGCTCGGCTTGATTGCGAAAAGCCTGTAACAGGCCTTGGCCGCGCTGCACTCGTCGTTCTCGCTGATACTGCTGCGTTCCCTGTTCCACTAAATTCTCTGCCCCAGAAGCCGCCTGCAAGCGTCGGGCCTTGTTCACTTCCACTAACTGGGTCAGGTCATCAATGGTGTAGAGATACACATCCGGTAGCTCGCCTACGCCAGGCTCGATATCCCGAGGCACCGCAATATCGACCATGAACATCGGTCGCCGTTTGCGCTCCCTAATCGCTTGCTCCACGGTGCCCTTACCTAAGACAGGCAGCGTGCTGCCCGTCGAGGCAATTACCATGTCGAATTGTGCGAGCACCTTGGCAACATCAGACAGCTGCAGCGCGTTGGCCCCAAGTGTGGCGGCCAAAGTTTGCGCATTGGCGAGGGTGCGGTTGGCAATGGTCAGGTCGCTGACGCCCTTGCTGCGTAAATGTTCACCCACCAGCGCGACGGTCTCACCAGCACCGAGCAGCAATGCACGCTTGCTAGGCAGGTCGCTGAACAGTTGGGCAGCAAGGGAAACCGCTGCATAGGCAACAGAAATTGGGTTGCGACCAATGTCGGTTTGACTACGCACTTGCTTGGCGGTCTGCAGGGTCAGTCGCGACAGCAGATTCAGTTCAGGCCCACAGGTGCCATGTGCTTGGGCTACCGCGAAGGCCGTTTTTACTTGCCCCATGATTTGTGGCTCGCCAAGCATCTGCGAGTCGAGGCCTGCCGCGACGCGAATCGAATGCCGCGCCGCATCTTGGTCCCAGTACTGATAACTGGCCCCCTGCAGCTCCTGTAGAGCTACGTTTCTGCTTTGCGACAGCCAATCGCCGATGTCGTCGGCGCAATCGCTGTTGGCGGCGCAGTAAAGCTCGGTGCGGTTACAGGTGGAGACGATGGCGACTTCATTGATGGCAGGCAGCGCTTGCCGAATATCGCGCAGGACCGCACCCAGACTTTCTTCCGGGAACGCGACCCGCTCCCTGAGGTCCAGGGGGGCCGTGCGATAATTAAGGCCGTATGCCAGTATGCTCATGACCCGCCAAGCGACGACAAAATGGAACACGAAATGATAGCAGAACTGGGGCAGGTGCAGCAGGCATGGCGCCGCCGGTGAACGCTTGGCTCGCTTTGCGGTCGATAAGCCTTTCAGTTCGTCCCGCCATGGCTGTCGTCCTGGCCTTCTGGCTCACGGGCTGCGCCTTCCTGCCAACGTCTGATGAAGCGGCGGTGGGTGCACTACAATCTCCAGCAAACTATGTGGTCAGCGGTAAGGCGAAAGTCAGCGCGCCGGATCTCGCCCAAAGCCTGCGTTTTCGCTGGCAGCAGCAAAACGGTGAATACGATATCTGGCTTTGGGGCGCATTGGGCATGGGGCGTACCCATCTGCAGGGCAACGAAGCGAATTTCATCATCACCGAAGGCAGCCAGCAGCTGTCCGGTGGCGCTACAGAGCTAATGCAGGCACATTTCGGTTGGTTCGTACCGGTCAGCGCCCTGAGCGCTTGGTTGCGAGGCGCTGCGGCGCCAGATATGCCGGTTGCAAACAAGCGTGTGGACGCCTTGCAGCGACTGATCGCAATGCAGCAACGTGACTGGAATGTCGCCTTTGCCGATCATCAGTTGGTGAACAATGTTTGGTTGCCAGGCCGCGTCACGGTACGCGGGCAACAAGTCGATCTTGAGGTGGTGCTGTCGTGGCCGAAGCCGGTGATGGCGCGGGATGCTGGCAGCATCAATTAAGGCCTCGCTTGGAAATTGCTTTGCCCAGAAAAAGCCTTGCTGGAGCAAAGTTGTTTGACACTTCTACACGCGAACAGGACAATAGCGCGCTCAAAAATTGAGGCTCAAAGTGACCGAAAATCATTGAGCTGCCACGGAGAGGCGGTAATGAATGGGTGGCAAACTACTAAGGTGTTCAGTGCGCAGAGGTGACCACTTTCTCGTTACGCGGTGATGACATGAGCTGGTCATGAAGTGCAAGGCGAATCAGTTACGGTCAGAAAATATTTGGGGTGTCGCCAAGCGGTAAGGCACCGGGTTTTGATCCCGGCATGCGCAGGTTCGAATCCTGCCACCCCAGCCACTTTTTAAAGGCTCGTCGAATGGGTTTCGGCGCTCCACAAGATGCAGAGTTTTCCAACAGACCTTGTATTCCGATAATCCTTGGGGGGATCGTGAATGGCTAATCTCATGTTGTTTTCTGGGGGCTCCAACGAAGCGCTAGCACAGCGTGTCGCACAGCAGCTTCACGTTAGCCTTGGCAGTATGGATGTGGGTCGCTTCAGCGATGGCGAGGTGACGGTAGAGGTGCACGAGAATGTGCGCGGCAAAGACGTCTTCCTGATGCAGTCTACTTGCGCGCCCACCAGCGACAACATCATGGAAATGCTGATCATGGCCGACGCCATGCACCGCGCTTCGGCCCAGCGCGTCACCGCAGTGGTTCCCTACTACGGCTACGCACGACAAGATCGCCGCCCGCGCTCAGCGCGAGTAGCCATTAGCGCTAAAGTGGTCGCAGACATGATCAGCACCGTGGGCATCGACCGCATTCTTACCGTCGACCTCCACGCAGATCAGATACAGGGTTTCTTTAACATTCCCGTGGACAACATTTATGGCTCCCCGGTACTGGTCGATCACATTCTGGCCCAGCGCTATGAAAACCCCATCGTCGTATCACCGGATGTGGGCGGTGTGGTGCGCGCCAGAGCGATCGCAAAACAGATAGATGACCTGGATTTGGCGATCATCGATAAGCGTCGTCCCCAAGCCAATGTCACCAAGGTGATGAACGTGATTGGCGACGTCAAGGGTAAGACCTGCATCATGGTCGACGACATTGTCGACACCGCTGGCACGCTTTGCACGGCGGCCGAGGCGCTAAAAGAAGAAGGGGCGGCGGCAGTGGTGTGCTATATCACCCACGCTGTGTTTTCAGGTCCCGCGATTGAACGAATTGCAGCTTCTGAAATCGATCGAATGGTGGTTACGGACACGATTCCACTGTCCGAGGCTGCAAATGCTTGCGAAAAAATCCATCAGCTAAGCTTGGATCGTCTGCTGGCGGAATCCATCAGACGCGTAAGCAACGAAGAATCCATCAGCGCGATGTTCCGCTAGGCAGGTCGCGCTGTCGGGTAAGGATTCCCGCACTGGTCGCAAGTGCGGGGAACATAACATTACATTGGAGAAACCATATGTCAGACATTATTGAACTGACTGCTGAACTCCGAACGACGGTAGGGAAGGGTGCGAGCCGCCGCCTACGACGTTTGGAAGACAAAGTGCCCGCCATCATCTATGGCGGTGAAGGGGATGCTGTCATGCTGTCCCTGTCTGCTAACGAACTGACCAAGGCCATGCAGATCGAGGCGTTTTACTCACAAGTCTTGAACGTATCCATCGAAGGCAAGTCTGAGCAGGCCGTGGTTCGCGACCTGCAGCGCAACCCCGCCGATGAACGCGTACAGCACATTGATTTTCAACGCGTTCGGGCAAATGTGGCGATTACCGTCAGCGTGCCACTGCACTTCATCAACGAAGAAAGTTGTGTCGGTGTGAAGATGCAGGGCGGCACATTGACGCGCACGCTCACCGAGGTAGAGATTTCTTGTCTGCCGGCCAATCTGCCTGAATACATCGAGGTAGACATGGCTGAGATCGAAAGCGGCACCTCAGTGCACTTGAGTGATCTGGCTATCGGCGAAGGCGTCAGCATTGTGGCTCTCGCGCTAGGCGAAGATCGCGACATTCCCGTGGCGAGTGTTACAGCGAAGCGCGGTGGTGCTGAGGGCGCAGAGGCAGAGGACGGTGCAGCCGAAGAAGCGCCTGCAGCAGATGATGCCGCGGATGAAGCCTCCGAGGGCTAGTACGGCGGATCACCAGTGCCGACTGCACTGAAGCTGATTGCGGGTTTGGGTAACCCCGGCCCGCAATACGCCAATACGCGACACAATGTCGGCGCTGACTGGGTGCGCGAGCTTGCGCGGCAGTTTCAAGTTCCCTTGGCCCTCGACACTAAATTCAAAGCCGAAATCGGTCGAGGCAATGTGTTGGGTCACGACGTGCGTTTGCTTATTCCCATGACCTATATGAACAACAGCGGCGACGCGATCGGCGCCGTTGCGCACTTCTATAAGTGGTCGGTAGAACAGATTTTGATCGCCCATGACGAGGTGGCGTTTGCGCCGGGTACGGTCAAGCTGAAAAATGGTGGCGGCGAGAACGGTCATAACGGCTTGAAAAGCGTGCGTGCTCGGCTCGCCAATCAAGATGGCTACAATCGACTGCGCATCGGTGTTGGCCACCCCGGCAATAAAAGCCAAGTGAACTACTACCTAACCCAGCAAACGCCGACCCAAGACGAACGTGCGAGCGTCGCGGCGGCAGGGCAACTGCCTGACGGCATTTTGCGCGATATGCTGGCCGGCAATTGGCAGAGTGCGATGACCGCATTACATGCGCCAGAAAAACGCGGGGCCTCGCCCGCTTCCAATGACGGTGACACGGCAAACGCCGGTGCAAGTGACAAACAACAAAACTCAGGGGAAAGCGATGGGATTTAACTGCGGCATTGTCGGTCTACCGAATGTAGGTAAATCAACGTTGTTCAACGCGCTCACGCAGGCCGGTATCGACGCCGAGAATTTTCCATTTTGCACCATCGATCCAAACACTGGCGTCGTGCCGGTGCCTGATCCTCGGCTCAATCAACTGAGCGATATTGTGAATCCGCAAAAGGTGATTCCTGCCAGCATGGAGTTTGTGGACATCGCCGGACTGGTAGCAGGCGCTTCGAAGGGTGAGGGCCTGGGCAATCAGTTTCTTGCCCACATTCGTGAAACCCAGGCCATCGCCCATGTTGTACGCTGCTTTGAAGACGACAACGTGATTCATGTGTCCAACAAAGTGTCTCCAGCGGACGATATTGAAATCATCAACACCGAGCTTGCCTTGGCCGATCTGGAGTCGCTGCAAAAAGGGATGGACCGACTCAGTCGGGTGGCCAATGCGGGCGACAAAGACGCCAAAGCAAAACTCCTCTTGCTAGAGCGCGTCGGGGAGGCACTAGAGGCTGGTGATCCCGTGCGCAGTATCGATTTCAGTGTCGAAGAAAAACGTGCGCTGCACGAATTTCACTTCATTACTGGCAAGCCTGTGCTGTACATCGCCAACGTTGCTGAAGATGGTTTGCAGGACAACCCATTGGTTGATGTGGTGCAGGAAATTGCCAGTGCCGAAGGTGCCGAGTTGGTCGTGGTCAGCAACAAAATTGAATCTGAGCTGGCCGAGCTGGAGGACGCAGAGCGAGCGGAATTCTTGCAAGAGCTAAATCTGTCGGAGCCCGGCCTGCATCGAGTCATTCGAGCAGGCTACAAGCTGCTTGGCCTACAGCAGTATTTTACCGCTGGGCCGTCGGAAGTCCGTGCTTGGACGATTCCTGTGGGTGTCAAGGCCCCGCAGGCTGCCGGGGTGATTCATACCGACTTTGAGAAAGGCTTTATTCGTGCCGAGGTCATTGGCTTTGAAGACTATGTCGACCTTGGTGGCGAAGCGGGCGCAAAGGATGCGGGTCGTTGGCGCCTCGAGGGCAAGGAATACGAAGTGCAGGACGGCGACGTCGTACACTTTCGCTTTAACGTCTAGCCTGCTCCGTCACTCGCCCAGCGACGACGGAAATCCGGGCACAAAAAAGGCGTCGCCGTTGTCGGGACGCCTTTTTCTTTGCTAGCCGCTGTGATTGCGGCTAAGCGTTAGCTTGCCGCTTTGCGTTCCCGCACTTCTTGAATGACCTGATCCGCCACATTGGTCGGACACGGTGCATAGTGAGAGAACTCCATGGAGAACTGGCCACGGCCAGAGGTCATGGTGCGCAAGTCGCCGATGTAGCCAAACATCTCTGCCAGCGCCACGTCTGCTTTCACGCGCACACCGGTCAAGCCTGGCTCCTGCGACTTGATCATGCCGCGGCGTCGGTTGAGGTCACCGATCACATCACCGACATGGTCTTCTGGGGTAAAGACGTCGACCTTCATCACCGGCTCAAGCAGCTGTGGCTTAGCCTTAGGAATCGACTGACGGTAAGCGGCCTTGGCTGCAAGTTCGTAGGCGATAGCTGATGAGTCAACGGCGTGGAAACCACCGTCGGTTAGCGTGACTTTGACATCGAGCAGTGGGAAGCCGGCCAACGTGCCTTCTTCCATGCTGACACCAAACGCCTTCTCAACAGCAGGCCAGAATTCACGAGGTACGTTACCGCCAGTGACCTTGGACTCAAATTCGTAACCGCTACCAACTTCGCCGGGTTCGATCATATAGTCGATTTTCGCGAACTGGCCAGATCCACCGGTTTGCTTTTTGTGCGTATAGGTGTCTTCAACCAGCTGGGTGATGGTTTCACGGTAGGCAACCTGCGGCTTGCCCACATCGACTTCAATGCCGTGGGTACGCTTAAGGATGTCGACTTTAATGTCGAGATGCAGCTCGCCCATGCCCTTCATGATGGTCTCACCAGATTCTTCATCGGTTTCCACGTAAAAAGACGGGTCTTCCTGAATCATCTTCGACAGCGCAATACCCATTTTTTCTGCACCGGCTTTGTCGCGGGGTGCGATGGCCACGGAGATCACGGGTTCTGGGAACACCATGGGCTCCAGTGTGGCTGGATTGTTTTGATCGCACAGCGTGTGGCCGGTCTGGGTATTCTTCATGCCCAGCAGCGCGACGATATCGCCAGCCTGCGCCATATCCAGTTCTTCGCGAGAGTCGGCGTGCATTTCGACAATGCGGCCAATTCGCTCGGTTTTGCCGGTGTAGGTGTTCAACACCGTGTCACCTTTGTTCAAGGTGCCAGAATAAATACGCGTAAAGGTCAGAGCGCCATAGCGGTCGTCCATAATTTTGAACGCCAGCGCGCGCAATGGCCCAGCCGGATCCACTGTTGCCACTGAACCGGTTTCGTTTCCTTCCAGATCAACCTCAGGCTGTGGGTCTACCTCGGTTGGGTTAGGCAGGTAATCGACAACCGCGTTAAGCACGATTTGAATACCTTTGTTTTTAAAAGCCGAACCGCAGAAGGTCGGGAAGAAATCGAGCGCAATGGTGCCTTTGCGAATGCAGCGCTTAAGATCGTCAACAGAAGGCTCGGTGCCTTCCAGATAGGCTTCCATCAGGTCATCGTCTTGCTCCAGCGCCGTTTCCACCATTTTCTCGCGGTACTCGGCAGCTTTGTCCTGCAGATCAGCAGGAATCTCAGTGACGTTATAGGCCTCTGGGTTGTTGGAGTCGTCCCACACCCAAGCTTCCATGTTCATCAGATCGACCACGCCAGAGAAGTCGTCCTCTTCGCCAATCGGCAGCGTCATGACCAAGGGATTAGCACCCAGAACCTTTTCGACTTGTTCGATCACGCGATAGAAGTCAGCGCCCAAACGATCGAGTTTGTTGACGAAAATCAGGCGGGCCACTTCCGACTCGTTTGCATAGCGCCAGTTGGTTTCTGACTGCGGCTCAACGCCGCCGGAGCCACAAAAGACACCCACACCGCCGTCCAATACCTTCAACGAGCGATAGACCTCAATGGTGAAGTCCACGTGTCCGGGAGTGTCGATGATGTTTAAGCGATGGTCTGCCCAGGTGCAGCTGGTCGCAGCAGATTGAATCGTAATGCCGCGTTCCTGCTCCTGCTCCATGAAGTCGGTTGTAGCCGCGCCGTCATGAACTTCACCAATTTTATGGATCTTGCCTGTCAGCTTGAGGATACGTTCCGTGGTGGTGGTTTTCCCCGCATCGACGTGGGCGAAGATGCCGATGTTGCGATAGCGTGTCAGGTCTTTCATCAGTTCTCTCTATCTTGGTAGGTGGCAGACAATTGCTTCAGAAAATCTAACGAGTCAATGCGTAACCCGTTGAATTAAAAGGAAAATAAATTTCGGCTGAAATAGCGATGGCGCAGAATACCACCGAATAAACGAAAGCTCACGCGAATTGTGGGGACGACAATACGACCCGCAGGTTACAAGGCGATGTCTGCATACACCGGCGCGTGATCCGAGGCGGTCAGTTCGTCGATCTTGCGCCGGTAGTCGCGGTCGATGACGATCTCTTCGGTCAATTCGATCAGCCCGCTGGTGGCCAGAATGAAGTCAATTCTCAGCCCGTGTTTGCGATGAAAGGCACCGCCGCGATAGTCCCACCAAGAAAATTCCTGAGCATCGGGATACTTGTGTCGAAACAGGTCGGTCAGGCCAGTGTCCATTAACGCTTGCAGGCGGCCGCGTTCTTCCTTGGTGTAAAAGATCGATCCCTCACCGGCTTCGCCGCGCCATCCGTCAATCGGCTCAGGCACGATATTAAAGTCACCGCAGATAATTCGATGCGCCGGCCCGTCATCGGCTTGCTGCCACTGCTGGGTCAAGTCGTCATACCAGCCCAGCTTGCCGGCAAAATCCGCGTGTTCGAGATTTTTGCCGTTAGGGCAGTAGACCGTGGTAAATGACAGTTTGTCGTCGATGTTGGCGGTAATTAGCCGCGAGCCGAAGGCATCTTGGTTGGCAACGCCTGTACCCAGCAACGTGGCAGGCGCCTTGGTCAGAATGGCGACGCCATTCCAGCTTTTCTGGCCGTGCACAAGTGCGCTATAGCCAAGCTCTTTGAAATAGTCGTGTGGGAACAGCTCATCTGGTGTTTTAAGTTCTTGGAACCCCACGACATCGGGCTGCCGGTCTTCGAGCCACCGTGTGATGTAGTCCAGCCGCGCTCGCAGTCCGTTAACGTTCCAAGTAGCGATCCGCATGACTGCACCCCCAAAAGCAAAACTGCATCATAACTTGGTGAGTGCGCGTTTTAGTAGGCAAAGGCAAAGGCAAAGGTAGAGATGGAGATCGAGGCGAGCAGGCGCATGCCGCTACAGCGAAACCAACACACCTAACGACGCCGTCGCCCCCGGCGCCCTGAAACCAAGCACCTGCTGGTACTCCTTATCCAAGACATTTTGGGCGCGCATAAACACAGTGGTACTGGTCGATGGCGCATAACTGACGCCAAGATTTACCAGCGATACCGCCTTGATGGTCCCTCGTGTTGCTGGCGTCGCGGCAATGAATTCATTGTCTTGCATATCGCCGTGATACACCCAGGAAACACTCGCCTTGCCTTTGTCGCCAGCGAAGGCGTAGTGCAAATTCAGGCCGCCGCTGCTGCGTGGTCGGCGTACTTCCACCTCGCCAGCAGCGTCGTCACTGTCCAGCCAAGTCCAGTGCGCGTCCACGGCAACAGACTCGCCAATGTCGGCGCCTAGTGTGAGTTCCCAGCCCTCGCGCTCGCTGCTGCCATCGATGTTCACGGCTCTTGCTAAGAATGTCGGCGGCGCGAAGGTGGTGGTGACTTCATCGTTGAGCGTCGAGCGAAAGTAGGTCAGGTCTCCTCGACATGTGCCGTCGCAAAAACTCGTCGCCACGCCAAAATCCCAGCCCTTGGAGGTTTCGGGTTTGAGGTCAGGGTTGCCAATGAAGCTGTCGGGGATAAAGCCGAACAGTTCGAAAAATGTGGGGTTTGCTGAACCCTCACCCCAACTCGCGTGAGCGCGAGTGTTCGCAGTGATCGCTTGGGTGGCGGTAAGACGCCAAGTCGTCAAGTTGGCGAAGCGCTGATTGTTGTCATGTCGCGCGCTGACAGAAATAGAGCGCTGATCGGCGCGCAGTAAGTACTCGATGAACTGGCTGCGTTGTTGATCTCTTGCGCGGTGGTTTGCCCCGGCAAATGACGCACTAAAGTTACGAAACTTGCGCTGCTCGTACTGCATGCCCAGTGCCAGCGAATGGCTGAGCGAATCACCAGCGAACTCCCGTGAGGCTGTCCACTGAGCTTTGTTCTGCTCACCCCTGAGCCCCGCGCTATCCTCGCCGTTGGTGCGAAAGCGTGTGCGACTCGCATTCTGACTGAGCATCACTTCGTGCAGCCATTTGCCGGTACGCGTCTGACCGCGTAGGGCCGCTAAGCGCTGGCGGCTGGCGTTGTTTTCGTCACCATCAATCACCAAGCCTTGGGTAGGGGTGGCGGGAAAGGCAAAGTCTTGTGGGTCACCGTCAGCACTGTCGTGGATTTGCCTGATCGACAAACCGAGCTGGCGATCGTCTGCCCAATAGAGAGCGCTGTTTGCGCTCCAAGAACGATTTCGATAGCCGTCGCTTTCGGCACCAAAAAATGACGCGTTGCTGCCATTGGTTAACGCCCGTGTGGCGCTGACTTGGTTGCGCCACTGAGCGTTGCCTAATGGCTGTTGCACAATGGTGCTGAACTGGCCTTGATGAAAGCCATGGGAGCCCGTTTCTAGGCCAACGTTGACGGCAGGTTGAGTGCCTGCATTGGTGGCACCCACGTCAGTCGTAATGGCGATCACACCGCCGATGGCTTCCGAACCGTAGCGGGCGCTTTGCGGACCGCGCAGTACCTCGATGCGTTTGATCGATGTCGCTGCCAAGGTGGCCAGGTTAAAGGCGGCTCCGTTGGCGGGGTCGTTCGCCTCGACTCCGTCAATCAGCACTAGGGTGTGGTTGCTCTCTGAGCCGCGCAGGCGTACCTCGGTCAGACCGCCTAGCGGACCGGTCTGCGACACATTCAAGCTCGGCAGCATGCGCAGCAACTCAGCGGGATCAAAGGTGATGCGCTGGGAAAAATCGTCAGCCTCCAATACCGACACCGAACTACCAACGAGGCGGGCGGGCGTCGGGGTGTGGTGCGCCACCACGATTATCTCTTCTATTGCAGCGTCGTCGAGATCATCGTTGTTTGCCGCCATGGCCGCAGAGCTTGCGAGCAAAGCGATTGGTAGGGTAAGGGGAGTCACGAATGCCTGGAATGCGCGTGAGCTGAGATTGATCATGAGACATCCAATGTTGCGGAGCGCCATGGTCAACCAAGAGTTGTCTCGGGTCTAACCCTGTCGGACGCTTTCTTCTCATGCTTTGCGTGAATCTTTTTTGACTCGGCATCGGTAAGCTATCGCAATAGCTTTTGAGTTGTTTATTGAGTGTCGGCAACCTGCATTGAAGATCGAAAGTGCCTTATTGCACCACTACGAATCCCGCCAATGGTTATCGTTTAAGCAACCGGTAGCAGTGCTGCATGCCCGAAAGCCTAGCCAGGTGATGCCTGTGCTGGGTGAGATAGAAGCGCGGGTAGACGCCGAACAACTCACCGCCGTTGGCTTCATCACCTACGAGGCCGCCTGTGGGTTCGATGCCAGCTTGCCCACTCATTCGCCAGCCCAGAGCCAGCTTCCGCTCATCAGCTTCGCTCTGTTTCGCAGCGTACAAGTTGCTCAGCCGCCGGTGCCCAGTGAATCCGGCGCGCATCAACTGTGGCGTTTTACCGAGAGCGCAGCAGACTATCGGCAAGCCATCGGTCGTATACGCGAACTCATCAAGGCCGGTGACGTGTATCAAATCAACCACACCACCCGCCTGCAGGGAGTGCTCAATAACCCCCAGCAACTTTTTGCCGATGTCGCTGCAGGCGCTCCCTTCGGTGCCTACCTTGAAGGCGATAGTCATACCATCGTCTCAGCCTCACCGGAGTGCTTTTTCGCCCTCGACGGCAACACCCTCTACTCGCAGCCGATGAAAGGCACCGCCGCCAGAGAGCAAGATCCGGCCAGCGATCAGGCCCAGCGCGATTGGCTATCGGCCTCGACGAAGAACCGGGCAGAGAACCTGATGATTACCGACATGGTGCGCAACGATCTAGGTCGTGTGGCCGAGCCCGGCACCGTAAAGACAAGTGCGCTTTTTGCCACCGAGCGTTACCCCACGGTCTGGCAAATGACGTCGCGAGTCGAAGCCAGCACGAGCGCTAGCGTCGCTGATATTTTTGCTCAGCTGTTTCCTGCTGCGTCTATCACTGGCGCACCCAAAAGAGCCGCCATGGGCCAGATAAAAGCACTGGAAAAAACACCACGCGAGATTTATACCGGCGCCATCGGCATGATCGCGCCAGGCCGACAAGTGCAATTCAATGTGGCCATCCGCACCGCCTGGGTTGAAAACCGCACCGGCGCTGGACGTTACGGAGCCGGTGGCGGCATCGTCTGGGATTCAGATGCACAGGAAGAGCACGACGAGCTGGTCAGCAAAACCCAAATTCTGAGCGGCGTAACGGCCAGTGAGGAATTCGAACTATTCGAAACCATGGCGTGGACAGCCAATGACGGCCCCTCGAATCTAGCTGCGCACCTCAAACGTATGTCGAGCAGCGCAGAGTATTTTGGTATCGCATTCAACGTAGTCGACGCCACACAGGCCATCGAACAAGCGACCGCAGCCTGCGTACAGCCGCCAGCGAGCACCATGGCTGCCACCACGTATCGGCTAAGGCTGAGCCTCAGTGGAGGAGGTATGTACGCGGCAACGCTGCAGCCTGGGCCACCGCCGACAAAGAGTGGGCAAAAGCTCGCAGTAGCGCCATCACCGGTGTGTTCTAAAGACCCGGCGCTGGCCCACAAAACGAATCAGCGACAGGTGTATGTACAGGCGAGACAAGCGGTGACCATGGCTCATGGCGAGGGTGTTGAGCCGCTGCTGGTCAATGAGCGGGGCGAGGTCACGGAAACCGACATCGCCAACGTGGCCTATGTGCTGGATGGCCAGAAGTACACGCCGCCAGCACGCTGCGGCCTGTTGCCAGGCGTGCTGCGCGAACGGCTGCTTGGGGACGGTGAACTGCAAGAGCGCGTGTTACTAGCAAAAGATCTCGCGAGCGTGGACAAGCTCTACCTGATTAATGACCTAAGGGGGTGGCGCGAGGCCCAGTTGCTGGGTGCCAAAACGGCATAGCGGATTGACAAGCTATAGGGTGGTAAGGACAATTCGCGTCCTTCGAAAGTTGTCGAAGACTTTCAACTCGTGGCTACGTAGCTCAGCTGGTTAGAGCACAGCATTCATAATGCTGGGGTCG
>ERZ802824.1076-NODE-1076-length-14805-cov-22.3007_pt1 | contig 14805 bp, 14 predicted proteins | sample MGYA00345650_ERZ802824 | MGnify/ENA primary metagenome ERZ802824 (study PRJEB30503, sample SAMEA104212361) | marine metagenome | biome: Westerlies Biome; feature: [SRF] surface water layer (ENVO:00010504) within the epipelagic zone...; material: water... | reverse complement strand
AGCTTGAGGGATATGAAGAAAGATTTAGTAATCAATTATCTGGAGGTCAAAGGCAGCGTGTTGCGCTCGCAAGAGCTTTAGTAAGACAACCAAAGGTTCTCTTATTAGATGAGCCACTTGGCGCTTTGGATAAAAAATTAAGAGATGAAATGCAGCTAGAATTAAGAACTCTACAAAAAAATATTGGAATTACATTTGTGTTTGTGACTCATGATCAGCAAGAAGCTATAAGTATGTCTGATAGGGTTGCCGTTATGAGCGAAGGCAAGATACAGCAGCTATCAGCTCCAAATGAATTATACAAAAAACCTCAGAATATATTTGTTAGTGATTTCATTGGAGAAACCAACTTTTTAAAAGCTACGACAAAGTCTCAGGATGGGGAATATATTAATGTATCCATTGAAGATTTAGGTGAGTTTACAGTTAAAAATGATCTTAATCTAGATGAAAATTCATCAGATGTAGTATGCAGTGTTCGTCCAGAGACGATGATGATAGATAAAGTAAAATCAGATTGGGACATATGTCTTGAGGCTGAAATTAAACAAACATCTTATTTAGGAGAAATGACAAAATTCTATGTTGAAACTAAAGAAATAGAAAAAACTATAACAGTTTCATCTCAATATTTTGACAATAAATCTTTTAAAAATAATAAGTGTTTTATTAGTATCAGCTTAGACGATATTTCTTTGCTCAAAAAAAAATAACCTGCTCTCTCATAGAGAACAGGTTATTTTAAGGTCAACGACTTTTTTAATTAACCGCCGGCCACCATGGTCGCCCATTCAGCTTCCATATAATCAGTTACATCGTCTGAAGGCATCACAGAGAACATCCCATTATTTAGGTGTTCAATAGGATTTGATGCAACGCCTCGTTCCGCTAACTCATCAGCGGTTAAAGTACTGAAACCAGCCTTATTTGAGTGACCATATCCCCACTCACTAAGCAAGTAAGCAGAAGTTTGAGCACTGGTAGCTCCATTAATCATTGCATATGCTTTATCTAGTTCAGCGCCTTTAACAATTGCTAGACCGCAGGCCCATGTCATTGTTCCATTAGGTGGTTGCATCATTTTTGCTCCAGCATTCCAAGCAATCTCATTCCAGCCAAGAGCAACATCTATTTCTTCATTACCTAACGCCTCTACCATTGAAGAAGTATCACCGAAGAAAGCACGTATTTGTCCATTGTCTCTCATTTCACGAAATTTATTGATAGCTTGATCAATTGCAGCTTTAGTTAATTGATCTTTCTCTCTAATATCAATTCCAAGGTGATGCATCATTAAAAATAATGAGTCAGCAGCTGAGTCTAGTATACCAACTTTACCATTAACTCTAGGATCTTCCATTAGATCAAAGCTTTCATTATCTTCGTTCATCCAAGTAACTCTATCAGCCATGTAGAATAAAGTTGTATCTCCCCAGTCTACAGGTGCAAAATAGTGCTTACCATCAACTATTCCACTTGGCAGATCTCTAACCTCAGGAAACATTTCGTCCCAGTTTTCAATTCGAGATGGGTCTAATGGTTCTAATACTCCAGCTCTTACCCATCTAGCTATCTCACCTTGGCAAGGCCAAGCTAAATCAACTTCAAAACCAGCTTTTAGTTTTTGCAGTCCTTCTTCAGCATCGCCAAATGTTGAGTATACAGGAGATCCATTTTCTTCTGCGTATGATCCAAACAGTCCGTCATCGTCATAGCCACCCCATAAAAAGACAGATCCAGGTCCAGGTGTAGACCTTCTTGCCTCTTCTTCTTTTTTTTCGGAACAGCTAGCTATTAGCGCTATTAGAGAAGCACCTAATACTAGTGTTAATATTGATTTTTTCATTATTAATTTTCCTCTATTTATTTAATCTTAAAAAATTGTACACCGTCACTTACTTCCGTCAATCTGAATCATGCTAAAATTATTTAATTAAATGTTAGAAAATTATATTTTTGGCCATTTTTCTGCATTATGAAGCCACGGATCAATATTTTCATAGTTAAACGCGGCCTGAAAAACTAAATTGTCAGAATAAGAACGGCTTATAATTTGTATTCCTGTTGGAACTTTATTTGAGGCAAAACCAGACGGAACACTTATTACTGGCAGTCTACCAAGCATGTTAAATGGATATGCCATAGTCCAACCCATATCTCGACCTGTCACTTCTTTTCCGTTAATTACAACAGGATCATTCAATAAGTCCACATCAGCAATTACAGCTGGTAAATTATTTGCAGGACATACAAATATATCGTAATCATCAAGTATTGGGCCTAATTCATCATACATTTTACCTGCTATTTCGCCACATTTAAGTGGTGAATATCCTAGTGTAGCTCCAAGCTCTGGATAAAATTCCTCTCGATTTTCGGCAATTGCTTTTGCGTGAATTTCAGCTGATTTAGCATTCATCAATGCATAGCTTGTTAACTTTTCTTCATGTTCAGGCAATAAATTTGCAACCGATCTTGCAAAAATATTTGCATAGTGGCTGTAACACGCAGATTCAATCTCTTGCTTTTTCCAATTTAACTTAACTTCAGTTACTGATGCACCTAATGACTTGAATTTTTCTAGAGACTCAAGAGTATTTTTTTGGACATCTTGATCAACTTCAAAATATCCAAGATCCATCGAGAAAGCAACTTTCCATCCCTTAATATTTTCATAATCAAGTGGTAATGAAATCGCAGGTCGTAAACTTGAAATATCTTTTGGATGTGCTTTACACATTATATTTTGCATTAATGCACAGTCTGAAACTGTACGCGCCATAGGTCCAATCACACAATACTGATCAATATTATAAGGAGCACTTTGAGGGTTCCTTCCAAAAGGTGGTTTGTATCCAACCACACCACAAGCTGAAGCAGGGATTCTAATTGAACCACCAATATCACTTCCTGTTGCTAAAGTTGTACAGCCCGAAGCTAATGTTGCAGCACTTCCACCACTTGATCCTCCCGGTGTCATGTCTAAGTTCCATGGATTTCTTGTCACACCGTTAACTTCCGAATGACAGAAAGATGTTAGAGAAAACTCTGGATTTGTAGTACGTCCATGTATTATAGCGCCAGAATTGACCAATGACTCAACATCAATATCAGTTTTATCTGCGATATAATCTTTAAAAATTAAACTTCCATTTTTATTAGGCTGCCCTTTTATATTAACTTCATCTTTTATTGCCAGTGGTATTCCCTCAAGTGGTAAAGTTTCTTTATTTTGAGAATATTTTTTTTCAGCTTCTTTTGCTTCTTTAAAAGACTCATCAAATCGATAAAAATTGAATGCATTTATTTTTGGATTTACATCTTCAGTTCTTTTTTTTATTTCCGATAGAAGTTCTACAGGAGACAAGGTCTTACTTTTAAATTTTTTTAAGGCCTCTGTAGCTGATAAATAACAAATCTCTAGGTCAAAATCACTCATATGATTATTTTATTTTAATTTACTAATTAATAAAATATATTGAAATTATTATATGATTGAACCAAATATTAGAAATTTAATTGAAAAGCAGGATCCAAACGCAGGTATGGACCAGCAATTCTTTACAAACAAAGATTTGTTTAACCTTAGTTATGAAGCTATGTTTAAAAAACAATGGGTATTCTTAACCCATTTATCTTATTTTGATGAAAGTCATGTTTTTTCATATCAGTGTAACGATAGCTATATTGAAATAAAAAAACTTCATAATGGAAGTCTTTCAATCTCAGCATTAAAACCTGAGATACATTGTCATCTAAAAGTTTATGAAAGCTTAGTTTTTATAAACTTATCTGAGTTACCACATTCTTTCGACGAGTTTATAAAGCCATTAGAGCCATATATTAAGATGCATGGCCTTAATGATGGTAAGATTGCTTTCAAAAAAGATTTTGTATTTAACGCCTCACATTTAGCAACAATTCATAACTTTAAAGAGTGTGCGCATTGTTGGGGAGGTGAATTTACTCATAAAGATTATTTAAGTGTTCATGGAGAAGAATATTGTAATTCATATGGAGCGGGAGTGGGTTCAGGAATTGAGTCCCCAGAATTAACTCAAAGAATAAAAGATTGGACTTTAGAAACTAAAAGCAAAGGCTTATTTGTTGGTGAATACAATGAAGAGACAGATAAATATTTTAGAATAGCTGAGAGAACCCCGCTTCCTAATGGCATAAAATCAGAGACTATGGATGGAAGTTATTCATGTTCATCTTTGATGGGAGATTTCAAAACTATCGGACCAGATAATGGGTATACTGCTATTGGATTTAGCCCATTCAATAGCTTTGTAGCAAATAATGAATTTGTAATTTTATTTTTGTTTTCTCCTATAAGTCAAAATAAAACAATCGTTACGCAATATTGGGTAACTCATAAAGATGCTGAAGTTGATATAGAAAAAATGATTTTTTTATGGAACCAAACATCTACAGAAGACTCACAGCTTTGTGAAATGAATCAAAAGGGCATAGAGAGTCGAGCTTATCAACCTGGTAAATATGGTGATCTTGAAACGAGCCTTATTCATTACCAAAAGTTTTATTTAGATCATTTACAAAATCATATTAGGGAACTTACTTAAGTAAGCATTATAATATGGAAATTGCTAAAAAATCTGAATTAGATGGATTATTAACAGAGCAAAATATTGAATATGTAGATGCAATTTTTACTGATTTATGTGGCTATGTAAGAGGCAAAAGGTTTCCAATAAGTGAAGTTGAAAAAATATTTAAAGACGGTTTTCAGCTGCCGTATTCGGCTTTTTATCTAGATGCACTTGGCGGTGTTACTAACACAATGTTGTTGGGCTGGGCAGATGGAGACCCTGATGGGCTATTCTTTCCTTTAGCTAATACCATAAAAAAAGTTCCATGGAGTGATAATACTTTACAAATATTAGTGTCTATGTGTGATGAAGAAAAAAATCCTTCAATACTAGATCCTCGCAATATGCTTGCTTCAATCTTAAAACGGTTTGACGACATTAATTTGAAGCCAGTTGTTGCATTTGAACTTGAATTTTATCTAGTGAATAAAGAAAAAGATCAATTAGGAAAACCAGAACCAGCCGCCGGAACAGACAAAACTCATGTTTATGGAATACGTGAACTTGATCTTTTTAAAAAACTTTTAGAAGAAATAAATCATAATTGTAAAATTCAAAATATACCCGCTTCAACTACAACTAGTGAATTTGCTCCTGGTCAATATGAAATTAATTTATCACATACTAGTGATTTATTAAAAGCTGCAGATGATGCATCCTTATTAAGAAGAGTTATTCATGAAACTACTTTGAGTCATGGATATGAAGCAACATTTATGGCCAAACCATTTCTTGAACAAACAGGTAGCGGTATGCACATTCATATGTCTATGTATGATGAAAATGATAAAAATTTATTTTCTAATGGCGATAAACTTGGGAGTGAATTGTTAAAACACACAATTGCTGGTATGCAATCAACCTTATATGATAGTTTTTCTATTTTTATCCCTAATAGAAATGGTTTTAGAAGAATCAAGCCAGACCAATTTGTTCCAGTGAATAAATCTTGGGGTTATAACAATAGAACTGTTGCTTTAAGAATACCTTCTGGAAAAGATGAAGCCAGACGGATTGAGCATAGAGTGGCTTCAGCAGATGCAAATGCGTATCTGACTCTTGCGAGTATTCTAGCTGGTGTACATCACGGAATAACCAATAAATTACAACCATCCCATTTCATAGAATATGGCTCTAATGCTGGTATTGAGGCCGAAGCAGATCCAGAGATCCCATCATCATTAGAAAATTCCCTAGTAAGATTTGAAAATTCAAAAATTCTTAAAGAATATTTTGGAGAAAACTATCTTAAACTTTATCCTTCTGTTAAAAGAGGAGAAGAAGATTTATATAACTCCACATTTATACCAAAAGAGGAATACGATTTTTATTTGTAGAATTTAAATGACAGAAAAATTAATTAGAACTGACAAAGACTATATTTCTTATTTGAAATTAAACGATAATCCTGCCAACAGCTTATCAACTGAGATGATGACTGCTATTCAAACAGAGCTTACTGACATAGATACAAATCCATCTATTAGAGTAATTGTTTTTGAATCTGCTAGTGAAAAAATATTTTGCTCAGGACATAGCTTGACAGAAGTTAAAGGTATGATGAGTGATAAAGATGTAGAGGCTCAACAAAAATTGTTTGCTCAATGCTCTAAGATGATGAAGCAAATCCAACAAATATCTAAACCTGTAATCGCTAAAGTTCGAGGTGTAGGCACTGCCGCAGGTGCGCAGCTAGTAGCCTCATGTGATCTTGCTTATGGTTCAGAAAATTCTCGGTACGCATTACCTGGCGCAAATATAGGGTTATTTTGTCATACACCACAAGTTGCTGTTTCAAGATCGGTAGGTCGTAAAGCAACTATGGAAATGCTTTTGAGTGGACAATTGATTAACTCTTCAAAAGCTGAAAAAATTGGCTTAATTAATAAGGTAGTTAATGATGCAGAATTAGACTCTGAAGTTGAAAAAGTGTGTGCTGAGATTAACGATAAATCTGCCGAAGTAATCGCACAAGGAAAGAGAAGTTTCTATCGACAAATTGAAATGGGACTTACTGATGCGTATGCCGTTACAAGTGACAATATGGTCAAAAACCTTGAGTTAAACGATGCCAACGAGGGTATAAGTTCTTTTTTAGAAAAAAGAAAACCTGAATGGACTAACGATTAACAGCTAAAGTTTCTGGTTGTATATTTTTCTTCAAAACTGTTTCTCTTCTTATAATTATCAAGGATGAAATAACAATTAGGATTGCGCCTAGATAAGTATTCCAAGTAGGTATTTCACCCCAAATTAAGTATCCAAAAATTACAGCATAAATAAGACTTAAATATTTTAGTGGAGTAACAATCGAAACCTCAGCATTTTTAAATGCAGCAGTTAAAGCCAAGTTACCAATTCCACCTGAGACTCCTACACATAACAAAATAAATAAGTCAAAAGTAGATGTAGGTATTTTCCAGGCACCAAATAATGGAATGGTAATGAGTGAGGCTATAATTCCAAAAATTGTAAAATAAAGAGCAACTAAGTAAGTTGGCTCAGTTTCACTCAGTTTACGAATTGATATTGATACCATGGCAAAGAAAAAGCAAAAAATTAGTGGCAATATCATGTATATCGAAAAAGAAGTTGAAAAAGGGTTAACAAGAACACACACTCCAATAAAACCTAAAATTATCGCCATCCAACGTCTTCGGCGCACTACTTCATGCAATATAAAAATAGACAAAATAGTTGAAAATATTGGTGAAGCAAAAGTTAATGAGACTGTTTGAGCTAATGGTAAATAATGAAGTGATGCATAAACTGCAAAAAGAGCACAAGTTCCTGTAAAGCATCTCACAAAGTGTAAACCAGGTTTTTTGGTTTCAAATAAGTTTTTCCATCGTTCTTTAGGAACTACAAATACCAAAGGTATAATGCCAAAAATCATGCGAAAAAAAATAACTTCGCCAATAGGGTAGCTTGCAGTAGTCCATTTGACAGATAAATCCATTATAGAAAACCCTGTAACAGATATAATCATAAAAAAAGCTGCAGCATTGATATTATTTTTATTCATATTTCTGTTTTTATTAAATTAGATATAATGAAGATTGAATAATTAGATTAGTTGAAAAATGAGTGTCTGGAAATACTTAATGGCAGCTTCATTGGGCAATATGATTGCTGGTCCACTGGGAGCGTTAGCCTTTACTGCAGGAGCCTATTTTATAGGCGGCAAAAAAAATTTTAATAGAACAGGTAGCAACTTTAATAAACAACAGGGTGTCTACGCAATAGGTTTAATTGTGCTGGCTGCAAAGTTAGCAAAAGCTGATGGTCAAGTTACTTCTGATGAAATTGCAAAATTTAAAAAAATCTTTCGAATACCAAACTCTGATTTAAAACAAGTTGCGGCAATCTGGAAACAAGCAGCTGAAACAAGCGATGGTTTTGAAATTTATGCTGAGCAGCTCTATCAAACTTTCAGACGTTCGCCTCAGATGTTAGAGCAAATTATTTTAGGATTGTTTGAAATTGGCTATGCAGATCACGATCTATCAGCCCCAGAATTAAGATATATTAAGAAGGTCAGTAATATATTTAAATTAGATCAGCAGACTTTTAATCGTTTACGTAATTCAAGACCTGAATTTGTTAGAGAAGATCCGTACAAAGTATTGGGAGTTAAAAAATCTGATAGCGCTAATGATATTAAAAAAGCTTACAGAACACTTGCTAGAAAAAACCATCCTGATGTAATTCGTGCAAAAGGTATTACCGATGAAAGTATCATTAGAAAAGCTAAAGAGAAATTTCAATTGATAAATGACGCATACGAACAAATTTTAAAAATTAAAGGCATAAAATAGATAAATTTTAGAATATTTCTAAACAACTACTAGAAAGTTCTAATATCAACGCTATAATTGTGTTATGAGTTTTTTAATATTAATAGCCTTAATTGTACTGATTTATATTATGTACCTCATTAGACAAGACTTACAAGATCACCATGTAAGGACTGAATCAATGTTGCAAAGAATATCAGAGTCAGTTGTTAAACCTTCGGATAATGACACTGAAGATTAAGAATTAGATTTCTTTTTCCAAACCCCTCTTTTTCGGTTACGAATAAATGGTGGATAAACTCCTGAATTAATAAATATTTTTACGTATCTTGTTTGGAGCCAAAAAATCTTTTTTAATACTTCAATCATAACACCATCAAGAAATTAATTAGTTTTTAAAAAAAATATATACTATATTCCATCTATGAATGACAAAGATATTTTAGAGAGCAAAAACTGGCTTACGGTGTGGCATCATTATTATGACCCTGAAGAAAAACTTGAGCAAAATGACCCTAATGCAATCTGTGTAAGTTCTGTCGATACAGAAGGCATGCCTAATGGGCGTTATGTTCTATTGAAAGATGTATCTGAAAATGGATTTTTATTTTACACCAATCTTAAAAGCCAAAAGGGTAAAGAATTATTTGGTTCAAAAAAGGGTGCATTAACCTGGTGGTCGAGAGCTCAAAATAAATCAGTAAGAGTTCAAGGTTCAGTTAAGCAAGTTAGCGACGAAGTAGCTAATAATTATTGGTCAACTAGAAAAGAAGATGCAAAAATTTCTGCAATTTTATCAAAACAAAGTGAGGAAGTAACAAGCAGAGATCAATTAGAAGAAGAGTTCACAAAACTTAAGATTGAATATGCTGGGAAAGAAATACCAAGACCTGATCATTGGTCTGGAGTAATTATAAGCCCACAAAAAATAGAATTTTGGGAAGCTACAGATGAATACACTTCTAGGTTACACAATCGCTTTGTATTTGAGTTACAAAATGATCAATGGGTAACAAAAAGACTTTACCCATAATTTATGTTTTTTAAAAAAATAATAATAATTACATTTTTAATTTTTTTTCCAGCTAGTATGTTTGCTAATGAATTACCTGTGCCTCGTTGGGTAAGTCTTAATGCTGAAGCCAATATGCGTAAAGGTCCAAGTACGAATGCCTCAATTATGTATCGTTATCAATTTGAGGGTTATCCAATGGAAATCTTAAGACAAACTGAAACCTGGCGTTATGTAAGGGATCCTATGACTGGTACAGAAGGGTGGATGAATCGCATTCTATTTAATGGCGCCCGACATATAATTACAGCTAATAAAGAACACTCATTTGGATATAAAAATGCTGATAAAAGTAAAATAATTGCCAAGCTTGCTTTTGGTGTGCATGGTAAAATCCTTAGTTGTGATTCTAGTTGGTGCTATGTATCAATTTTAAATAATGAAAAAGTTAGAAAAATGTATATCGAAAAGAAAAATCTTTACGGAGTATATACTCATGAAATTATTGATTAATTTCTTTTTTTGAACATATTTTACCCACAATAAAGACTTGTTTTTTTTATATGTTTGCAAATAGTAGACAGAAAGATTTCCTTTTCCCCATTATGTTTCTCCTTACTTTCTGTCTACTTTTTTAAGAATCATATATTAATCAATTTTAAATAATTATTGCAAAAAATAGGAAATTTTCCTGATGAAATATGTATTTTACGACTTTGAAACAAGTGGTTTATCAGCAGAATTTGATAGTATAATTCAAGCCGCCGCAATACTAACTGACCAAGATTTCAACGTAATTGATAGTTTTGATATGCGCGGGCGCATGAAAAAAGAATATCCAGTACCTCATCCAAAAGCATTGTTAGTAAACGGTACTGGAGTGGAATTGCTTAAAAACCATGAAGACTCTAATTTTAGTCTGATAAAAAAAATGCAGCAAAAGTTTTTAGCTTGGGGTGAGACTACGTATATCGGTTATAATAGTTTGGGATTTGATGAAAGGTTTTTAAGGCAAAGTCTATATCAATGCGCTCTTCCACCATATTTGACAAATACAAATGGTAATAAACGAGGCGATGCGCTTAAACTTATACATTCAGCAGCAGCAGTATCACCAAACTCTTTCGTTAGACCATTAAACGACGATACTGGAAAAATAACTTTTAAATTAGAGAAATTTGCTCCTGCTAATGGAATTGTGCATGATAATGCTCATGACGCTTTAGGAGATGTTGAGGCAACTATTGGGGTATGTAAAATTATTAAAGAGAGATGTCCCGATGTTTGGGAAGCTGCAATGCAAACTACTTCCAAACAAGATGTTTATAAATTCATTAATGATGATCGAATATTTTGCGCAAGCAGATATTTCAGAGGCAAAGAATATACGAATGGCTTAGCATATTTAGCCACTGACCCTACATATCAAAATCATGTTTATTGCTTTGATCTCAAAACTGATCCAGATTTAATATTTGATCTTGACCGAACAGAATTAAAAAAATTATTTAAAGGTAAAAATAAATGTTTTCAATTAATCAAAGCTAACGAGCAGCCTATTCTACTAGATGAAAAATATTTAATGCAGTCAGAAGAGTTTAAAGATATTGATCTAAATATATTACAAGAACGAATGCAAAAAGTGCGTAAGAATAAAAATTTTATCGAAAAGTTTACAAACTTATTAATCGATATGAATGAAGATAAATCTTTTGTTGCGGATCAAACCGAAAGAACTGTGGAACAAAGAATTTTTGATGGCTTTCCAGACAATAAAGACAACTACTTAATGCAAGATTTTCAAGCGGCTGAATGGGAAAAGCGATACGATATTGCTTTAAAAATAACTGATAATAGAATTCAAGAGTTTGCAAAACGCGTAATTTACAATGAAAAACCTGAACTTTTACCAAAAAATGAGCTCAAAAAAAGAGATCAGGATGTTGCCTCTAAATTGCTAACAATGGATAAAGTTCCATGGAATACTATTCCTGATGCGATGAAAGAAATCGATGATCTCAGAGAGACAGAGGGTGATCATGATATAGAAATACTGCAAGAAATAGATGAATATATTCAAGAACTACAAGAGGATCATAACAATAAACTGAACGCGTGATGGATTTATTTTTAATAATTTTTTTAAGTATAGTAGGTGGTAGTGTTTGCACCTATGTTTTGCTAACCTTCATGCAAAAAGAAAGAAAAAATTTTACCTCTGAAGAATTTAAAAATATTAAAAGTAGTATTGATGAAATCCTAGAAATTGCAGAAGACGAAAAGAAAAATCGTCTTATTTCAAAAGGTGAAAAGCAAGAACAATACACTAATCAAATGTCATTGATAAAAGAATTTCAAAAAAATGCCAATGAATTAACAACAGCTTTGACTGGAAGCAATAAACAACAAGGTAATTGGGGTGAGGTTATTTTAAAAAATTTATTAAATAATGCAGGTTTTCAAGAAGGGCGAGATTATGTTTCTCAGACTAAATTTGACTCCTCTGATGGCGATAGTAAGCAGCAACCTGATATAATTATTAATTTACCTGAAGATCGCCAAATTGTAATTGACTCAAAAGTATCTCTTAAAGATTGGTATATATTCATGAACTCTGAAAATGAAGAATCTAGAAAAGAGGCCTTAAAAAAACATATCATATCGATGCAAAGGCACATAAAGCAATTATCAAATACCGATTATCAAAGTCTTTATCAAATTAATAGTCTTGATGTTATTGTTTTGTTTACACCAGTAGAGTCAGCATTTCATTCTTTCTCAGAGCGAGGCGAAGAGATTATTGAAGAAGCTAGTAGAAAAAAAATTATTATTGTTAGTCCTTCAACATTATTTGGTGTTTTAAAAATAATTGAAAATATGTGGTCAGTACAAAAAAGAAATGAAAGAGCAGATCACATAGCTCGTATAGCTTCAGAAATATATGATCAAGTAGGTCTTGTTCACGAGTCATTTGAAAAGGCTTACTCGGAACTTGAAAAGTATTCAAAGCATTTGGAGTTAGCAAAAAATAGATTGAAAGATGGCAAAGGAAGCCTACTTTCCAAGGCAAATAAAATGAAAGAAATAGGTGGTTTACAGACCAAAAAGATATTGCCGGAAACAGATAATGATAAGGTAATTAATCTTGAGATAGATAAAAAATAATTAAATTAACGAGCAAAATCAATTAGTTAAATAGCAAATACACAACTATTGGACTTGACTTGATGCTATTAATACCTACATTAGGTTTAACTTAATAAGGATAAAACTATGGCTACAATTAATATTACTGATGCATCATTTGAACAAGATGTGTTAAATTCTGATAAACCTGTCGTACTCGATTTTTGGGCACCTTGGTGTGGACCATGCAAGCAAATTGGACCTTCTTTAGAAGAAATTTCTGATGAAATGAAAGATGATATCATTGTGGCTAAAGTCAACATTGATGAAAATCCAGTAACACCAACCAAATTTGGTGTAAGGGGAATTCCAACAATGTTGGTATTTAAAGGTGGTGAAGCAAAAGCAACTAAAGTTGGTGCTGTTTCTAAATCTGCAATAGTTGAATGGATTAAAGACTCAATCGTTTAATTATACTTCAATACTTGACCTGCTAAATATAGTGATCCACAAATTAAGATCCTTGCTTGTGGGTATTCATTGCTGAGTGACCTTATAGCCTCTTCTATGCTATTTGCTTGAGATACTTCTGATACTAAACCGGTTAATTTGGAACTAAGTTGTTCAGCTGGTATCGCACTTACCTCATCAGGTATTGTAATAGTTTTAATTGCTACAAGTCCTTTAAGTTGTTTTACATAATTTATGGGATCTTTTGTATTAATCATCCCTATAATCATCACCAAATCTTTAACTTGAGGCATATTCTGCATTGCAAGATTAAGCTGGAATGCTGCGTCTTCATTATGTGATCCATCTAAAAATAATTCGTTTTGGGGCGAGATCAATTTAAAATACTTGCCATTATTTATTTGTTGAATTCTTCCTGGTAATTTTATTTTTAAATGAGGATTGTGACTTAATGCATTTTTAATGTTTTGATTTTCTATTTTTCTAGTCGAAGCTATTGCCAAACCTAAATTATATAATTGAAATTCTCCATTAATATTTAAAGGGTCTAAAAATATCTCTCCTTCTTCATCCGAGTAACAAATTTTATTTTCATTTTGTTTAATATTCCAATCTTGCTTATAAACAAATGCAGGCGCTTCTAGTTTCTTAGCTTGATTTATTAATACCTCTAGAGCTTCTTTGTATGGTTGTTGACCAATAATAACAGGAACATTTGGCTTTATAATACCGGCTTTTTCAAATGCAATTTTTTCTATAGTATCTCCTAGAAAGTCATGATGATCATTAGAAATTGAGGTTATAACTGATATCTTAGGTGTCATAACATTTGAACTATCGAGTCGACCTCCAAGGCCAACTTCTAATAATGTATAGTCTGCCTGAGTTCTTGCTGCCGCTAGAAAAAAACAAGCACTCGTTATTTCAAAAAAAGTTATTGGCTTGGCAGCATTTGTACTTTTCACTTCATTTAATATGGCTGAAAGACTCTCGTTATCTATTATTTTGTCATTTAATTCAAATCGTTCATTAAATCTAATTAAGTGAGGCGATATATATGCGTTAGTGGTTCTATTCATTGCTCCCAAAATAGACTGAATAAATTTAAGTGTTGAAAACTTTCCATTAGTCCCAGCAATGTGAATAATATTTTTAATTTTATCTTGAGGGCTATCAAGTTTAGATAATAATTTTTTTATTCTATCCAAAGATAAATCTATTCTTTTTGGGTGAAGCTTTAGTAGTTGATCAAGTTGTTGATCAATTTGAAGATCAGAAATTTTCAATTAAGCTGCTCGTTTTAGTAACAAAGATAATAAATTTGCTAATTTATCTTTTAGCTCTTTTCGATGAATTATTTGATCTATGAAGCCATGATCTAATAAAAACTCTGATCTTTGGAAACCATCAGGCAATGTTTCCCCAACAGTACTTGCAATAACTCTTGGGCCAGCAAAGCATATAAGAGCTTTTGGTTCAGCAATTGTAATATCGCCTAACATGGCAAAAGAGGCGGTAACACCTCCTGATGTCGGATCAGTTAAAATAACAATATATGGCAAAGAAGCATCTTTAATCATTTGAACAGCAATCGTAGTTTTTGGCAATGCTTGTAAACTGAGTTGATTTTCTTGCATTCTTGCCCCTCCACTTGAGGTGACCATTATAACTGGTGTACTATTAGCAACAGCATGCTCAGCTGCTTTAACCATTGCTTCAGCACCTGCTGAAGATAAACTTCCACCCATAAACTTAAAATTCATTCCAACAACTGTTGTTAGTATTC
>ERZ802824.1073-NODE-1073-length-14819-cov-17.6443_pt1 | contig 14819 bp, 13 predicted proteins | sample MGYA00345650_ERZ802824 | MGnify/ENA primary metagenome ERZ802824 (study PRJEB30503, sample SAMEA104212361) | marine metagenome | biome: Westerlies Biome; feature: [SRF] surface water layer (ENVO:00010504) within the epipelagic zone...; material: water... | reverse complement strand
TCCCAATGACACCAACACCAACTTTTACCTTAGCACCGACACCATCCTTGTCATAACCATATGTTGCTAACACGTTTAGGTGTTCCTTTGAATCATCCAGAATGAGTATCATCGAATGCTTGAATCCGAAATGTTCATCCATCAGACCGAGCATGGTGTTAGCAATCAGAGTTATATCAAGGGTTTTATTGACTTGTGTTGAAACTTCTTTAATAAGCTCCACTTCCCTAATTTTTCTCTCCAGAAGGCTTTCCTGCTCGTTATTCTCAACATTGTCTGCTTTTGGGGAGCTCATATCACTATTCACAGGTTATTGCGAGAAAGTTATATTTTTTCAAAATTAGTCTCATCTCACTAAACAGGAATATTCATTATCTTATGAACCTTGTATATATCTGCAGCTTTCAGTTCGAACACATCTTCCATTCCAGACATGGACGCAATTGCTTGCAATTTCATATCCATATCATCAAATAAATCACCATCTGTCTCTGAGCGCACGAATTCTATTTCCAATCCGTACATATCCATAGTCGTCGGGTTTGTGATTGATACGTAACCAAATGGGTTTTCAGCAATGTTTTTTCTTGTTTTGCTAAAAAACTGAAAAGACAGCGCAACATGTTCTTCGTCTACATACCATACTTGAGAAATTACAGTTGTATTGGGCTCACCCTCGTTGGAACAGGTTGAAAAAGTGCTTGGAAACATGCCTTGCATGGCTGGCAAATGTTCTTCTTGTATCATATCACTACCCTCTAAAATGGCAATTTAGAGCCTGCATCAGGCCCTGGTGTTTGCACAAAAATTTCCTCGATTTTAATCGTAATACCTATATCAGGAGCAACCCCAAATAGTCTCTCGACAGCTGGCCTCGGCAACCCCATCTCGCTCATCACCTCTATAAAATAGGTTCTATTTTTACTAGATGCTTGCAGCTCATCTTCGGTTAACTCTCTTGCTTCTAAAAAATGCCCTTTAAACTGATATGCTTCATGTGAGGCAACGCCAGTAAAAACAGTCGCTCTTCCATTTTCTTCTAAGTTCGCTAGCACTTGCTGCGATAAAGATTCCCGAACAAAAAAAGTAACCTCATCCTTGTCTGGTTTCATAGATGCACCCAAGCTATCCGTATGTGTTGGGATTTTATCATTAGATGCAGAACCAACATGACCAAATCCAGCTGTTATAACCTCGAAGGTTCTCTCAGGTATCATTTTAAGGCTCCTCACTTTTTGTTTTTAGATAAGAAAAGATAACAGATTTATTAGATATTTAAAATATTCGTTTCACTAATAAAGTGTTAAACTTTTTGACGTACCTTATTACGCTTTCGTGAATGCGTTCATCCTCAATATTCAGGGTGTCTCTAGGTTTTAGTGCTTACTACTTGTAATTTACACGCCAACAGATGTGCGAAGCTTAGCTTTGCTTATCTTTGTTTTTTGCCCTTCATACACTATCTCACCGCGCATCATTGCATATATCTGATCCGCTAGTCCAAACGCAAAATCGAAATATTGCTCTACAAGCACAATCGCCATGGTTTGCTGAGATTTCAGATGCGAGATAACCTCACCGATTTGAGTTATAATATTAGGCTGAATACCCTCTGTTGGCTCATCTAGCAAAAGCAATCGCGGTTTCGTGATTAAAGCGCGTGCAATTGCTAGCTGCTGCTGCTGGCCCCCTGACAAGTCGCCTCCTCGTCTATCAAGCATCGTTTTTAAAACAGGAAATAGCGTATAAATATCATCTGGTATCATATGCTCATTTGCTTTCAGACAAGCAAATCCTGTTTCCAAGTTTTCGCGAACCGTCAACATGGGGAAAATAAATCGCCCTTGGGGAACATAGGCCACACCTGATTTAGCCAAAATATCTGCCCTGCTATTGGTCACTTCTTTATCGCCCAAACGGTAAATCCCGCTAGAAGAAGCATGCGTTCCTGAAAGAACTCTTAAAAGAGATGTCTTTCCAACCCCGTTAGAGCCCATAATACAGGTTATTTGACCAATCTGAGCCTCAATAGAGACACCATATAATATCTGAGATGAGCCGTAATGCAGGGTTATGTCCGTTGTCTTTAGCATTTTCATCGCCCCAAATATACTTCAATCACTTCTTGATTTTGGGTAACAAAATCTATTTGCCCCTCCGCTAGTACTGCGCCTTCATGTAACACAGTAACACGGCATTCTAGCTGCCGGATAAACTCCATATCATGCTCTACCACAACAACAGCACGACTAAGGGCAAGCTCTCTTAGCAAGCGTACAGTTAATGCTCTCTCTGGTGCAGTCATGCCTGCAGCAGGCTCGTCAATTAACAGCAATTTGGGGTTCTGTGCCAATAGCATCCCGATTTCAAGCCATTGTTTTTGTCCGTGACTTAGCTCTCCTGCAAGGATATCCATTTTTTCATTTAAGTTTATCTGAGTTGCGATATTCTGAATTTTCTCATCATCTTTCGAATTTTGCTTATAAACCAACACTGAAAAAGGGTTTCTGTTATTACTAAGCGCCATTAGCAAATTGTCATAGACTGTCTGGGTTTCAAAAACGGTTGGTTTTTGAAATTTTCTGCCAATTCCCAGCTCGGCAATCTGTGCTTCGGACTTGCGCAATAATGACACGCCGTTAACGCCCCACCGCACATCACCTGAATCAGGCCGGGTTTTGCCAGTCACAATATCCATGAACGTGGTTTTACCAGCGCCGTTTGGACCTATTATTGCCCTTAATTCTGTTGTTTCGATTTCAAAGCTCAGCGCATTGACGGCTTTAAAGCCATCGAAGGAAACAGTGATATTATCAACGTGAAGTAAATTCATGCTCACTTACCCTCTTTTGATGAAAAAAGATCTATCATGCCGCCAATACCCTTTGGGGCATATAAGGTGACGGCCACAAAACTAAACCCTAGAAAAACAAGCCACCAATCGGTCCATTTAAGAACGGTAAAACCAAGATTTATATCAGGTGCCTGACCCCCGGTAAGATAACTAGAAAGCAGCGATACAAAAGCAGCACCAATGACCGCACCATATAATCGTCCGCGCCCACCAATAGCAACCCAAACCGCAAGATAGATAGACGCAATCGGTGCTAGCTCAGCTGGATTGATAATGCCTGCCTGCGGGTAGTAAAGAGCGCCTGCCGCTGCAGCTATAACCGCTGTCACGGTAAATACAAACAGCTTATAGCTTTCTACATCATAGCCAAGAAAGCGTATTCGCGCTTCATGATCGCGGATGCCACGTATGATATTACCTAGTTTGCTAGACACAAAAAGATAACTCAGTAAATAGATAATCCCCAGTGCAAAAGCACTCGCTATAAAAAACCAGATAGAGATATAAGCTTGGGATATATCATCCATACCAGGGAGATTCTGCAATCCTGACAGACCATTATTGCCTCTCAAACCGCTATCATTCTGGAATAAATACAATGCCAGCGCGAGTGTCATTGCCTGTGTCAAAATTGATAAATATACGCCATTAACTCTGGAGCGAAAAGCAAGCCAGCCAAATATCAGAGCTAACATACCAGGGATAATGACCACCATCGATACTTGCAGCCAAAAATTATCTGCAAGCGCCCAAATAAAGGGTATTTCAGCACCGCCGACAACCCCGAATATCTGTGTTCCAACAGCTTCACTAATTTCCGTATTCGTTAAAGGCAGTGCGATATTTTGGGCGGCTTCCAGAACAATTAGCTTTGTTCTTGCGAACATAAGCCACATTCCTATCATGTAGCCGCCAAGGGCAAAAAACGCGAAATGGCCAAGAGATAATATGCCACAATATCCCCAGACTAAATCCATAGCAATCGCAACAATACATAAACACATGGTTTTACCAAGTGTTTTAACAAAGCTTGTTGAAATAATCCCGATGCCAAACCCTTCTGCAAGAACCACTACGAGGATTGTAAACATAGCAAGCAATCCAAGAAATATAAGAACAGAGGGGTTTCTGATTAGGAATTTAGTAAATAGCGTATTTTCCATTTTCTCAATCCTCTGCTGCTCTGCCTTTAAGGGCAAAAATCCCTCTTGGCTTAAATTGAATAAACAAAATAATAAATATGATCATATAGGTCTGAGCCGCTAGGGTATTGGAAGGGTTGAACCATTCGATGCCCTTCTGCAATGAGCCTATCATTGCTGCTCCTGCAAGCGTCCCCCAGATATTTCCAACACCGCCGACAACCACCGTCATGAAACTCTGCACGATATAATCAGATCCAAGCTCAGAAGTAACCTTAGAGAATAAGCCTATCGCAACGCCGGCAATTCCAGCAATGCCAGAGCCAAATCCAAATGTGAGCATATTTATGCGCTCAGGATTTATGCCCATGCTTGCAGCCATGGCCGGGTTTTGGGTTACAGCCCGTGTTTCTAGGCCAAACCGCGTGCGTGTCATCACATATAATAAAAGACCCAAAAATAACAAACCTAAAACAAAAATGGCTATTCTTATGTTGCTTATCGCTAATACATCATTAACAACAAAAGCCCCATCAAGCCATGAGGGCGAGGTTAGCGGCCTTGCTTGTGTTCCAAAAATATTCTTGGCAATCTGCTGAAGGGCGATGCTTATCCCAAATGTCGCTAATAATGTTTCAAGTGGGCGCTTATATAAATGTCGTATAACCACTCTCTCCAATAATACGCCTGCAAAAAATGTCACACAAAATGCCGCTGGTATCGCCAATAAAATAGAGACTGTGTAACTAGGGATAAGTAGCTGAATTACGTACCCGGTATAGGCTCCCATCATAATAAATTCGCCATGCGCCATATTAATAACCCGCATCACCCCAAATGTAATGGCAAGACCAATTGCCGCTAAAAAATAAATAGAGGCAAGACTTAGCCCATCAAGCGCAAGATCTAGCAATTTAAATATTAACACCTTGCCGTTAATAACAGATAAAACCTCGCTTGCTGCATTGGTAATCCGCTTTGATGGATTATCATACACAGCGTAAAAAACATGGCCCGCAACAGCCAACTCAATAGTTTGAGCACTTATTAAAGCTGGCAGATTTTTCTCACTGGCAAGGAAGGTATAAGCCATATCTCGTGCCTCTTCTGTATTCAGCTCAACTACCTCGAATTCTCCAACCCTGCCATCTATAATATGGCTGGTAAGGCTCTCATCACGCATCTGAAGCGTGATTAATGGTTTTGCATATCCAATATCAACTAACATCTGATAGGCCGATAAAAGGGTTAACTCAGGCTTTTCAGATGAGAGAAGATTGCGCCTACCAGCACTGCCATCCGCGTTTTTCACAGTTACGTCTGGTATAATAATTCTAGCAATATTAACACTGTTATCTGTCTGCTTGCCGACCTCCACCCTACTCGATAATAAAGGGTTTAATGCTGCCCTTGCTTCAAGCGATAAATTATCGCGCAGGCTAAATATCGCATTTTCAATTTCATCTTCATTTTCGCCGTGGGTAATAGAAGCATAGATATAGGCCTGCTCCATTCGTGTTTTAAGATCCTCGTTGCGTTCAGCGGCTATCGCATTTTTCAGCGGCTCCAGATGTGACGATTTGATATCTCTGATTAACGTATCAAGACCTTCTTGTCTGTCTTGTATATTCTCACTTGCCAGCAAAACTGGGACCAGCGCACTTGCTATTTTAGCGCGCACACCGCTATTAGGCTTTATCTGCTTTACGTCTTTAGAGAGGCGTGTTCCTAGTTTCTCATCCGTAACAGCGTCAGAGATATTTACTATTTTTTTGCCATCTTCATTTTTTCCAGTGGAATCCACCCGAATAATTCTCGAAGATTCCTTAATGAAAAACAGCTCTTTATTTTTCCAACCTATTAGGAAATCAGCCGCAAGCCTAGTACCGTAGCTTTGAATTTCTGCCAATACAGGGGCGACTGTTTTTGAGGAGCTCTTTTGAATTAGAGCTGCATTTTTGTTTAGAATCTCAATAAATTCGGAGGAAGCTATTGCCCGTTGAGGTGCTGTTAAAACGCTCAAGACAAGCAAAAAAGAGAAGAGCAATCTTATCATGGTTTATAATCCTGTCGGAGACATCCCATTATTTGATGTCTCCGACTATCTATTTAAATTATGGTTACGAATTTAGGTAATGATTACGAAAAATTAATAGATGGATTTCATTTGAATACAGGTACTTGTCTCCGTATTATACATACCGCATCCAATATCTTTCCAATCCGACATTAGAACTGCTGACTCAGGTAAAAAATCTGTCCATGCATCGCCAGGCACTTCTTCGGTTTGGCTGATTATATCAAATTGACCATCTGCTTGGATTTCGCCAATAAGAACCGGCTTTGATAAGTGATGGTTTGGAAGCATTTCTGCCATACCGCCTGTCAAATTTGGTGCTGTAAGGCCATACATTGCCTCTCTTACTGCATCAACGTCAGTAGTTCCGGCCTTCTCAACTGCCTGAACCCACATGTTAAATCCAATATAATGCGCTTCCATAGGGTCGTTTGTTACACGCTCATCACCCATTTTTGCTTTGAACGCAGCGATAAATTCTTCATTCAAGTCTGATTCTGCTGATTGGAAGTAGTTCCACGCTGCTAAATGGCCTACAAGATTTGTTGTGTCTAATCCAGAAAGCTCTTCTTCACCGACCGAGAATGCAACAACTGGGATATCATCTGCAGATACATCAGCAGCCGCTAGCTCTTTATAAAAACCGACATTGGCATCACCATTGATGGTTGAAATAACACCCACTTTTTTGCCATCTGCTCCAAGAGCCACTACGTCAGCCACAATCTTTGACCAATCTGAATGTCCAAACGGCGTGTAATTTACAAAAATATCGGATTCTGAGATTCCTTTATCCTTTAAATATTGCTCCAGAATTTTATTTGTCGTCCTTGGATAGACATAGTCTGTACCCAACAGCGCGAACTTCTCGACTCCAAGCTCATCTAGAAAATAGTCCGTTGCAGGAATGGCCTGCTGGTTTGGCGCAGCTCCTGTGTAAAAAACGTTTTTGGAGCTCTCTTCTCCCTCATATTGGACAGGGTAGAAAAGCAATCCGTTTAATTCTTCAATAACGGGTAAAACAGACTTTCTAGAAACAGACGTCCAACATCCAAACATTACGTCTACGTCAGACACTGTTAATAATTCGCGCGCCTTTTCTGCAAATAGCGGCCAATCAGATGCAGGGTCTACTACAACAGGTACGAGCTTTTCGCCTAGCAATCCGCCCTTAGCATTCTGTTCTTCAATTAACATCAACATCGTGTCTTTCAATGTCGTCTCACTTATCGCCAGAGAGCCTGATAAGGAATGCAAAATACCTATCTTAATTTCAGCCAATGCTTGGCTTGCGACCGAGCACATAATTGCACTAGCTACAATTATATTTTTCATTATATTCTCACTTTCTTAGTTAGAGCTTATTAGGGATTTGTATTTTTGCGACTACAAAAATTACTCCTAATACAAACAAAAAGCGGTGAGACTGAATACTGCTAAATATAACTATCTGCGATGCATTTAATGCACTGCTCTTGCTTGAGAACAGAAAAATCATTCCCATTGGAGAAAAAAACCGCAAAATTTGGAGGTTTTATCCTCATCTAACAAAATGCTGGGATCAATTTTAGTCGGTTATATTCGACTATTTCTTGGAATAATACAGGAGATTTTTTTGCTATTTTAGTTTTTCTGGCACGATTATCATCTATTATATAAGGTTAATTTTTATTGTTTATCATAATTGTTTAACGTTATAGAAGATTGGCTATTTTGTGCTTCGCCTACCGCGAATTAGATAATAACATATCCTCAATAATATGTTTTAAAGAGGTATAAAAGAATGTTTCGCCGACTAACTCACCTTGCCCTCGAACATAGTCTAAATGCGGCCTACCAAGCACGATTAAATCAGCGTGGCAATGTTGCAGAGGGTGTTTTTTGGCGCAATAAATCTGCACAATTTGCGAGGTTTGATTCTCTTTTGCAACAGGTTGGGCACGCTTCCCCACATCAAAATACAATCATTGCTGATGTGGGATGCGGCTATGGCGCCTTATATGATTTTATAAAAGCAACTCCAAAATATCAGCACCTATTATATACTGGCGTCGATATAAATAGCGCGATGATTAAAGCGTGCAAACAGCACTTTCCCAACGAGAAAAACCTGTTTTCAATTGGCAGAAAGCCAAGGCAAATGGTGGATTTTAGTTTGTTTTCTGGAACCTTTAATTTATGTAATATAAACAAAACCAAACTCTGGGAAGAGTACATATTCGATAACCTGCATCTATCATGGCAACTTAGCCGATATGGTATTACGCTCAACCTGCTTTGCGATAAACAAAGTCATATCAGAAACCAAATATACTACGCTAATCGCGCCCGCTTTATTGAGAGCGCACGCCATTTATTTGGCCCAACTTATGCAACCTCCACACCTCAGGTTACAGGGGATGTTACATTTACCATTTTACGAAAATAGATACTCGGTTAGAGTGGCACCGATTACGCATTTAGCGCTAAATAACGCTCTTTGAGAGCCGCACAAATGAGTGATTCTTAAAAAGTTAGTGCATAATACCAAACTAAATATTAGGTTATATGATACCATTGATGCATTTTTTGCACTAGGTTTCGTTAATTTTAGCACTTTATGTGATGTGTTTATTTCTTCTAACTGACCACACATACGAAAAAATGCGGAATAGTTTATGTTTGATGAGATGATGAGCGGCAAGGGAGACCTTCCAAGAGACCCTTACAAAAATTTATCTTCTTGGCTGTCTGAACAAGACCACAGACAATTATTACAAAAATCCGCGGTGGCAGAAAAAATTTTTCGGCGAATTGGAATCACCTTTAACGTATATGGCAACAAAGATGAGCAAGAACGCTTAATTCCGTTTGATATCATACCAAGAATTATTCTAGAAGAAGAATGGCGCCGACTTGAAAAGGGCATCATCCAGCGGGTTACAGCGATTAATGCATTTCTAAGCGATGTTTATAATAAACAGGAAATCGTAAAGGCTGGTATTATCCCATCAGAATTAATCAATAATAATCGTGCTTTTCTGCCTCAGATGTGTGGATTTAAGCCACCAGGCAATATTTATACTCATGTGGTTGGAATAGATATTGTTAGAACAGCTGAACATGATTTCTTCGTTTTAGAGGATAATGCAAGAGTGCCTTCTGGCGTATCCTATATGATTGAAAACCGCGCCACAATGCAGCATATGTTCCCCGAATTATTTGCAAATCACAAAGTTAAACCAATCAGAGATTACCCAAAACAGCTTTTTGATTGTTTGACAAAGTCAGCAAGCAGATTAAGCACAAATCCTACTATCGCAATTCTCACCCCTGGCATTCATAATTCTGCCTATTATGAACATTCGTTTTTGGCTGATGAAATGGGCGTTGAATTAATTCAAGGATCTGATCTAGAGCTAAAAAATGGCAAGATGATTATACGCACGACGGCAGGCACCCAAACGGTAGATGTGATTTATCGCAGGGTAGATGATGCGTTTCTAGATCCCTTATCCTTTAACCCTGACAGCGTTTTAGGCTCCCCTGGCATATTTGATGCTTACCGAGATGGGCAAATAATGATTGCCAATGCACCGGGTGCTGGAATAGCAGATGATAAAGCCATTTATTCTTACATTCCTGAAATTATAAAATTTTATCTAGGTGAAAAGGCGATATTGAAAAATATTCCAACTTGGCGCTGCTCTGAGAAATCTAATCTCTCCTATGTTGTTGAAAATTTGAGCGACCTAGTTGTAAAAGAAGTTCACGGCTCTGGAGGCTATGGCATGTTGATAGGCCCAACCGCCAGCGCCCGCGAAATAGCGTCCTTTAAGCGAAAGCTTCTAAGTAATCCTGATAATTACGTTGCTCAGCCAACCTTATCTTTATCAACTGTGCCAATATTAACCAAAGCTGGCCTCGCGCCGCGTCATGTGGATCTCAGACCCTTTGTGCTTGTATCACCTGACGGGATCAAAGTTACCGCTGGCGGTCTTACCCGTGTTGCCCTAAAAAAAGGCTCTCTGGTTGTAAATTCAAGTCAAGGTGGCGGAACAAAAGACACATGGGTGCTGGAGACCTAAATGCTTGGAAGGCACGGAAATAATTTATTCTGGATGGCGCGCTATCTTGAAAGAAGTGAGAATAATGCAAGGCGTATTCAAGCAACACTCCACCACGCGTTGTCCAACAAAGATGAAGACCAAGAAGAATGGGGCTCAATTGTCGTTGCGAGCGGATATGCCGACATATTTGATAGTTTTTATGAAACCAAATCCATGTCTAATGTCATCAACTTTCTACTTCGGGATAAAAATAACCCCAATAGTATTGCTGTTTTAATGACTGCGGCAAGACAGAATGGCCGTTCGGTTAGAACTTATCTTACCCAAGAAGTATGGCAATCCCTCAATGAATGCTGGATGAATTGTGATGCCTCATTGAAACGTCAGGTCAGCATTCAGAACCTTCCTTCAATATTAGAGGATATTGTTAAAGGTAGCTCAATGTTCCGCGGCGCCCTATATGGCTCGATGCTTCACAATGATATATTCAACTTCCTACGCCTTGGCACATTTATCGAGCGTGCCGATAATACAGCAAGAGCAATTGATGCTAAATATCACATGCTATTACCAACTGCCTCTATAATAGGAGAGCGAGAAGATAAGGCACAATGGGAGATTATATTGCGCTCGCTTTCGGCTTGGCGCTCTTTTAATTGGCTCAAAACTGGGCGATTAAACCCGGGTGAAATTGCTGACTTTCTGATTTTTGATAAAAGAATGCCACGCTCGATTTTATTTTGCTCCAAGGAAATAAAAACAAACTTAACAGATTTAACCGAGCTTTATGGAGGACAGTATAAGTCACTGGAAATAGCAGATGATTTTTACACTGAATTAAGACAAAATGCTAAAATAGATATAAACAACATTGACTTAAGGGGATTGATATCAAATCTGATATATAAAAACAATTCAATAAGTCAGCAAATAACCCACGACTTTAATCTAAATTGACCATGCATTACTCAATCAAACATCAAACTATCTTCGAATTTGAAGAAACACCGCGTTCCGTAATTCAAAGATTACATTTAACACCGCTATCTATTACGCATCAGAGGATTCTGAATTGGGATATAATAGTAGAGGGGTGCGAAATAGAGCTTGAAACACAAGATTATCACGGCAATCACATTCATTTGTGTAAGAATGATGTAGGCTCAAATAAAATTATTATCTCATCCGTTGGAAATGTAGAAGTTAATGATACTAACGGAATTATTGGCAAGCATCAAAGCCCAATACCACTTATTTTGTTTAACAGACCAACTATTCTATCCAAGCCAGGGACAAGAGTAAAAAAAATTAGGGATCAGATAAAACGCCTTCAAAAGAAAGAGGGGTTTGATGAGCTTACTCTTCTTCATGAATTATCATCTCTTATCCGAGCGAATATCGCTTACCTAAAGGGGAAAACAACTACATCCACAACAGCAGAAAAAGCATTAGAATTGGGAGCAGGCGTTTGTCAGGACCATGTACATGCGTTTCTGAGCGCATCTCGTTTGCTTGGTTATAGTGCGCGTTATGTAAGCGGATATTTAATGATGGATGAAACTATAATCCAAGAAGCAAGTCATGCATGGGCAGAAGTTTATTTAGATGCGATAGGCTGGGTAGGATTCGACATCTCCAACGGAATTTCCCCTGATGAGAGATATATCAAACTTGCAACGGGATTTGATTATCGTGATGTCATTCCATTGTCAGGCGTAAGACAGGGAACCGGCGAAGAGACAATTTCAACACAAATTGCGATTAGTCAACAATAATTTAAAGGATGTTTATATGTCTTATTGTGTAGCTTTAAAGCTGTCAGATGGAATGATATTTATGTCTGACACTCTTACAAATGGCGGACTTGATAATATCTCTCAATACCCAAAAACCTTTAGTTGGGGGATAGAAGGAGAGCGGCAAATTTTTCTTGCCACCGCTGGAAACCTTGCCACAAGTCAGGCTGTAATAAGCACATTATCAGAACAGACTAAAGTGCAAGATGAGCGCTCGCCATCTATCTTGCAAGCACCCACCATGTTTCAGGTTGCCAAAACCATTAGTGAAACACTTGCACAAATTATTGATGTAACAACCAAAGGTCAACAAATGGGAGAGCGCGCATTTTCGGCAACCTTTATTTTAGGGGGACAGATAAAAGGCGGCAGGCAGCGATTATATCTAATATATCCAGAAGGAAATTTCATCGAAGTTTCAGAAGAAAATCCATTTTTTCAGATTGGCGAAACGAAATATGGCCGCCCCATTCTAATAAGAGGGTTCGAGCCTAATATGTCGTTCGAAGATGCTATAAAATTACTAATGGTGTCATTTGATTCAACTATTAAAGCAAATTTGTCAGTCGGGCCGCCACTGGACATACACATATATAAAAAAGATAGCCTTGAATCTGCACATGTAATAAAAATACACTCTAAAGATCCCTATTTTAACATGATCTCTAACGAATGGGGAAAAGCACTCAAAGATAGCCTTGCAACGCTACCAAGCTATAAATTTGATACGGAAGAATAACAGAATTCAAAATCAAACATAAATTTGAAAAATTAACGTAATTCAGTATGTTACATTAACCAATAAACTTAATTTTCAAGCCTTTTTATGCATCCATAACCTGCCGCGTTGCGTATAATTTAACAGATGGTACGGGCATTTTCCCTCATTTATGTAATTGGGTGGTAGTATTACTTTAAATGATAACGCATCCTATAAATTGGATTTCACCTGAACAAGAGGTGAAAACCCCTCCTCCTCATACATTATTTGCCTTTATCAGATGGTGCTTAACTGGGACCTATGCGGCATTAACACTGGCCGCGATTGCAAGCATTCTATCTGGCGTTGTTGAGACGTTTACAGCTGCGTTGATAGGGTATGTTATTGATTTAATTTTGGAATCATCTCCACAATCTTTATTTGCGGAAAAAGGGTTTTTGCTTCTGGCTGCTGTGGGCTTTCTGTTTTTTATCAGGCCAATTTTTTTCTTTTTCTCAAACTATATGCAATCCATTGTTATCAGTCCAAATATTCGCAGCTCAATATCTATCCGCATACATCGATGGACCCTTGGACATTCAAAAAGTTACTTTGATAATGATTTTGCAGGCAGAATAGCCCAAAAAGAAATACAAGCTTCGCGCTCGCTAACGGACGTAGTTGTAGAATTAATACATACGGTTCTCTTCGCATTAGCATCGGTTGCTACCTCCTTCTGGATAATCAGTCTGATTGATTGGCGGGCAGGCTTAATCGTGGTCATATGGTTTGCTGGATTTTACGCGATGATGGCGTTTTTTATGCCCCGAATCAAAATTACCTCATCTAAAAGAGCTAATGCTCAGGCAGAAGCAACAGGTCAGATTGTTGATACGGTGAGTAACATAAATCTTGTTAAGCTTTTTGCGAATTCAAAGCACGAGGATAGAGCTGCCATCGGTGCATTTGCAAAACTAAGGGAAGCGCTTATTATCTATGGTAACGAGATTGTTTGGTTTAGAACATGCATTTTGGTCTATGCCAGCTCTATTTTTGTAGCTGTCACTTTGTTTACGATATTTCTGTGGACAAACGGCTCTGCCACTCCGGGCGAGGTTGTGGCATCTGGCTCAGTTGCAATGCGCCTGATGATGATGGCAGGATGGGTGAGTTTTTCACTTATGGCGATATATACAAATCTTGGTGAAGTTGAAGATGCCATGAGAACACTAGCAGTTCCTCATGATATGAGTGATAGCAAAAACGCCAAAAAGCTTCTCGTACAAAATGGTGATGTTCAGTTTAGTAATGTGACATTTGCGTATGGGCAAAAGAAAGGCGGATTAAAAGAGGTTTCACTTTCTATTAAACAAGGTGAAAAGCTGGGGGTTGTTGGCGCATCAGGTGCAGGTAAATCCACCTTAATTGCGTTGCTGTTGCGTCTTTATGATACTGAAAAGGGCGATGTACTAATTGATAATCAAAATGTGCGAGATGTCACTCAAGAGAGTTTGAGAAGTCACATTAGTGTTGTCTCGCAAGAGACATCCATGTTCAACAGAACGGCACGCGATAATATCATTTACGGCAGAGCAGATGCGACTGAGCAGGATATGATTGAAGCCTCGAAAAACGCAGGCGCGTTTGAGTTTATCAAGGAGCTTGTAGATAATCAGGGACGCAAAGGATTTGATGCCTATCTTGGAGAGCGAGGTGTCAAACTTTCAGGCGGGCAACGCCAACGTATAGCACTTGCACGTGCCATAATAAAAGATGCTCCAATTTTGGTTCTAGATGAGGCTACAAGTGCGTTAGACAGCGAAGTTGAGAGTGTAATACAGAGCGCACTGATGCATATTATGGTTGGCAAAACAGTATTTGCAATTGCACATCGGCTTTCGACAATTGCGCATATGGACCGAATTATTGTGATGGATGAAGGACAAATAATCGAACAAGGAACGCACAGCTCTCTTCTTGAACTTAATGGAATATATGCAGGTTATTGGGATCGGCAATCAGGCGGATTCTTGGGATTAGATGTTGCAGCTGAATAATGAAGGTAGCTCACCTGTTTTAACTCCCTAATATGGGCAAGCGACTATCGCATTGTACGATGATGTTTTAATGGCCGATTAGAGGCTACGCAGGCCAGCTTACTATTCTATTCAGCTATGAAAATTTTGTGTGTCTAAAGATGA
>ERZ802824.1071-NODE-1071-length-14826-cov-100.01_pt1 | contig 14826 bp, 16 predicted proteins | sample MGYA00345650_ERZ802824 | MGnify/ENA primary metagenome ERZ802824 (study PRJEB30503, sample SAMEA104212361) | marine metagenome | biome: Westerlies Biome; feature: [SRF] surface water layer (ENVO:00010504) within the epipelagic zone...; material: water... | reverse complement strand
CTGCCCTGGCCTGGTGGTTGCTGCTGATGGCTGGCCTCAGCGATGCCGCCGATGGCTGGCTGGCCCGTCGAGCCGGCGGCGGCAGCAGCTGGGGGGCACGGCTGGATCCACTCACGGACAAAGTGCTGATTGCAGCCCCTCTTCTCTGGCTGGCCGCCGCCGGAACCCTGCCGCTCTGGGCTGTCTGGCTGTTGCTGGCCCGGGAACTGCTGATTTCCGGCTGGCGCTCCCAGGCGGGAGATGGGGGGCCGGCATCGCTGGCGGGGAAAGCCAAGACCGTGCTGCAGTTCCTGGCGCTGCTGCTGATGCTCTGGCCCCCATCCTGGAGCGGGCATCAGCAGCTGGTGGTTGCCGGTTGGTGGTTGTTCTGGCCGTCGCTGCTGCTGGCGGTCAGTTCAGCCGTCGCTTACATCAGGCCCCGATCAGGGCCGCATCAGCGCTGAAATCGGGCTCCGTCGTCGGGGTTTTGGCGTAGTCGTTCTGGAAGCTGTCCGCCAGACCTTTGGCCAGATCAAACCGGGGTTGCCAGGCCAGTTCCCGCTCCACCCGCGTGATGTCGGTGAGGAAATGGTTGAGCCGCAGGGGGAAGGCCTTGCGGGCTTTGGGATCCAGGCCGGATGGATCGAAGGGGCGCAGCTCCACCGCATCCGGATCTTTGCCGCAGGCAACCGCCGCTGCCCGGATCAAGCCGCGGAAGGTGATGCCCTGTTTGCCGGAGCAGTTGTAGATGCGGTTGGCGGCAGCCTCAACATCGATGCAGCGCGCCATCGCTTCGGCCAGATCATCCACGTGGCCGAGCTGGGTGATCGTGCTGCCGTCGCCCGGCAGTGGCACCGGACGGTCGTGGGTGATCCGATCAAAGAACCAGCGTTCAACGGGGTTGTAGTTGCCGGGTCCGTAGATGTAAGTGGGGCGGAAGCTAGTGAAGGGAATGCCTTCGGAGCGCAACCAGGCCTCGGTGTCAGCCTTGCCGGCGTGGCGGCTGTTCGGATCGGTGGCGGCGGTTTCGTCCAGGGGCCACAGCTCAGACCCGGCGTAGACCCCGGCGGAACTCACATAAACGAACCGATGGCTGGGGGCTCCTGTGATCTCCACCACCCGCCGGCTGTCCTCCAGCTTGCGGCCGGAGCTATCGACGATCACATCGAACTGTCGTCCTTCCAGCGGGCTCAGTCCTTCGCTGCTGCTGCGGTCGCCGCTGAGGTGCTCAACGCCTTCAGGCACGGCGTTGCGGCCCCGTGTGAACAGGGTGAGGGCATGCCCCTGGGCTTGAAGCCTGGCCACCAAGGGCTTGCCGACGAAACGGGTCCCCCCCATCACCAGGATCTTCACGGCCACACTGCAAAAGCGCAGCCATTGAAGCGCGGAGCTGCAGGATGGGCGCAGACGTCTCACCGGCATGGAGATCCTTCCCGCTATTGATCTGCTGGACGGAGCCTGCGTGCGCCTGCACCAGGGGGATTACGAGCAGGTCACCCGTTTCAGCGATGACCCGGTCGCTCAGGCCCTCAGTTGGCAGCAGCAGGGCGCAACCCGTCTGCACCTGGTGGATCTCGATGGTGCCAAGCGGGGAGAACCGGTGAATGATTCCGCCGTCCAGGCGATCACGTCAGCCCTGGACATCCCGGTGCAGCTCGGTGGCGGCGTCCGCTCCCTGGAACGGGCTGAGCAGTTGCTCGCCTGCGGTCTTGATCGCGTGATCCTCGGCACCGTGGCGATCGAGCAGCCCGACCTGGTTCGATCCCTCGCCGAGCGGTACCCCGGTCGGATCGTGGTGGGAATCGATGCCAAGGACGGGCGGGTGGCCACCCGCGGCTGGATCGAGCAGAGCGATGTCCTGGCGACGGACCTGGCCAGAACCTTCAGCAGCTCTGGGATTGCCGCGATCATCACCACCGATATCGCCACCGATGGCACCCTGGCCGGGCCGAACCTCGAGGCTCTCAGGACCATGGCGGCGAGCAGCAGCGTTCCGGTGATCGCCTCCGGTGGCATTGGCTGCATGGCGGATCTGCTGTCTCTCCTGCCCCTTGAACCACTCGGTGTGAGTGGTGTGATCGTCGGTCGTGCCCTGTACGACGGTCGTGTCGATCTGGCGGAAGCGGTGCGGGCGCTGGCGGAGCCGAGGCTGCAGGACATCACAGCGGTTGCAGCGGACCTGGCTTGATCAGTCGTCTTAAGCTGGTGTTATCCATCGCCATTGAGTGATCAGGCTCTCGCCCCCTGGTTCAGCTGCAGGCCTGCCCGGTGAGGGGCTGCAGGGGGTGTTTGAGCGCTGCCGACAGCTGGGCATGCGATTGAGCCGTCAGCGCCGGATGGTGCTGGATCTGCTCTGGAGCGAAAGAAGTCACCTCAGTGCCAGAGACATCTTCGAAAAGCTCAATGCCCGAGGGCGGAGCATTGGCCATACGTCCGTCTATCAGAACCTGGAGGCCCTGCAGTCCGCCGGGGTGATCGAGTGTCTGGATCGTGCCAATGGTCGGCTCTACGGCTACCGCAGTGATCCCCACAGCCATCTCACCTGCCTCGACACCGGTGTGATCGAGGACATCGATGTGGAATTGCCGGAGGATCTGCTCGACCAGATTCAACGGCGCACAGGCTTTCGGATCGAGTCCTACACCCTGCAGCTGAACGGACGACGCCCACTGGAGCGATAGGGCCAGGCTCGTTACCTTGACGACAACGCGTACTGAACCGCTTGGCTCCCTCAGCTCCGGTACGGATTCTGTTGTTGGCACCGGACCTGCTTGGGGAATCGCTGGCCCTGCAGCTCACCCGTCGAAACTCCGATTGGGAGGTGTCGCTGCGCCCGGATGCGTTGAACGGTCATCCCCAGATCGTGATCTGGTCCATCGACAAGCTTCCATCCCTGAGCGCATTGCAACGGGAGGTGCTGCTGCTTCAGGAGCGCTGGCATCCGGCCCCATTGCTTCTGCTCTTACCGGTGAATGTTGAGGCCAGTCGTGACCAGCTGCTGACCCTCAGCGCGGAAGGGCTGCTGCAGAACGGCGACTGCGCCCAGTTGCAGGAGGCCATCGACACCCTGCTGCAGGGGGGACGGACCGTTCGGCTTCAAACCGTTGCGCCTCCGTCCGAGCCGCCTTCCCTCGGGCTGGCCCAGTCGCTGCTGCTCAGTGGACTGCAGCAGATCAGCAATGACCTGCAGGTGATCGAAGCCCTGCTCAATCCGCCTCCGCAGTCTTGGCTGTTGTGCCTGCTGCTGGAAGGCCGCTGCCGTGAACTGCGCAGTGCTCGCGCGCTGCTGCTGTGGCTGTGGGGCCCTCTGCAGGTTGGTCTGGAGGATGCCGTTCCCCTGCGGGTGCCGATGCAGCCTTCCTCTTCAGCGGGGGAGTCGACGGCGATCACCCTGCGTCAACGCAATGCGCTGGCGGTGTGGAACTCCATCCGTGAGCGGTTGGACGGTTCTGTTCAGACCGGCCTCAGCAATGCCACCGGTCGCCTCCTGGCGATTGAGGGGCTGCACCCCGATCGTCGCCGCGAGCTGCTGCTGGCTCTGCTGCAGCAGCTGGATCACGTGCTGGCACGGCTGCGCCATGAGGATCCAGCACCCGCGCGCTGGTCGTCGCTTCAGCCCGAATTACGCCGACAGGCCCTCACCGCGATGGCCGGTAGCTACGTGCAGATTCCGAGGGACGGTGCTCTGCAACCGGTGGCCTCCACGCTGCTGGCCTCCGCCGACCTTGAGGGAGTCGATGACGAGATGCCGGATCCTGCCTCGATGCTGCTGCCGCTGCTGGCGGATCAGCCGGTGCTGGTGAACGGACAGCTGCTGCCGGCTGATGATCCAAGGGCACTGCTGCAACTGGAAACGCTGGTGAGCAACTGGCTGGTGCGCACCGCTGAGTTGATTGGAGCTGAGCTGCTGGAGGCCTGCGGCGAGTGGCCGGAACTGCGCCGCTATCTGTTGGGGGATCGCCTGCTGGCGACCCGGGAACTGGATCGACTGCGCAACCAGCTGAACAACCAGCTGCGCTGGTCCGAATGGATTGAGCGACCGATTCAGTTGTACGAAAGCCACCGCACGTTGTTTCAACTCCGCGGTGGACGGATTGAACCGCTGCAGCTGACGGAGCCCCGCGATCAGGAGCTCAACAGCCTGGGCTGGTGGCAGCGCCAGGTGGCCTTGCTGCTGGAGACCCGAGATGCCCTGGCGCCTCAGCTGCAGGCCTTGGTGCGCCGCCTTGGCGATCTGGCCGTGGTGCTGCTCACCCAGGTGCTGGGGAGAGCGATCGGTCTGGTCGGTCGAGGGATCGCCCAGGGGATGGGTCGCAGTCTGGGGCGCGGCTGAGTCCACAATGGGCCTCCCTGCACCGGCCTGATGGGACGTCTGCTGCCTCGCGTTCTCTGTTGTGTTGTGGCGCTGCTGCTGCTGGTGTCTCCGGCTCAGGCCGTTCTCAACGACGACAACTACGACGGCAATATTTACGCCCTCTATGCCGGTAACGGCTCCCTGGTGCCCCCGGCTAACACCCTGGAGGACACCCTGGCGGACCAGCGCACGGCCGTGATCGTCTACTACCTCGATGACAGTGCCGTCAGCAAACGCTTTGCGCCTGTGGTTTCTGAACTGCAGCGCCTCTGGGGTCGAGGCATCGATCTTCTGCCCCTCACCATTGACCCGCTGCAGGGGCGTCAGCCGACCGGTGCTGCTGATCCCGCCAGTTACTGGCGGGGGCAGATTCCGCAGGTGGTGGTGATCGACCCCAACGGCGAGGTGGTGTTCGATCAGGAGGGCCAGGTCTCCCTCGGTTCGATCAATGACGCCATCAGCCGTGCCACCGGTCTGCCGGCCCCTGAGTTGCCGGCGATCAATCAGGAAGGCAGCTTCAACGAGGTGAACATCGAGGTCACCACCCGCTGATCGGCTTACGCTGCCGCGCAGCTGATTCACCGTTGTGTCGCTGCTGATCGCCCCCCTGGCCCTCGGAGCGGGGGTGGCCTGGTTGGAAGCCCGCCATCGGTTGCGGCCTGCCTCACCCCTGCGGCTGATGGCCAGGGACTGGACGATCACCTCCCTTGCGGGTGTGTTGCGTGTCGACGGTGTGCTGGAGATCAGCAACCCCCATCCACGCATGGAGGTGTTCGTGCCGGAACTGAGGGTGGAACCCACCCTGCTGGGCAAGGCTGATTTCTCCGGTCTCACCGTCACTACAAGAATCCAGGCCGATCATCCCGATGAGGAGACCCGTGCCGATGGCTATTGGGCCGCATACATCGTTAAGGGCCGGAAGACCACACGAGCCCGGGTGACGATTGAGATCCGTGGTGGCGCGGCGTTGGAGCTGGTCGACACGCTCTGGGTCGATGTGCAATGGATCAATTACGGCCCCTTCGGACGTCTGTCCCGCCGTCAGGGGGTGCCTGTGCCGCTGCGCTGTCCAGACCCGCTGCCTGCTGATCAGGCTCCCTGGCAGTCGGGAGAGGGCTGCAGCGTTCTGCCCTTGAAGACCCACCTGCTCGGCCCCCTCGATGATCCGATCGAGGTGTTGCGGCGGTATGCAGCCCCTCTCCTTCAACCCGGCGATGTGCTCACGATCGGCGAGACACCGCTGGCGGTGATTCAAGGCCGCTACCAGCACCCCAGCGAGGTGGAACCAGGCATGGTGGCCAGGTTGGCCTGCCGGGTGTTTCACCCCACCAGCAGCCTGGCGACAGCGTGCGGAATGCAGACCCTGATCGATGTGGTGGGCCCCACCCGGGTGATCGCAGCCTGGATCGGTGGTCTGCTGATGAAACTGGTGTCGATCCCAGGTGGCTTCTATCGCCTGGCGGGGGATCAGGCCCGCCTGATTGATGACATCACAGGAACCACTCCGCCCTACGACCAGACCATCGTGCTGGGACCGGAACGGTCGGCGTCGTTCTGCGCCGAGGCCTCCGAGGCTCTTGGCGTCGATGTCGCCATCGTCGACGTCAACGATCTCGGCCGGGTCAAGGTGCTGGCCTCCAGTTCCGGCTGCGATGAACCACTGCTGCAGCGCGCCTTGAAGCCCAACCCGGCTGGCAATGCCAACCAGCGCACACCACTGGTGTTGGTGCGTCCGGGTCGCGGTTGAGCACTACATTGAGCGTGGACGCGTCCGGGGGGAGGAATGACAGCACAACCCCTGCAGCCCCTGAGGGTTGAACCCCTCAGCCCGACCCATCTGGCCTGGTTTCCGCAGCTTCAGACCGTGCTGCTGGGCGACTGGCTGGCTCGGGTTGAGCAACGCTTTCCGGATCTGCTGCCGAGTCGCTCACCCCGCTGCTTCATCGCGCTGGATGCGGACGGCCCTCTGGCCGCTGTTGTGGTGCAACCGATCAACCGCCGCGGCAGCTGCTGGACCTTGCAGCGGCCCCAGCAGTTGATGCGCGAGAGCGTCCACGGGCTCAGGACAGTGCAGCGCACCCTTCTGCAGACCGTGCTTCAGCAGGGTGATCGTCAGGTCGGCAGCTGGGTGATCCGCTGCCCTGCCGGCGATGCCGATGCCATTGCCCTGTTGCGGGAACTCGGTTTCCAACCGCTTCGCCCGTTTCAGGTGTGGCATCCCCCAGCCAACCCATCAGCGCCGCTGGAGCCGCTGCCCCAGGGGCTGACCTGGCAGCCGATCAACCGCCGCAATGCCCAGCGCCTCTGGCCGATTGAACAGGGGGGCTGTTTCAGCCATCTGCGCCAGATCACCGATCGCCATTGGTTGGATCTGCTCGATCGCCGCGGTCCGGGCTGTGGTGTCTTGATGGCTGGTGATGCTGTGCTGGCGGGTTGTTTGCGATTAGGGGAAGGCGAGGATCAGCACACGTTGGAGCTGATCCGCGATGTGGCCTGGGATCCCCGTCTCGATCAGGCCCTTCCGCAGCTGTTGCGTCGGCTTCAACGGCAGAGCTGCGTCTCCGGGCTGAGCACGGCTCTGGATGATGCGCCGATGGCCGAATTGCTCAACCGTGAAGCCTGGCGTCGTGGTGAGGAGCAGTTGCTGATGGGTCGCAGCATGTGGCGACGTCAGACAGCCCCGCGCAACCTGCAGCTCAGCCGCTCCTTTGATCAGGTCCTGGGTCGCCTGCGTCCCCAGGGGCAACCCATGCCATCCCCGAGTCTGGGTCGCCGCTGAGGTGACCCGACCCTGCTCGGTGCTGAGTCTGGATGTGGGTCGCAAGCGGATCGGCCTGGCCGGCTGCGATCCCCTCGGCATCACCGTGACCCCGCTGAAGGCGCTGCATCGAGGGCGCTTTGATGCAGATCTCCCCGTGCTGCAACAGCTCTGCCAGGACCGCCGGGTGCAGGGGCTGGTGGTGGGGCTGCCGCTGGATGCCGCCGGTCAGCCCACAGCCCAGGCGGACCATTGCCGGCGCTACGGCAGGCGTCTCGCCCAGGCCCTGCAGTTGCCCCTGGCTTGGGTGAACGAGCACAGCAGCACCTGGGCAGCAGGGGAGCGCCATGGGCTGACGGGAGATCGCTCTGGTCGGCTTGACAGTGCGGCTGCAGCGCTGCTGCTGGACCAATGGCTTCGGGAGGGGCCGGATCTCAAACCGGTCCAGGGCCTCCAGGACGGCGCGGGCACAGAGGGGATCGATGGTGGATCCTGAGCGCAGTGAATTCAGCGTCCATGCGTGACTCGGCCTCCGGCAGCGGTGACGTTCCCACCGTTCTGGTGCGTGACGGTGATGGTCGTGATCTGCTCTGCTTCCTGGAGCAGTTGATTCCCCTTGACGGCACCGATTACGTCCTGCTGACGCCGGTCGACACGCCGGTGTCTCTGTTTCGACTCCAGGACGATGCCGACCCTGAGCCGATCATCACCCTCAACAGCAGTGAACCGATTCTTTCGGTTGCTGATGTGGTGCTGCAGGAGCATGACCTCACGCTCGTGCGGTCTGCAGTCACGCTCACGGTGAGCGGTGAACTGGATGAACCCGATCCGGATGAGCTGGAGGACGAGGACGACGATGACGGTGACGAGGATTCCGAGACCTTTGAACTGTTGGTGAGCTTCATGGTCGAGGAGCAGGAGTACGGCCTTTACATTCCGCTCGACCCGTTCTTCGTGGTGGCCCGCATGGTTGATGGCCAGGCGGAATTGGTGGAGGGTGAGGATTTCGATCGGATTCAGCCGCGCCTTGAAGCGGAGCTTGAGGAGAGGGAATGGCCGGAGTGAGCGCTCAGCATCGACTGCAGCCCAGCTGGGATCCGGGATTGACCATTGCCCATCTCTCCCTTCCCCATCTGCTGTCCCGAGGACTGTCCGCCGCTGTGCTCGATGTGGATCGGACCCTGTTGCCCGGTCGCGATGTGACCCTGCCTGATCCGGTTCTGGTCTGGCTGACGGATGCCAAACGTCGCCTGAAACTGCACCTGTTCAGCAACAACCCGTCCCGTGCGCGGATTGCTGCCGTCGCCGATCAACTCGGTGTGAGCTTCACCTGCGGTGCCCGTAAACCCAGGCGGGGTGCTCTGCGTCGCGTCATCGATGAGCTTGATCTGCCCCCCGAACGCATCGCCATGATCGGCGATCGCTTGTTCACCGACGTGTGGTGCGGCAATCGCCTCGGTCTCTACACGGTGCTGGTGCGACCCATCTCCCAGACCGGGCAGCCCTGTCGCCATGACCGGGTCCAACGGTTGGAGCGTCGTCTCGCCGCTTGGATGGGGGCCCCCACGGCATGACGCTGTGGGTGGTGAAGCTGGGCACGAGTCTGTTGCGGGGGGATACCGCCGCAACGATCGATGGTTTCGCCGCAGGCATCGCTGCTGCCTTTGCACGGGGCGATCGCGTTGTGCTGGTTTCCAGTGGTGCTGTCGGTCTCGGTTGCCAGCGGCTTCAGCTTCCCCAGAGGCCCGAGACCGTGGTGGCCCTGCAGGCGGCGGCTGCCACGGGTCAGGGTCAGCTGATGGCTTTGTACGAACGGGCCTTGGCGAACCACGGCATCGCTGTGGCCCAGATCCTTGTCACCCGGTCAGATCTGGCTGATCGTCGCCGTTATCAGAACGCCTCAGGAACCCTGCAGCAGCTGTTGCAGTGGGGTGTGTTGCCGGTGGTCAATGAAAACGACGCCATCTCCCCGGCGGAGCTCCGCTTCGGGGATAACGACACCCTGTCCGCCCTTGTGGCGGCGGCCGTTGGTGCTGACCAGCTGATCCTGCTCACCGACGTGGACCGTCTCTACTCAGCGGATCCACGGCTCGTCGCCGATGCCCGCCCGATTTCCGATGTGCATCACCCACGGGAGCTGGACGCCCTTGAAGCCGTCGCCGGTGACGGCGGACGTTGGGGCCGCGGCGGCATGACCACCAAGCTGGCGGCGGCCAGGATTGCCACCGCCAGCGGCATCACCGTGCACCTGGCGGATGGTCGGGATCCCACGCGCCTTGATGCCCTGCTTCAGGGGGAACGCGGAGGCACGGTGTTTCATCCCCACCCGGAACCGCTGGGCAACCGTCGCAGCTGGCTGGCTCATGCGCTGCAACCCCAGGGCTCTCTGACGCTTGATGCCGGTGCCTGCGATGCCTTGCATCAGCGGGGGGCCTCCCTGTTGATGGTTGGGATTACTGCGGTGCAGGGAGCCTTCGGCGCCAATCAACCGGTCCGGTTGCAGGGGCCGGATGGCCGCGAGCTGGGACGCGGCCTTTGCCAGCTGTCCAGCGCAGCTGTTCAGCGCGCTCTTGATGCTGCGCCGGCCGCCGGTCCATCGCCTGTGGTGGTGCATCGGGACGCCCTGGTGCTTCACAGCCGCTGAGCGCGCCTACGATCCGGCCGCCGCACCGCGACGCCATGCGATTCAGCAGCTTGATCAAGGCCCTGCAAGCGGGTGAGTCGGGATTGCGCTGGAGTCAGCCCTGCCAGGACCCAGACCTGTCCGGTGCCGCTGCTCTGGATCAGGCGGTGGGGGATCAGCTGAGTTTTCTGGAGGCGGGCAATGTGCTGTCGGCATCCCTCAGCGAAAGTGCTGTCGGGGCGTTGCTGCTTCCTGACCAGCAGGATCTCATCGACCTCGCCAGCCAGCGGGGGATCGCTTTCGCGGTGGTGTCGGATCCACGCCTGGCCTTCGCAGAAGCGCTCGACTGCCTGCATCCGCGGCAGCGCCCCCAGGCTGACATTCATCCCACGGCCGTGATCGACGAGCGGGCTGTGGTGGGCCCCGGTACCGCCGTTGCCGCCCGTGTGTGCATCGGTGCCGGCAGCCGCGTCGGTGCCGACTGCATCGTTCATCCCGGTGTCGTGATTTACGACGACGTGGTGATCGCTGACGGCTGTGAACTGCATGCCAACGCCGTGCTGCACCCCGGCAGTCGCCTGGGGAGACGTTGCGTGGTGAATTCCAACGCCGTGGTGGGCTCCGAGGGATTCGGCTTTGTTCCCACCGCCAAGGGGTGGCGCAAGATGCCTCAGACGGGGCAGGTGGTGCTGGAGGACGGGGTGGAGGTCGGCTGCGGCAGCACCATTGACCGCCCCTCAGTGGGGGAGACCCGGATCGGAGCTGGAACCAAGATCGACAACCTGGTGCAGATCGGGCATGGAGTGAGCACAGGCCGTGGCTGTGCCTTCGCCGCTCAGGTGGGCATCGCCGGCGGTGCCCGCATCGGTCACGGCGTGATCCTGGCTGGCCAGGTGGGGGTCGCGAACCGCGCCGTTATCGGGGACAGGGCCATTGCCAGTTCCAAGTCCGGGATCCATGGCGAGGTGGCAGCCGGTGAGGTGGTGAGTGGCTACCCCGCCATTCCCAACCGCCTCTGGCTGCGCTGTTCTGCCGCCTTCAGCAAGCTTCCCGAGCTGGCCCGGACGGTGCGGGAGCTCAAACGCAACACCCCTCAGTAACCTCAGCGGTCGATCTGCCGACCCGCATCGACATGGCCCAGCACCGCGTCGTCCTGCTTCCTGGAGATGGCATTGGCCCGGAGATCACGGCTGTGGCGCGCCAGTTGCTCGAGGCGGTAAGCCAGCGGCATGGTTTTGAACTGTGTTTTGACGAGCAGTTGATCGGTGGCAGTGCCATTGATGCCTGCGGTGAGCCCCTGCCCGCCAGCACGCTCGACGCCTGCAAGGCTGCTGATGCGGTTCTGCTGGCCGCCATCGGCAGCCCCCGCTTCGACAACCTTCCCCGCGACAAACGACCGGAAACCGGTTTGCTTGGGCTGAGGTCAGGCATGGCCCTGTTCGCCAACCTGCGCCCTGTGAAGATCGTTCCGGCGCTCATCGGTGCCAGCAGCCTGCGTCCGGAGGTGATCGAGGGTGTGGACCTGATGGTGGTGCGAGAACTCACCGGCGGGATCTACTTCGGGCAGCCCAAGGGACGGATCCAGGCCGACGGAGAGGAGCGTGGCTTCAACACGATGACCTACTCCTCCAGCGAGGTGGATCGCATTGCCAAGGTGGCCTTCGACCTGGCCCGGGAACGTCGCGGCAACCTCTGCTCCGTGGACAAGGCCAACGTGCTGGATGTGAGCCAGCTGTGGCGGGACAGGGTGGATGCGATGGCCCCCACCTACAGCGATGTGGAGGTCAGCCACATGTATGTGGACAACGCCGCGATGCAGCTGGTGCGCAGTCCACGCCAATTCGACGTGCTGCTCACGGGGAACCTGTTTGGAGACATCCTCAGCGATGAGGCCGCCATGCTCACCGGCTCGATCGGCATGCTTCCATCGGCCTCCCTTGGCAGCGACGGTCCTGGCCTGTTCGAGCCGGTGCATGGCTCTGCGCCGGACATCGCCGGCCAGGACAAGGCCAATCCAATGGCGATGGTGCTCTCGGCCGCGATGATGCTGCGGACCGGTCTCAAGCAGACCGAAGCTGCCGCTGATCTCGAGGCGGCTGTGGACAAGGTGTTGGCGGCTGGCTTCCGCACCGGAGATCTGATGGCAGAGGGCTGCACCGCGCTGGGATGCCGCGCCATGGGCGACGCCTTGTTGAAGGCTCTCTGAGGCTGTATTGGTGAAATCGGGCCTTGATCTGGCAAACTCGCCGGGCCTGTTGTCCCTGCGCTGATGTCGAAGCGTCACCCGGTCGTCGCTGTCACCGGTTCCTCCGGAGCTGGAACCAGCACCGTCAAGCGCGCCTTCGAGCACATCTTTGCGCGTGAAGGCATCACACCTGCTGTGGTGGAGGGCGATAGCTACCACCGCTACGAGCGGATGCCGATGAAACAGGCCATGGCGGACGCCCTGGCCCGTGGCGAGAACTTCTCCCACTTCGGTCCCGAAGCCAACCTGTTCGACAAGCTCGAGGAGCTGTTCCGCAGTTACGGCGAGACCGGTGCTGGGCAGAAGCGTTACTACCTCCACAGCGCCGAAGAGGCCGCTGAGCACAATGCTCGTCTCGGCGTTGACCTTGGCCCCGGTCAGTTCACGCCCTGGGAGGACATTCCAGCCGGGACAGACCTGCTCTTCTACGAAGGCCTGCACGGTGGTGTGAAGGGTGACGGCTACGACGTGGCCTCCCTCGCCGATCTGCTCGTTGGTGTCGTGCCCATCACCAACCTCGAGTGGATCCAGAAGATCCACCGCGACAACGCTGAGCGCGGCTACTCAGCTGAGGCGATCGTGGACACGATCCTGCGCCGCATGCCGGATTACATCAATCACATCTGCCCGCAGTTCGGCGAAACCGACATCAACTTCCAGCGTGTTCCCACGGTGGACACCTCCAACCCGTTCATCTGCCGCAACATCCCGACGCCGGATGAAAGCTTCGTGATCATCCACTTCCGTAAGGGAGCCCGCGAGAAGTGGGGAATCGATTTCAACTATCTGTTGAACATGATCCACGACTCCTTCATGTCCAGCCCCACCAGCATCGTGGTGAACGGCGGCAAGATGGGCTTTGCGATGGAATTGATCCTCACCCCAATCATCCACCGCATGATCGAAGAGAAGAAGAACCTGGGCTGATTTTGATCGGTTGACAATCTGATCCCTAAGGTGGGTTCATCTGAGCGATCAGGTGGGCCCATTTCCTCTTCAATGCCCTCCTTCGAGATTCGCGGTGCCGCGGGAGTTCCTGCGTCTCCCCGTTGGGATCGGGTTGATAGCCGTGCCTTGATTCAGGCGGCTCGAGGGGTGTACTTCTCCCATCTGTCTGATTCGAGCGGCATCAGGGATCCTCTCGGGGTGGTTCTGGCGCCCGGTCAACCAGGAGGCAGGGTCGTCTTTGAATTGCCTGTTCTGCTGCCCGAGGAGGAATTCATTGAGCTGGAGCTGATCCGGGGCCGCAGCGCCCGGGGGAGACGACGGTGGAAGGGATGACCCTGCTCATCGTTGCCCTGTTCGGGGCCTGCGTTGGCAGCTTCACCAACGTGGTGGTGTGGCGCCTGCCCCGGCAGGAATCGGTGGTGGTTCCCGGCAGCCATTGCCCTCGCTGCGGCCATGCCATCCGCTGGCACGACAATCTGCCAGTGATCGGCTGGCTGCTTCTCGGGGGGCGATGCCGTGATTGCGGCGCCGGCATCAGCTGGCGCTACCCGGCAGTCGAATTGGCAAGTGCCCTGCTCTGGCTCAGTGCCCTCTCGGTTCAAGCCGGTGGTGGTCTGCCGGAACTCTGGCGCCCCTGGGCCGGTCTGGTGCTGGTGGCTCTGTTGCTGCCTCTGGTTTTGATCGACATCGACCACCTCTGGCTGCCGGAACCGCTGTGCCGATGGGGGGTGGTGCTGGGCCTTCTGTTCAGTGCAGGCGCTGGATGGACTGTTCTGGGCGATCACCTTGTTGCGGCAGCGCTGGCGTTGGTGCTGCTCGAGGGGCTGAGCGGGATGGCCGAGCGGATTCTTGGGCAGCCGGCTCTCGGTTTGGGGGACGCCAAGCTGGCGGCCCTGGGTGGTGCCTGGCTGGGAGCTGCAGGAATCGCCGTCGCGATGGCTCTGGCCACCCTGGCGGGAGCCGTCGTCGGCAGCGTGGGTCGGGTCTCCGGGCGGTTGCAGCCTCGTCAGGCCTTTGCCTTTGGTCCGTTCATCGCCTTGGGGATCTGGCTGGTCTGGCTCAGGGGTGCTGACTGGTGGTGGGAGCAATGGCAGCGGCTGCTGGGTTTTTAATGGTGGAAACGGGCGGCTCGTGTGTCTCTGTTCGACTGGTTCGCTGATCGCCGCAAGGGTCAGTCCACCGGAAAGATCACCCAGGAACCCGAGGAGGGGGATGGGCTCTGGAGCAAATGCCCGGAGTGCGGCCTGGTGGTTTACGTCAAGGATCTGAAGGCCAATGCCAGTGTCTGCGCAGGCTGTGGACATCACCACCGCATCGACAGCCACGAACGCATCGCGTTGATTGCGGATCCGGGCAGCTTTGAAGCTCTGAACGAGGCACTGGAACCGACCGATCCCCTGACCTTCAAGGATCGGCGGGCCTACGCCGATCGACTGCGGGAGAGTCAGGCGGCCACCGGTCTTCGGGATGGTGTCGTGACAGGCCTCTGTCGTGTGGATGGTCTGGCCCTGGCCCTGGCGGTGATGGACTTCCGCTTCATGGGCGGATCAATGGGATCCGTTGTGGGGGAGAAGATCACCCGTCTGGTGGAGGAAGCCACCGCCCGTCGGCTGCCGCTGTTGATCGTGTGTGCATCAGGCGGTGCCCGCATGCAGGAGGGAATGCTCAGCCTCATGCAGATGGCCAAGATTTCCGGCGCTCTGGAGCGCCACCGCGAAGCGGAGCTGCTCTACATGCCGCTGCTCACGCACCCCACCACAGGTGGCGTCACAGCCAGCTTTGCCATGCTCGGCGATCTGATCCTGGCGGAACCCAAGGCTCTGATCGGCTTCGCTGGGCGGCGGGTGATCGAGCAGACGCTGCGCGAGAAGCTGCCGGACAATTTCCAGACCGCGGAGTACCTGCAGGACCACGGCTTC
>ERZ802824.1069-NODE-1069-length-14840-cov-26.5719_pt1 | contig 14840 bp, 9 predicted proteins | sample MGYA00345650_ERZ802824 | MGnify/ENA primary metagenome ERZ802824 (study PRJEB30503, sample SAMEA104212361) | marine metagenome | biome: Westerlies Biome; feature: [SRF] surface water layer (ENVO:00010504) within the epipelagic zone...; material: water... | reverse complement strand
AAATGGGAGAAAAGATATGCGTATGCCTTTTAGACCTGACCATGGTCATAAAATGTTAGACGACTTAAGTAAAAAAACAAATCCGGGATATTCAGCTATAGGACGTTTACGTGGCTTAGCTGAGTTAAGAGGTTTGGAGCTAGGTATCAGACAATCCTTGTAACTTATTTAAGAAGTTTGTGATCAAATACAGAGATAAAAAAATGATGAATAAACAATTTAAAATAGCAACAAAGATTTTAGGTAAAATGATTAATGTTTTTCTTGTGCTTATAGTTTTATCGTGCCAAAATACGTTCGCTCAAATTGTAGAAGAACCAACAAAACCTAATGTACTTTTTATTATTGTTGATGACTTAAAACCAATTTTAGGATGCTACGGAGATCCATTTGTAAAAACTCCTAACATAGACCGATTTGCAAAAGAAGGAGTCGTTTTTACAAATACATATTGCCAACAAGCTGTGTGTGGCCCATCAAGGGCAAGTTTTCTTACAGGAATGAGGCCTGACTACACAGGAGTATGGGACCTAGAAACTGAAATGCGGAATATTAATCCTGAGATTCTTTCAATGCCTCAATTTTTCAAACAAAACGGATATATAACCGCTGGGATAGGGAAAGTGTTTGATTCAAGAAGTGTTGACGAAAATATCGATAAGCCTTCTTGGAGTATTCCATTTTATAAAAAATCAAATGACTACTACCCAAAAGAAATGGGAAAGGCCAAAGGAAGGTATCGAGGTGTGAAAGTTTTGGAAGAAATAGAGATATATGAGAAAATAGGTGGAGCTAAGGGGCTAACAGGAAAGGAATTGAGTAATTTTATTAAAATTAATGCCAAACCATCTGTTGAGTCTCTTGATATTCCTGATAATGCCTACATTGATGGTGCTACTGTGCTTCATTCAAAAGACATCCTCAAAGTACTTAAAGAAAACGCAAAACCCTTTTTTTTCGCTGTTGGAATAACGAAGCCTCATTTACCTTTTGCAGTCCCAAAAAAGTATTGGGATTTATATAATCGAGACGAAATACAGTTAGCTGAATTTAGAGAAAATGCAAATAATAGTCCTTTAGTAGCTTATCACGGTGCGGGAGAACTTTATAAGTATGCTGATATCCCACCAATTGCATCTTTCTCTGACGTAAAAGGAGGAATGGAGCTGCCTTTTGATAAGCAAAAAGAATTGATTCATGGATATTATGCATCCGTATCATATGCTGATGCATTAATTGGAAAGCTCATAAGCACATTAGTATCGCTTAATTTAAAAGACAATACAATAGTTACAATTATTGGGGATCATGGGTGGCACTTAGGAGACCACAACCTTTGGTGTAAACATTCTAACTTTGAGCAAGCAACTCGGATTCCAATGATATTTAAAATCCCTGGTATAAAAGCATCAAAAACAAGTGCACTTGCTGAAGCCGTTGATATCTTTCCAACGCTGTGTGATGCCACAGGAATAAAAATCCCAGAACAACTACAAGGGGTAAGTCTAATGCCTATTTTGAAGGAAATTAAAAGTAAAGTGAAAGATTATGCTGTTAGTCAATATAGGAGGGGTAAAAATATGAGAACCTTTGGGTATTCAATTCGAACAGAACGTTTTCGTTTGACACTCTGGATGAAGGATTTTTATAGGCTTTATAAACCCTTTGACGAAGGGTATATTGTTTCAGGTGAATTGTATGATTATGACAATGATCCGCTGGAAACTGAAAATTATTACAACAATAAAGAATACGTTAGCGTAAAAAAGGAACTTCTAGACTATTTTGCTGAATATGCCAAACAACAGAACGAAGAACTTAAAACGTCAAAAGCTAACCGTGTTTACACTAAAAACTTATAATTCGTTATTTTAAACATTCTTTATGAAGCGATTATATTTACTTTATGCACTAGTATTCTTCAGCTGTTCCAACAAAAATGATAGGGTGATAGTTGTGAATATTAAAAATGACCTGTCAGTTGACCGCATGTTTGAAACTGTTGAAGTTGATGTTTCTCATTTAAACCTCGACGATAAATACTTAGTGGTAGGTAGTGCTTTAAAAGATGAGAAAATCACATCACAACTTGTTGACAATAATTTAGATGGACAGATGGATGTGTTATTGTTTCAACCTCAAATTCCTGCAAACGTTGAAAAGGTATTTTACATAAAATATTCCAATGAACCGCAGTTACAAGAAACGCATTGTTACTCGCGTTTTGTGCCAGAACGAACTGACGATTATGCATGGGAAAATAACCGAGTTGCTTTTCGGACTTTTGGGCCAACTGCTCAAAAGATGATTGAAGAAAATATCAAAGGGGGTACCCTAACCAGCGGTATAGATGCTTGGCTAAAGAGAGTGGAATACCCCATCATCAACAAATGGTATAAACAACATTTGTCTGGTGAAGCGTCTTATCATATTGACAATGGTGAAGGGTTGGATAATTTCCATGTTGGAGCAAGCAGGGGGATTGGTGGAATTGCTATAAAAACAAAAGAGTCATATGCAACTTCAAAAAATTTCGTCGATTGGAAAACCATTACTAATGGCCCAATTAGAACAAGTTTCGAGTTAACTTACGATAATTGGGAGGCAAATGGCAAAATCATATCTGAAAAGAAAATTATTTCGTTGGACTATGGTCAAAATCTATCAAAATTCTCAATTAAATTAGAAGGGGTAAAAACTATTTCAACTGGAATTACGCTTCATAAAAAAGAAGGTGAAATTACGGCAAATTCGAATAATGGCTGGATTAGCTATTGGGAGCCACACGATGGCTCAGCATTAGGAATGGGGATCGTCACCAATGTTAAAAATGTGAATGGTGTTGATGAATATATTTCAAACGTAAAAGATAAAAGCAACTTATTTCTCGAACTAAATCGAAGCGATAATGGGTTGTTTAGATACTATGCAGGTTTTGGATGGAAAAAAAGTGGCCAATTTGATAGTAAAGACGAATGGAACAACTATTTGGAACATTTTGCACAATGTCTAGAAAGTCCACTACAAGTTTCTATAATTGCACAAAACAAACAACTTTGAAAACGTTTTACTTTAGGCCATTATTAAAAGTATTCGCTTTTAATATTTTTGTTTTTAACATATTGAACGCACAAAAAGTATTGCTATCTGCAAATGGTCCTGGTAAAACGTATGAAGAAATAAATAATGCTTTCGCCACAGGAAGAGATGTGGTTGAAGTTCCTGACTGCGTTCACACAAAATTTGGAAGACATATCGAAGAAGTGTATGATAACGAACTAGGGAAATATGTTTTTAATTTTTTAGTACACAAAACACCCGATAATGACCGTTGCCAAAACTTTGATCGCCAACGTGTAGAAATCAAAACATATGGTGGATCACCAAACAACCTAAAAGCAATTCAAGGGGAAACCGTTGCTTACTCGTGGAAGTTTAAACTACCTCAAAATTTTAAAGTCTCAAAAAACTTTACACACCTACATCAAATCAAATCTGTGGGAGGTCTGTATTCTAGTACTCCAATGGTTACACTCACAGCACGAAAGGCTACACCAGACCAAATGGAATTACGCTATACCGCTACCAATATGCAAAGTACATTGAAAAAAGCGTCTTTAGATTTATTTCGAGGACAATGGGTTAGAGTTACTGAGGTCATAAAATACGACAACTTAGGGGGTTATTACATAAAAATTTCACGTGTCTCTGATGGGTTAGTCTTATTTAATTATAATATTTCTGCGATGGATATGTGGCAGGATGGGTCAAGCTTTACGCGGCCAAAATGGGGTATTTATAGAAGTATTAAAAGCCTATCTGATTTAAGGGATGAGCAGGTGAGGTTTGCCGATTTTAGTATTCAAGAGTTGATTCCACTTAGTGTGCAAGATTATCGAGCCAAGTCAACAAACAACAAACTAAAGGTAAATAATTCAAAAGGGATTGTTTCTCTAAAAAATATACCAAAAAACAGCTATGAAGAAATCGAATTAGTTGACGAAAACGGAAAAAAAATAGCCCATACTAGATTATTACGAAAACAGAAAATAACGATTTCTGGACTTAAAAAAGGAGATTATTATGTTTCCTTTTTAGTCGCAAAACGACCTGTTAGTATTTATACTTTTACCATCAAAAACTAATTACCAACTGTTTTCCTGAAAGGTGGTAAGGGAATTCCTAAATCGTTGTAAATTGAAACTTCAGAAGGTGCATCTTTCCATAGATATCTGATTTCGATCGGATAATCATTACTTGAATGAAGTACAGCTATGGTTTTTTCATCCACTAGCTTTGCGTTGGCTTTGGACTCAAAAACACCATTTTTAAAAATCTCAAATCCCCTGATAATTTCAGAAGTGCCCTTGTGTACAATTGATTGGTCAAAAGAAAACAAAACTGATTTTGACCTAGGCACCTTCTCAATAATTTTCGGATAATGCCCGCTTACTTTTGGATTATACACCAAATAATCAGCAGTGATAGCAAGCCGGTAACCAACATCATATTTATTAGCTGGGTGCACATTGTAATCGTCACCAATATCAATTGTGGGTATCATGCCTACTAAATCGAGATTTAAGGCTTGGGCTTGAGCCTCTCTAAAATTTGCTTGCTTAATTCCAATATTAGCCCTGTTAGGAAGTTGAACAAATAAAAAAGGCATATTATTTTGCCATTTTTCTCTCCAATCTTGAATCATTATAGGAAATAGTTTTCCATATTCCGTCGCCTTACTTACATTAGATTCCCCCTGATACCATAAAACACCTCGAATTTTGTAATCAAAAAATGGATAAAGCATGGCATTGTATAGCGACGAAGGTAAATATTTTGGATGCACGCGCTTGGGAGGTTCTTTAATATTGGGGATTCCTACTTTATATCTCCAATTGCCAGCCAAAGAAACCTTTGCTGAAATTGTACGGAAATAAAATGAGTTTTCCCCGCTTCTAAAACCACCAATATCTAAAGGGTTTTTAACGCGGATGGTAATAATATTTTCTCCTTGTTTTAACAATTCCTTTGGAACAGTATATTTTCTTGAAACATCATTTTTTTTAATTGACCCGACCCGAGTTCCGTTAAAGTAAGTAATATCCTCATTGTCAATCAAACCAAAACTAAGCTCTAAATCAGCAGTCATGTCCTGAGCAGAAAGCGTTATGGACTTAGACACCCAAACAACACCCACACGTTGTTTTAGAGGAGTGCGTCTCCAAACATTGGGAAGTTGCATTGTGCTCCATGAGCTATAGTCCTCTTGAATGGACTGCCAGTTTTGTTCAAAGCCTAAATCAGCCTCATCTAAATATATCTTGTATTTTTTTTCGTCAACTTTGTACGCCTGCTCCAATTGATTAAGATCTGTAGACTTGATTTTCTTTAATAGTTGTTCTTTACTTTTATCATTTTTAAAGGCGTCTGCGTTCATCCAAGCTTCAATACTTGATCCGCCCCAAGAGGAATGAATTAAACCGATAGGGACTTGATGCCGCTTGTACAACTCACGAGCAAAATAATAAGCAACTGCAGAAAAGTTTTTTGCTGTTTTTGGAGTACAAGGAGTCCATTTGTTGATAACATCAAGTTCCTTAGTTGGTGTACCACTCATAGAACGCCTTACATTGAATAGCTTGATTTTGTCGTGAAAGCTTTTTTTTATTTCCTCTACACCATTTTCTGATTTGTAGAGTGGCCATTCCATATTTGACTGCCCTGAACAGAACCATACTTCACCAACAAATATATTATTGAATTCAATGGTATTATTACCAGATAATTTGAGGGTATATGGCCCACCAGCTTTAGATGGGCTAAAAACCAAACGCCATGAACCGTCTGGATTGGCATTGGTTTTACGCACCTCTCCCTTAAAACTGCCAACAACTTGTTCACTGGGAGTGGCCTTACCAAAAAGAAGTATTTCCTGCTGCTGTTGTAAGACCATGTGATCTGAAAAAAAAGCAGGTAAACTTATTTGTGCACATAAACCCATTGAAGTCAATGTGAAAAAGAGCAAGTTGAAATAACGTGTATTGAAGGTCAAATACATCATTCTTGAAATAAAAAAAGGCAAGTAGTTAAAATTACCACTTGCCTTTTTTAAATAACCATTAATTGATAATCCTACAAAGCAGTGACCACTAAGTTGTCAATTCTAATTTCTTCATCTCCACTAGAGTATCCATATCTTTCATTATCTGAGCTTCCTGTAGCAAGCCCGCCAATGCCTCTTGCAAATAATGCTACACTGTTGTTTGCGCCAGAATTGAAGTTAAGTATGTACTTAATATAACTTGTGTCGTCTGGGTTATTAAGCACCTTAATCATAAGATTATTTGCATCAACTTCTGTTTGTGCAACTGATGAGTAACCGTAACCATCTTGTGGGAATGCGGTCGTTTCAGTGTAATACGTCGGGGTATAGCCACTGTCATAGCCTATTCCAGCAAGGACTCTAAATTCGAGACTTGCAGGGTTTGATTTACCAGCATTAGCTTTGAATGATACCTCAACTTCAATCTGATAATTTGCGTTAGGCGTAACCTCAAATTCTTGATAAATATGATCAGGTTCGTTATTGTCAAACTTCATTACAGAATTTCCAGAAGCTGTGCTGGACTCTCCTTGAGTACCTAAGCTCCTATTAATCCATCCAGAACAAGCACAGTCAGAACCAGATGACTTACCGAGCTTATCAAAAACAGTGTTTATCAAAGTAGGGTCTGGTACGGGTGGTGCAGGCGGCTGCTCAACAGTTATATCCTGTGTTAATGTATTTGTAAGACCATTGTTGTCAGATGCAGTCAATGCCACCGTATAAGTTCCCTCCTCACTAAACCTATTTGTTGGTTCATAATCTGAAGATGTATTCCCATCTCCAAAATCCCAAGCATAGGTAGTGGCGCTTATTGATCCATTGGAAAAATAAAAGTCTTTCCAACCGTCATTATCCACTTCCTCACTTTGAATAGCTGTGAAAACAGCCTGAGGTGGAGTTGCATCTGGAATTGAATTTGCCTCTGGCAATTCGTATTTGTCGAAATCATCGCATGCCGAAACTAATACTAGTAAGGCAACCATTGAAATATTAAATATATTTTTCATTTTAATTTATTTTTTAGGTTTTAATACCCTGGGTTTTGTTCTAATAATCCTTTGCTAAGTCCGATTTCTATTTGTGGAAATGGAAGCAATAAATCATTAGAGGTGAAATTTGCTCCAATTGCTACTGCATAGGTGCCAAGTATATCTATACCTTTTCCAAATCGCATTATGTCATACAACCTTTGGTTTTCAAATGCTAATTCTGCACGACGTTCTGCTAACAAATCGTCTTTGGTAATAGAAGTTACTGCGTCTGTTAGTCCTGCTCTATCACGCACTTGTTGAAATGAAGCTAAAGCCGCTGTAGCATTGGTTTCGTTACTGCTTCCCATAATGGCCTCAACGTGCATCAACAAGATGTCGGCATAACGTAACACAATCCAATCATTCCCAGCAAGTCGTGCATCGAAATCAAATGTTTTCCCATCTGAACCGCCATCAAAACCATCAGGTAAAAACTTAGTTACTTGCGTTTGTGTAGGTTGTATTGGATCAGTGCGCATAGAAACAACAGTTCTGTCTCCACCATTGGCTTCCATAAAAGCTTTTGCATCGTCAGTAACGTAATTTACACCCACTGTTCGTCCAACACCGTTTAAGAATTCAGCAGAAAAGTTTTGACTGTCTTGCACCAATCCTGAAGCATAGCCTATAGCAAAAATAACTTCCGAATTGCTTTCGTTAAAAAACACATCACTAAAGCTGGGCTCCAAAGCAAATCCTTCAGACATAACGCTCTCTAGTAGCTGTTGTGCATCGAGATAATTACCAAGTGTAAGGTGTACTTTAGCAAGTAATCCTTGAGCAGCAGCTTTTGTAGCTCTGTTCCTACCATTAGTATTATCTAATCCAGCTACTGCGCTGTTCAAATCACTAACTATTAAGTCATATACATCTGCCACCGGTCTCCTAATATAAGAAGCGTCATCACTTACACCAATAACATTGTCAAGAAGTGGTATAGCGCCATAAAGTCTTACCAAGTTAAAATAAACATAGGCACGAATAAATTTAGCTTCCCCTTCAATTTTTGCTTTGTTGCTCTCAGAAGCAACACCAAGATTTTGAAGTACCGTATTGGCTCTAAAAATGACATTATAAAAACTCCTGTAGTGGTCGGCAATTAAACCATTAGTTGCCTCAACAGCAAGATTATCAAATTGGGCAGCTTCTCCCTCTCCGCTTTTTGATCTTGTGTTGTCGCTACGCATTTCAGTTACATAATACTCAATTTGAGTAGCGTGATTACTCCTAGAGCTCGTGTCGTTAGCTCCTTGAAGGCCATCATACATATTGTAGACTCCTTGCATGAGCTGTGCTTCATCGGCGTAAAAACTTGCGCCACTTATTACTGATGTTGGTGCTGGTTCTAAATAGTCTTCACATGAAGTAAAGACAGCCATTACCGTAATAAAAATTATAATTCTAATGCTTTTCATGATTAATTATTTAGAAATTTAGATTAAGACCTAATGAGAATGTTCGATTAATCGGAGAACCAACGCGTTGGTAACCGTAATTAATTGGGCTCGTATTGTAAATAGACTCCGGATTTAAGCCGTTGTAATCATCAGCCGTTATATACATGAGGTTTTGCCCTGTTAAATAGATTCTAGCGTTAGTAATAAAGAGTTCCGAAAGTAAATCTTCAGGTAAATCATAACCAATTGAAATCGTTCGTAATGCTACATATGAAGCATTTTGTACAATTGAATCTGTGAATATTTTTTGTTTTATAAAGCCTTGATTAGGTGCAGTTGATAAGGCAGTTGAAGCAGATCCAAAGTGGCGGAACAAATACTGATCACCAATATTTCGTACTTCAGCCCCATGACTTCCTTGAAAAATAAAGCTTAATTCAAAACCGCCTACCTTAAACTCATTTGAAATGCTCCATACCAAATCAGGGTAAGGATTTCCAAGAATGGTTTTATCATCATCGTCAATTACACCATCACCATTAAGGTCTTTCACATAAACGTCTCTATTGGTTTGACGCACACGCTCCCATGGTGCCTTTATGTATTCAGCAGGAATCTCAGAGTCAACCACCCATCCGTAAAATGATGAAATCGGATTTCCAACTAAATTAATCCACTCTGCAGCACGCTTGGTATCAACGTTTGTTATTAGACCATTAGATTCCGCAAAGTCCAGAAGCTCGTTTTCGTTTCGTGAAGCGATAAACGTACTGTTCCATTGGAAATTTGGTCGAATGACATTTTTAGTTCTCAATTCTATTTCAATACCTCTATTTTCAACCTTTCCTCTATTGTCAAGAGCATTCGGGAAACCTGTGGTATACGAAACCGGAACGTCTAACAATAGGTCCTCACTTGTCCTTTTATATACATCTACAGAACCTGTAAGTCTATTGTTAAAGAATCCAAAATCAATTCCTGGGTTCACCTCCACTGATTTTTCCCAACCCAAACCTGAATTGGAAATGTTAAGTGGGTTAAATCCATTAACAATAGAATTATTAAATGACGCTGACGAAGCTCCAATTAAAGACAAATAAGGGTAACTATTAATTTGGTTTCTGAAATCACCATTACCAATATCAAATGCATTGTTTCCTGTTAATCCATAACTAACTCTTAGCTTTAAAAAATTAACTGTCTTACTTTCACGTAGGAAATCTTCGTTAGAAAGCGTCCATCCAGCAGAAGCTGCTGGGAAAAATCCGTATTTAGAGTCTGGTCCAAAAGCAGAATACCCATCCCTTCTTGCGCTTAATGACACAAGATACTTGCCGTCATATGCATAATTGATACGACCAAAATAGGAAAGCAGCCTTTGCTGATATTCTTCAGATGTGGCTTCAGCAATAGTTGTTGCGCCAGAAAGTGTTCTTACCAAATCTGAAGTATAACCTATTCCTGTAGCAGCCTCAATTTCATAGTCCCACTGTTCAGCAGAAAAACCAGCCACTGCATTAATGTCATGTTTTCCTATGATTTTATCATAAGTGAAAACATTATCCGAAACAATATGGAGTCTCTTGTCGTTTGAAAGGTCAAGTCTTGTTGCAGCTACTCCGTTACGACTCGCTTTAACCCCTTGCCATCTATCTCTTTTTGTGTGCGAGTAATCTCCACCTAAAGTTGTTTTAAACTTTAAACCATCAGAAATTTCATATTGTGCGTAGATATTTCCGTATAGCTTAAATTTATAATCATTGCGATCACGTTCCAAAATTTTGGCAGCTGGATTGGTATTACTGGTTGTGCTAATATCTGTTTCACCTCCGTCTCCATATAAATCAAAATTATCAAAGTGTCTTTGCACAGCATAATCACCTACTTGAACATCTGGATATGCATTTCTATCAACAAACTGGATGGTGTGGTCGTTGTGGTAGACCGGCAACCATGGTGGTTGTCTTAATACATCGTGCGTAGAACCATCAAATCTTCTTCTGTCAGAATAAGAAGGTGATATATTGGCGCCAATTTTAAATTTATCGCCAACTTTCGAGTCCACCTTCAAACGAAGACTGTAACGATTAAAGTTATCTGTAAGCAAAACACCTTCGTCGCTTAAGTAGTTTAAAGATGTGCTAAATGTAGTACGCTGACTTCCTCCTCTAGCTGAAATGGAGTGACTTTCTATCATACCACCATCAAACATAATATCTTGCCAATCACGATCATTTTGAAGCGCAAGTTTATAGGTGGTTTTATCAGAAAGCTGACCTGTTGCTGCAAGTTCTTTGTCTGCCCATTCTTGCATGGTAACATATAAGTTGTCACCTCTTAGAGCTTCTTTAAAGCCTGTATATGTGTTGTAGGTGAATTTTGTTCTTCCTTCTTTGCCATTTTTGGTTGAAATAAGGATGACACCATTACCACCTCGAGCACCAAAAATGGCAGCCGAAGAGGCATCTTTCAGAACTTCAAAGGATTCAATGTCGTTCATATCAAGGTTACCTAAAAAATCATTATCAACAACAATCCCATCTACAACAATGAGTGGCGATGAACTACTGGTAATAGATCCTGTTCCCCTAACGCGTATGGTAGGATCAGACCCTGCTTCACCTTCTGTAGCTTGGATATTAACTCCAGAAATCTGTCCCACAAGGGCATCATCTATACGAGAAACAGCAATTTTATCGAGATTCTCGCTTTTAACTTTGGAGATAGCCCCAGTCAGATTTTTTCTTTTCTGAGTTCCATATCCAATGACAACAATTTCATCAAGTAGGTTGTCATCTAAATCCATCGCTACATTAATTGTAGTATTACTGTCAACAGCAACAAGTTGAGTTTTAAACCCTACGTAGGAAAATTGTAATACGTCTCCTGCAGCAGCGCTGATTTCAAAATTTCCATCAAAATCTGTAACCGTACCATTATTGGAATTGGCTACCACAACATTAACACCCGGGATGGGTTCATTGTCTTCACTGGAGGACACTTGTCCTTTTATACTCATAGTATTCTGTGCATATGTGCTTAAGCATACAAGCAATGAAACTAAAAGAGTTAATTTAAACTTATAATTCATATTATGTTGGTTATTTATTGAAGTTAATCTTTCAATAATATTTTTATTTTAAACGAATAACAAAAATGGCTAATAAAGCCAATGTAATTGGTTAACCATATTGGTTTTCCAAATATAGACATTAAATATTAATTTCTAAATTAATGCCAAAAAAAATAACTTTGCTGTAAAATAAGTTGCGTTATTTTAAGACATTCGTAATTTACATCCAATATATACAAACTTCTTATTGGATTTAGTGTGATTAACAGTATTGAACTTTTTTTAACCTAAAAATGTACTAATTTGAAGAGTCGGATTAATAAATTTGAAAAGTATTAAACAATATGTTTTGTAGAACATCTTTTCTCGGCTTTATACTTTTAGCATCGGTTGTAGTTTGTCGGGGGCAAATAAGCCCATCAAATACCAAGAAAAATGTGCTTTACAATATTCTGTTTATTTCAATTGATGACCTCCGTACTGAACTAAATTGTTATGGTGCAAGTCACATAAAATCTCCAAACATTGACCGATTAGCTGCCCAAGGCGTTAGATTTGAAAATGCACATGTTCAACAAGCCATTTGCATGGCATCGAGAGCATCGATTATGACAGGAATAAGACCTGAAAAATACGGTATCTACACAGGCCTGGCTGTAAATGATGTTTTGCCAGACGCATTAACACTAAATAAGTATTTTCAACAAAATGGATATAACATTGCGTCATGTGGTAAAATATATCACCATAAAATTGATACGAAAAAACAGTTTGGCAACAACGAAATGAAACCTAAAGGAACGTGGACAGGAAGAGGGTATGTGACGCCAGAAGCTATTGAAAAAATTGCGCTAAATACTAAATATAATAGGGGACCTGCTTACGAATTTGCTTCTGTTAATGACACAATTTACAAAGACGGTTTGAATACCCAGAATGCACTGAAAAAAATGGAAGAATTAAGCAAAGATGACGCTCCATTTTTTTTGTCGGTTGGCTTATCTAAACCACACCTTCCATTCACTGCTCCAAAAAAATATTGGGATATGTATCCAGCTTCAACTATCAAACTAACAGACATAAAAGAACGCCCTAGAAATGGATATAATAAAGCTATCAGGACGGGTGGGGAACTTAAAAACTACTATGGAATGCCAGAATTGTATGATGAAATTGATGACAATATGGCTTTGAAACTTCGTAGAGCATACTATGCTTGTATATCATACGCCGATGCACAAGTAGGGAAACTCCTCGATAAGCTAGAAACCTTGGGCATTAGGGACAAAACAATTATAGTATTATGGGGTGATCACGGCTACAAACTTGGTGACTATAACTCATGGTGTAAATGGACTAATATGCATCTTGACACCAATATTCCGCTCATATTCAGTATTCCAGAAGGAAAACAAAATAGTGTTTCAAAAACCCCTGTGGCTGCACTTGACATATACCCTACTCTTGTAGAACTCAATGGAATGCAAAAACCTAATCATTTAGATGGGCAAAGTATAGTCACGTTACTGAACAAACCTGATACTCAAAAACAAAGAGTAGTATTTAGCATCTGGCCTATTAAAAGAGAAGATTACAGTAAAACCATAATGGGGTATGCGGCCAAAACAGCAAGATATAATTATGTAGAATGGATTAAAATGAGTTCAGGTGAAAAAGTTGGCAAAGAATTTTTTGATCGCCAAAAAGATCCCAACGAAACCTTAAATTTAATTGATAATATTGAATATACTGAAACCATAGCTTTTCTTGCTGAAAAGGTGGCTGAACGAATACAAGGCACTAATCATGACCACCCCTTTAAACAAATCGATTAAGCACCCTTATAAACAAATCTTTAAATTAGTCAAATAACCAAATTATTGGATGTCTCACTGGTAAATTCCTAACAACTTCGGAATGAATAGGATATGCAGGTAATTCAAGGTAAGCATTAAGGTAATTTGAATTATTATATGCTGCTGCACCAAATAATAAAGATGGATGACAAACTGGCCATTCATTCCAAATGTAAACGTCTTTAGCAAATGGCCATATCGTCTTATCTTCCATAAATGGGTATATATATTCTAGCCCCTTTTTTAAAGATTTTCCATCCTTTGTTTCATACTCAAATAAATTGTCTTCTGGAGTAGATAAGATTTGTGCTACATTGAAAAATGCATCAATGTTAAATAAAGAATATCCATATGGCTTGGTTCTTTTTAATTCAAGTGGAAAACTGCCATCAGTAGCCATTTGGTTTGGAAGCAGTATATTCTTAAACCGATCTATGCACAATTTCTTTATTTCTTCATTGTCAGTTAATAATGCCATTGAAGCTGCGGTTGCTGCCCAACTAGTTCCATGATTATTCTTCGAATTCATTTCTAAAATTCCATATTCGTGAGTAGTCATCCATGTTAGAAATTCGCTAAACCAAGTTTTGATTTTATCAGATTGTTCAGGTGAAATACCTCCCTTATCAGAAAGTACTTTCACAGATCTAGTAACTTCTACAAAATGGTAAGCATCTATCAACCCGATGCTACGACCTGTAACTTTTCCTGAAATTGCTTGTGCATAGAGCATATTCGGATTCATTTTAGTTTTAGTATCCACAAACCATGCATTTAAATGTTCCAATGCCTTATCTGCATAAACATTTTCATTTGTAAGCAACCAAGCAGAGGTTAATGTAGCAGTAATCTCACTCAGTCTGATCATTGCATGTCGATGAGACGTGAAATTATTTGGGTTTGTTTGCCCGTCACGTTGTTGATAAGCGCCTCCCGGATTCTCTGGGTTTGGCCACCAATAATCTCCTTCAGAATAAAAATCATGTAACCCTCCGACACTGCGCTCACAATGTGCATCAGTAACAGTAACAGGAGTTGAACTCAAATATATTTTCGCTCTTGCAATTTCTGTTTCTTTAAAGGCCTCAATAATCAAATCTATTAATTCTTGAGCTTGTAAATTCAACGGCAAAAGAGCAAAAATGAATACAGCAACAGAAAACACAAAAGACATTTTTTTTTCTAAAAGATTTTTATTGATCATTTCAAAAGTTATTTAACCATTTTTGTGAAAAGTAAGGTTATTTTTTCGTTTATACATCTGTTAAAAAAAATACATTACAACTAGCAATAAGATTATGTTTTCTTTTAATATGAATAAAAGAACCTGTCTTAAATGGAATTCAGTTTATTAAAAAAACCAAAAATATGTATAAT